>JAAUYD010018605.1_pt1 | contig 15029 bp, 7 predicted proteins | sample 7278101 | NCBI WGS metagenome assembly JAAUYD01 (sample SAMN14350128, study PRJNA611818) | marine sediment metagenome | isolation source: surface marine sediment (0.6m) | place: French Polynesia: Moorea | collected 2018-08
GAGGAGGTAAAGATAAACTTTACGGCGGAGAAGGAAATGATTCTCTTAATGGTGGAGAAGGCAAAGATAAACTTTACGGCGGAGAAGGAAATGATTCTCTTAATGGTGGAGAAGGCAAAGATAAACTTTACGGCGGAGAAGGAAATGATTCTCTTGAGGGTGGAGAAGGCAAAGATCTTCTTTTAGGTAATAAAGGAGATGATATTTTGATAGGTGGAGAAGGTCAGGATACCTTAATAGGTGGCAACGGCAATGATATTTTTGTTATTGCTAACGATAGCGCCGTCGATCTGATTCCCGACTTTGAAAATGGTCAAGACTTAATTCAGTTATCAGGTAATTTCCAATTTGACGACCTAATAATTATCCAAGGGTCGGGTAGACAAGCAAATGATACCTTAATTAGTCTCAGTGAAAATAATCAATTGCTGGCTATTCTTAACAATACCAGCTTCGACACCATCACTGCCATTGACTTTATCAATTAGCCAGTATAGCTTTTATCTTCAAAGAAAAGAAGCCCCACATCTGTATCGCGACAGCGGTCAGTGTGGTCGGAATTCTCGATAAAAACAGCACTGTTTTTATCCTGATTTCCGTAAATCAAATCTACCCAATGTATCCCAGAAATTACCCCTGATATTAATTGTAAACATTCGCTATTTTTTATCTCTGGCTGTGGTTCATTCCTTCTGTAAGCTATACTTAATCTCAATGCCAAAGCTAATACTGTTAATTTTAACCATATTCCTTTAGCCGTTTGACTAGATAAGTATTGACATATTTCTTGACAAATTAATAAATGAAGTCTCAAATCACACTTAGTTTGAAAATATTTTTCTTGTTCTTCTATTCCTTTTTGCATGAGAGAATCATAATGAATTCTCCCACCTTTTGCTGCTACGTCAACTAACTTTTTCATATCTTTATAAAAATCTCTATAATTTTCTCTCCATTCCTTTCTAAACTCTTTTGAATAAAACTCAATTCTTTTTTGTCCCATAAATTTTCTTAATGACAATAGGCTACTTTTCTTAAACTGACAGTCTTTTAAAATTAAGAGCCATAAATATTTATTATAAATTGATAATCTTTGTTTCTTAGCTTCTAACTCAATCCCTTCGATTGCTTTTTTACCCGCAGGCGTTTTTATCCTATTTTCACAGTCTAAAATATTATTGGCGAATTTATAGTGAGAAAAATGAGGGGTTAATGTTTGACTGTTTCTAGCTTTTAAAAATACTGCTTCTGAACATATTGGACAACTTAAACCTAGTTTTCTGCTCGTATTATAATCGCACTCCCAAGCAGAGATTATTGTTCCCCCATAATAAATCGACTTAGCGTACTTCATCTTAAGATATATTTCATACTAATCAAATTAATTATTCCCCTAAGTGAAAAAAAACTAATCAGATAGATAAATATCCCCAAGCTGAACTAATGCGAATATTTAGATAGAGCTTGGTATTTAAAAAAAAAGCCCTATAATTAGCACTCTAAAATAATTGAAATTCCTTTGAGCAGGCATCAGCAGAATAGCTGAAATTAATTAAGTTTTTATGATTATTTTTGGCTTGAAAACCTCGACTTGAAACTCACCTTTTACTGAATCTACGATCCCGAAGGGAGCAGCTCTTTGGCGGCGCGTTTCAATTTCAGTTACTTTTGTAACATAAAACTCTCCTGGCTGAAGGTCGTCAGGATTAGGAGAAGGCTTAAATACTCTGCCTCCGAGCGTCAAGCTAAGAATACCACTAGCATCTAATGGGAGATCTAGAATTAACTCACCTCGAGCGGATATTTGACCATCAGCGCGCCGCGGAGCGGATCCCGAAGGGATCGCCACCGAAATAGTTTGAATTGGCAAAGCAGAATTGTAGAGAATAAATTTACCGACTTTCCCACCCAGTCCAGTAGGTGTGAGGGTAGCCACGGCAGTTGAAGATAAATTAGTGGTATCTCCCAAATAGTCCGAAATAATTCTTAACATTAATATTGAAGTAAATTTGTTCTATAGCTTATAGTTGAAGCGTTCCTCCTAAGACAAAAGTACCATGGGTAGATTTATTCAAGGAACGAAAGTAAGAATTTTTATAGCGCCTTTAATTTTATGTAAGCGATACGTACCAGCAGATCAAACTATTAGTGTAGATGCAGCAACTAGTGGAGCTAATAATATAGTTGCAACAGGAGGATTAACGGCAGATTTATCAAGATTTTCCACCCTGACGACGACGATCTCTGGAGTGACGCGCTACCTCTACGTTGATGCGGACGTATTTGCAGGGGACACTAATATACCAATTAAAGGTTTAAACTTCGACCTTCCTGCCAGCACGTTAAACTTTACGGCTAAGCAGCCGATCGCTAACACCACGGAATCGGGGTTTGAGTTGACCGCTAACGCTCAAGAATTTTATTTCTTGAACGAGCAAGGTGGAAGCTTTAAAGATGAAACTACTGTAACAGGGGAATGGAGTATACCCGTAACCACTAACGTGCAGTTAGAGACTCCTTCTCACGTCATCATGTCCAACTGCGCCGTCGATCTAATCGAGAACGATCGCGAGGTATATGTCTGGATCGAGTACCCGCCAAGTAGCTGCGTTGAAGGTCTGGGCTTTACTGGTCGCACCAGTAGAGAAGGCGTAGCGTGTGTTATGGAATATAACGAGCAGGTTACAGGAGACAATATTGTAACTGTTTCAGCCACTCTATCTGGTAGAGGAGCGGTGACAGTAGGTAGCTTCTACGACGCTGCATAAGTCCGATCGAACCATTACTAAGAGCAAAAAATATGTCAAAAAAAAATCTCAAATTACCGTTTTTAACGGAACCCAACAAAGAACATTCAACGGTTCAAATAGGTAATGGAAAAAAAACGGGAGTTTTAGAAGTCCCTAAATACGGCGATTTATCTGGTTTAGAATACGATTGGTTAGAGGAAACCCGCAAGCAATACGGTATTAAAAATAATAACGTTCTCCTAGCCGAGTTTGTAGACGGAGTAGCGAAAAAGTACGATATTCCCTTAAAAGAAGTTTGGCAATCAGTTAACAAGATCGAACAAGCTGCTTTAAAAGCTACCGAAGAAAGCGAGGAATCCTGGATCGATATATTCCAGGACGAGTTAAATTGCCCTCTACAGGATTATATAGAGTACAGTCAAAAGATTAAAACTTACTACCGACAAGAGAAATATCTCAGAGCGACTTTAGTCTTGAGAAGGGTAGATTCTAATTTTGAAGTAGAAGACGTTAAGGACGCTAATAACATCAATCTCGGCTTAATTGACTGCCTGGCGCGATTTTGTACTGAAGAAATGAATGCGATTGCAACTGAAGACCAAACTCCAGAGCCAATCACGGAGCAGCAGATAAAAAACTCGCCAAGTTCGGCAGAATCACCGAACGAGAAAAACGAACTGACTGGCGCGAAATCTATTGGCGCATCCAAAAATACTGGGGTGGAAAAGACGAACGGTTCAATTACCAAAACTTTGGTTTCCAGCCACTCTGGTTAGTATTGCAAGCTCTAGAGTATGGAGAGAAGTTTTATAACCAAGAGAGGATCGATCGCGAGTTACCGATCGCAGCCTTGACCAGACAATTAGTATCTATTCACGATACCAAGAATCGTAACTACAAATTATCTGACTTTTGCTTGTTCAGTGCTGAAGAAAATAAAAAATTAGATATCTCGCCACAAGTAGCGAATACATTCTTTACTCTCTCAGCACAGAAAAAGTTACCTCAGTGGTGTTTGAATTTAGGTTTAGAACCCAAAGAATTGCGAAGATATACGGATACTGAATCGGGAGTAACCAGCCCTAGAGCTTGGGTAGACGAGAGCGGAGAAATATTGTTTGTCAGTCCCTTCTTTTTTAATAATAAGCTTGTAGTTCCGTTGTGTTTCTTTGGCAATAATATTAAACGCGGTTCTGTAGTGGCTATGCGAGATCTCGATAGCAATCGCGAATTTCGAGTTTATTTGGATGGAGAGCTACAAAGAATTACAGGCTGGTGTGACAAGGAAACGTTTGAGTTAGTTAGAGAGATTAAAGCAAAGGAAAACGATTCTTATTTTTTATAAAGTGGACTCTTTTCCAATAACCTTTCTGCGAGAGATGTAGTTATTTTTAATGAGGAAGTCCTTTTAACGATAACTTTTTTACGAGAGATGTAGTTATTTTTATGAAAGTACCCTTTTACGATAACTTTATTACTCCGTTTATAACTTAACTACTATGAAGGGTACTTTCATAAAAATGAACTCATTGAAGTACGATCGTTTATAATTTGACTACTATGAGGACTTCCTCATTAAAAATGAACTCATTGGAGTGCGTTCGATCGATAACTTAACTACTATAAAGAGTCCACTTTATAAAAAATAAAAGGAGGCTCCCATGTCTGAAATAGATATACTGCTTAGGGTTAAAGTCGATAAATCTCAACTAGAGAAAGACTTAGCCAATATTGAAAGGCGATCTGGGCTGGAAATAGTTCCTAAAGTCGATACAGATATATTTCAAAAAGAACTCAAAAAATTAGAAATAAATCCTATTCTCGTTCCTGTAGAGCTAAATACTAGTAATGTAGAAAAACAATTAAAAACTATGGCAAAAGATTTTTCCGATCGAAATCTTTTGCTCGACGTAGGTATAGATCGCAAAGCTTTAGATCCTCTATTCAAAGATTTTAAAAAACAACTTAATAAAACAGAGTTAAAACCAAAGGTAGACCATTCGGAATTAACTGAGTTAAATAAACATTTAGAATTAAAGAAAACTCATTTAGACGAAGTCAATACTTATTTTGCCGCCAATCCTTTAAAAGTGGCATACGATCGCGATAGCGCCAACTCGATCGCCAAAGATATTCAAGCGATAAAAGCTGAATTTAAAGATATTAAGGACAGTTCTTCATCACCTGTTAACTTTAAAGTAAACTCCGACACTAATAGTTTTGAAAAAACGATCGCAAAAATTAATTTAACAAAACAAGAACTAGAAGAATTAAAAAAAACAGCGCGAGAAGATGTCAAAGTCGAAGTAATAGTAGATCCCGAAGTATTTTCAAAAATAAAAGAAGAAATAACAACAGCAGACGAAAAACTTGGCTCAACTGCAAAAGCTATTAAAGATACTGCGACTAAACCTTTTGAAAAACAAGTTCCCACAGATGATAAATATATTCAAGCTCAAATAAATGCTGCTTATACATCAGCACAAGGCTTAGAGCTAGATTCAAGCATCGGCAGTGAAATATCGGGGACTATAAACTCTAATAGCTTTATTACTAATAATTTCCTTAAAAGTATTTTTACCGAAGCAGTTTTAATTAGAAAAGAAGCTAAGGCTATTGCTAATAAATCAGATAAAACTTTAGCGATTACCGCTAAAGTATCAGCCCTAGACATGGGCGATATAGCTTTAAGCGTGGCTAGATTGGATTTTGGCAGGATTAACAATCAACAAGAAGAAAGCGAAGAAGAAACCAAAGAAATAGACGAATTAGATAAAAGCATAGAAAGATTAAGAGTTACTTTTAATCAACAAATAAATGAAATAGAGCAAGAACTTAGAGACCAAATAACACCTTTGGTCGTCGAACTTGAAAGAGTAGCAAGAGAAGTATTTAAACTATCAATTCCTTTAAAAAAATCTAATCAACTTATAAGAACTGGCAACATTACTACTAAACAAGCATTATTGCTTGTAAAAAGCACTTTGGATGTAGGGTTTAATGAAATTAAAAGTCTTTTAAAAAGTATTGATAATAATATTAGCGGATATAATATAGATGCTCTTTTTACTAGCTTAATGAGCAATGTAAGAAATGAGCTTACTAGAGGTTTTGCTGCTAGTTTTGCACGAAGTTTTTTTAATAAAACTAATATAGATCCAAGAGAAATAGGAAGAGCAGGGGGTGAAAATGTAGGGGAAGTCGCTAAATTTGGGTTAGATATTGCTGGGGATTTAAACAAAGATATTATCAATTATTTTAAAGAAATTTTTAAAAGATTAGAAGTTGAGCCTTTAGGGAAAGAAATAGACAATTATTTAAGTAAATCTATTTTACAAGCTCTAACAGACTCTACAAATATTCAGGAGTTTATTGCGAATTTACCAGAAAAACTAAGCAAAAATTTTAGCAGTTTTCAGCCTCAATTATCTAAAACAGCAGGTAAAGCAGCTAATCTAAAAACTTATTTATCTGAAGCATCTTATAGATCTAGAGCGACCAATCCTGTCAACGACGTTTTTTCAACTGCATTAGAAAGTACTTTAAAAAACGCATTAACAACAAATATAGGGAAAAGAATATCTCCAATTATAGACCGATCGCTAAAAGAAAGAAGAGAAAAAGGATTAGAAATAGGTCAAGAAAAAGTTCTCAAAAGAGCGCAAGAAATTTTTGCTAAGAATGTTTCAGAAATTGGAAAATTTAAACAAAATTTAGAGACAACAAAAGAAGGAAAGAAAAAGAATTTATCTATAGCAAGTCAAGAAGCTCCAACAGTTATTAGTCCTGAAACTAAAGAACTATATATCACTGTAGGTGGGTATGCTAGAGATTCTACAGCCAGTAGTGGAATAAGAATAGCAGGGGATATAGCTAGCAAAACTGGCGAAGAAACAAGCGCTATAGGCATCCGAAACCCAGATACAGACTTAAACCCAGAAACATTAGGAAACCCAGTTTCAACTCAGCAAAACATTTTAAAATCCTTAGCAAAACCCAATTTAAGAGGATATTCGGAAGATGCAGTAGAGATGGCAGCACAAGCTTTGTCAGCCTTAATGGTCAATCCAGAAATTAAAATTAAATTTGTGGGGGAAAGCGGAGGTGGTTTTGTGGCTGAAGAAGCTACAAAATTAATGCAAATGTTGGGGTATGAAAAACAAGTTGAAGGTGCTGCATTCGGTACGCCTAATTTAATAGGAGGTTTAAACCCTAAAAATTATAAAAAATTTATATCAAAAGATGAAAGCGTAGGAATTGAAGCTCATAAACTTTATGCTCCTTTTGGGCTTGCTGATGTCAGCAAACCAGAACAAAACATAGAAGGAGTTAAAAAACATCCTTATGAAAATTATCGTCCGACAAAAGAATATCGAAAATTTATAGAAGGAGAATATAAACTCCAACAGTCAGATATAGAGGCATTAAATAAACAGAGTCAAATTTTAAAAGACAATCTTTTAAAAGGTCAAATCAACCCTAAAGATTTTGAAAAAGAAATAAAAAAAATTCTCAAAGAGTTAGAGGTCAAAAAATATAAGGCAAACGTAGAAGAAGAAAAGCAAGTAATTAATAAATACTTGCAAAAGTTCAAAGGATTGTTAGACTTAACCCCTTATGTTTCTTCTATTATAGAAATTAACAATTTTTTAGAAAACGCCAATAAACAAACTGAAGACTTAATGTTAAGTGGCGCCACAGAAAGTATTAGTCAATTGCCCCAAATTGTTAGCGATCTAACTTCGATTCAAATAGAGTTAATTAGAGGATTGACCAGCAACTCAGAAGAAGTATACAATGAATCCTCTAAATTGCTAGCACAAATCAAAGACATAAAAGAAACGATCGGTACTTTAAATATCCCAGACACGCGGGTTTATCAATTTAGATATATTAAAAAACAAGCCAAGGATTATTATAGTAAAGAAATAGAAAATAATCTAAATAGCTCCGAGAGCGGTATTAATGCTTTTATTAATCAAATTGACGTACAACAAAAAGCACTTTTAGAATTAATCCAAAATAGTGAGGAAAATGTCAAACAAGAATTTCAAGAACTATACGATTTCTTTGAAAGGTTAAAACAAAAATCTCAAAAAATACTTGACAACAAAAAAAAGAAATCTTCAAGGGATTCAGAGCCGCCAACAGAGCCGCCAAGTCCTTCAACGCCCAAAAAACCCAAACCCAAACCTCCTAGTGGTGGTGGAACTGACGAAGAAGAACCGCCAAGCCCAATTGCCCCTAAAAAACCCAAACCCAAACCTCCTTCTGGTTCTGGTGGCGGATTAGCCCAAGAATTAAGCCAAGCTCTCGATATTAATATAAAACCTATAATTGACGGCATAAATCAAAGCTTAGACAAAATTGCTGTTGAAGCGGGAGAGTCGATAGGCAAATCCACAGCACAAGCCTTAGAAGCTAGGTTTATATTTTTATTGCAGAAAAATATTCAAGCTAGCTTTAAGCAAAGTCTTTTAGAAGTAATGCCAAAAGTACAGGCTTTTTCTGCTGAAAGTATTAGGCAAAACATAACTCAATCTTTACAACCACCAAAACAAATTGCTGAAGTAGAGCCAGATAATTCTATCCAAGAAACTATTAAAAGCTTGCAAGAATTAAAAGAAATTGCAGCTACTTTTAGGGAAGTCGCCAAACTAGCAAAAGAGTCTGTCAGACTGAAAGAGAAAGAAGCTTACGCTATAAGTGCAGCTAACACTGCTGACGAGTTTATACAAGAAATAGATAAATATATTCAAAGTCTGACCAAAGAAGAAAGAACCAAAACGCGAGAGGGCATACTTTCAGCTAATGTTAAATCTCAAATTAGTAGAGTTCAAAATGATGTAGAAAAAGTTTTGGCTCAAGTTAGAGCAGATTTAGCAGAAGTAGAAGGAGAAGCCATAAGCGAATTAAAAGCATTAATTAAAGAAATAAGACAGTTTTTCATAACTCAAAAAAACATATTAAAACAAGAAATAGACAAAGTAAGTCCAGAAAAAATAGAAGCCGCTCGAAAAGTTGCTACAGCAGCAGAACCCACCACGACTGCTATGGAAGAAATCAAGCAGTCAGAGAAACTTAGCCCTAAAATAGCTAACGAGGTAAAAGCAACAAAATCGCAAATAACTCAAGCTTCAAACATAGTTGGGATTAGATATAACGACATAAAAAAAGAAGCCGATCGAGTAGCAAAAGAGTACGAAAAAGTTGGCAAAAATGCACTTGAAGGATTAGAAATAGGAGCAAAAATAGAAGAAGCTAAAGAATTAGGAGAAAAAATAGGAAAAGCCCTAGAAACTGGAACTAAAGACTCATTAGACACGCAAAGTCCATCCAAGAAATATATTAAAATTGGTGAAGATATAGTTAAAGGTTTAGAAATTGGCTCTTTTGGTATTATTAATGTTATCAGAACTATTGACCGACAAATAACAAGTTTAACGCCTAGAGTTTCTGAAGCGATCGGGCAAGCTAGAGAAATTCGAGACGAGCTAGAACAAAACATAAATCAAAGAAGTCAAGAAATAGGGCAAAACATACAATCTGCTACCCAACAGGTACAGCAAAGTGCTGCTGAAATTGGGGAAAATATACAATACTCAGAGCGCACGGCAAGAGTCAGACAAGCGGGACAAGAGACCTTAGAAGAGTTTCAAAATTTAAATAACAGCTTTTCAAACTTTGTCAGGCAGATTCAACAAAACTTAGGGGGGATTCAAAACTCAGAAGAAATATTAGAAGAAGCTATAAATAGCACTTCTGGCGCTGGGGATTCCGAGCAAAGGATTCAAAATATATTTAATCGAGTCGGTCAAGCAATTAGTACGGGGTTCCAAATAGGCGTTAGTACGCTGCGACCTATTTTAGAAAGAGTCGATCGAGATCTATTAGAATTTGGTTTTAGAACTTATAACGCTATTTCGACAATATTCGACATCTTTGATTTAATCGAGCCTATATTTAGTCAACTAAGTCAAATAATCCAGAATCAACTTCTAGATCTTAATAAAAACTTTGAAGACGCGCTTGCACTAAAAAACATCAAAAATTTAATCAAAGGATTTTCATCTGATGCTGAAGCTGAATTTAAACGACTGGTGAAAGCAGCTAACACTTACGGTCAAGACTTGAGAAAAATAGCTGAAACTAGTATATCCTTCGACCTTTCATTCCAAGGGACGGCATTAGAAGGAAATACCCAAAAATTAACAGAAGATTTATTTCAAGGCTTGAGCGCTTTTAATCCTAGCTCGGAAAAGTTCGACCAAGCCATGACCGCGTTAAATCAAATCGCTTCTAAGGGCGTGGTCAGCATGGAAGAATTGCGTCAGCAGCTATCAGAGGCACTTCCTGGAGCGCTATCCATTGCTGCTCGCTCGATGAATTTAACTCAACAAGAGTTTAACAACTTAGTCAGTTCTGGTAATTTACTGTCAGAGGAATTTTTACCTAAGTTTGCCGCACAATTAAAAGCTGAAACTTTCACCGCTTTTATTGCTAATTCCCAAAGTGCAGCGTCAAGTTTAGGAACCCTAAAAAATGAGATTTTCTTAACTAGCGCGGCGATGGGGGAAGCTTACGTTAATCTAGGCAAACCTTTCTTTGAAATTATTACCAATGCTTTAAGAACCGTTAAAGAAAATCTGCATATTATAGGGGCAGTTTTTCAAGCTGCTTTTGCTTGGAACGTCTTACAACTAGGTAAATTTATCGGACGAATAGTAATAGCCACGGGAGTCCTTAACGGAGGTATAGCCGGAGCTATAGCTTCTTTAAAAGTTATGGGTGGGGTCATTTCTACTGTCGGAAAATTAATTCTAAAAGAATTAGGCGCTATAGCTTTAGTAGCTGCTACTATAGGGTTTACTATCGACACTTTTAAATTACTTACAGGAGGGGGCAACGAATTTACAGACAGTCTCGAAGAAAGTCAAAAAATTACCCAAAAATTAACTCAAGATTTAGATGACGCTTTTGACAAGTTAAATAAAATTAGAAAAGAACAAGGCAAGCCTATAATTGTTAGAGTTATTGACGAAACCAAAGATAGAAAAGAAGATCGGACTACTGGGGAAGTATTTAACGAGGTACTTTTTGGCGATTCCCCACAAGCTAGTGGTTTCTGGGCTAAAGGTGCTGACGCAATACTAAACATCCTCAATGGCTTGCCTAACGAGCAAACAGCAAAACAATTTGATCTGCCAAAACCAGGTAATTACTTTGGCGAATTAGAGCAAGCAAATACTCAAATAGCAGCTTACAAAAAGTTACAAAAGATTGCCAAGCAAACCGATTTAGTATCTAATGCCTTTGGCAATCGTAACCAAAGAGAGCAAGCAATAAAAGATATTATTAGATTGCAAGATGAAATCCAAAATACCAAGGTTCAGTTAACTGTAGAAACTACAAAAACAGAAATCGACCAAGAGGAAATCGATCGCCTTAAAAAAGAACTAAAACAAAAAACTACCGAACTGTCAACCCAGAACGAGATTGTATTTCCTCTCGGTGGGGTAACTGGATTAAAACAAATCAAACAGCGAGCAGTAGAAGAGCGAGCGAAATTACAAAAACTATTAACCGACCAAAATTTCAAAGAAATCCAGCCTCAAATTGATGCTTATACAAACCAAATTAAATTAATTGACATTTGGACTAATAGGGTTGCTGAAGATACCGCAAAAATTACCGAGGAGTATAAGAATTTAGCAAATAAAGTTATACTGTTAAACAGGGAACTTCAAAATGCACAATTTGACCTCGATTTAAAAACTAGCAAAGAACAATTAGAACTTTACAGACAAGAACTAAACAGTATTATTTCACCTAAAGAATTAGAACTAAAATTAAAATTATCTGAAATAGAAAAGACTAAAACAGAATTAGATATTCTGCAAAAAGGAATTAAAAAGAAACTGGCAATAGCATTTAACGATCTAAGACAACAGACTAAAACAAAAGCATTAGGGGTATTAAACCTAAACATAGACCCAGAAAAAATTAAAAAACAATTATTTAAAGAAATTACTGGAGAATCTAATTTAGGTGAAATAAGCATAGACAGCCCCGACCTAAAATTTGCAGATTTAGAGCAATATTTAAGCGATGAAGAATTAAAAGGAATAAATCAAAAAGTAAAAAGCATTATTAACAAAGCATTAGGAAAATTAAAACCAGCAGATATAGACGCGGCAATTGAAATTTTAGATAGAAGCACGTCCCCACTATCGTCAGACGAGAAAAAGCTTTTAGGAGTCCTCAAAGAGATAGGAGAAGCCAAGAAAGAAGAAATAGAATTAGAAACATCTTTAATCGGTCTTAGAAAAGATGCTAATAAACTCGGACTAGAAACAATTACAGACGAATTGGACAAAAACAAAGAATTATTGCAAATAAAACAAAATAAGCTAAAATTAGATTTACTAGAAAAAAGAAAAGCTGGGCAAATATCCCAGACAGAGTTCGATCGCGCCACGGGAGCCCTAGAAATCGACCAGATTAAAGAAAAAATTGCTCTCAAACAACAAGAAATAAAAGCAACTAAAGAAGCTGCTAAAAATCAGAAAATAACTGTTAGAGATGCTATTACAACAGAAGAAAAACTGACCTCGGAACTTTTCGCTCTAAAATCAGATTTATTTGAGAAAGAAAAGCAAAAACGAGAAGAAATAATAAGCCTTCGAGAAGAATCTTTACAATTAATAGATTTAGAAGTTAAGAAAAATCAAAATTTACTGACTAGTTACGATCGCTTGGGAGACACTACCCTAGGATTTTACGATAAACTGCTTAACGCTCAAAAAGAACTAGCCGATGCCAGAACGTCACTAGGCGAGGCTCAAGACACTGGAGAGATACAACGACTAGAAAAAGCGATCGATCTCAGGAAAACCTTAGCCGATGACAATGCATCATTTAAGGATAAGCAGAAAGCTCGATCGCAACTAAGAAGTTTAGGTATATATAGTAATACTAGACAATTAAAGCAACAGCAAGCCAATTTACAGGACAAAGCCGATCTAAACCGACTTAAATCTCTCAAAGAGCAGCAGAAAGCTAACCTACAGCTATTAGAGATCGATCGGGCTAGGGAGACGATCGCGGCTAAGCGAGCAATCGCAGAAGCTAAAACAGGACAACTAGAAGCAACGTCAAACCTACTTCAAGCCCGACTAGAAGCAGAAAGAGCTTTAATTAGTGGGGACGATCGCAAAATAAAAATAGCCAAGCTCGGTCTAGAAATAGCTCGACAAGAGCTAGGCATATCTCAGCAAAAGATCGACGATGCCAAGCAAGCTCTAGCAGTAGAACGTCGGATTACCAAGCTCAAACTCGAAGCCAATAAAAAGCAAAATGCTGCCGAACTGCTGAGGACTGTTAATGATATTCGACTAAATAACCCCGATCTATTAGTTCCCCAACGCAAAAGAGCCAAACTCCCCGAAGACTATCAGCCAGTAGTGGACATTCGTCTCCCTGGTGGCAAGAAACTGGATATATCCGAATATCAAAATTACCTCAAACCCAAACCAGCAGCAGTAGAAGAAATTGAAGGGTTGAGCGATGTAAGGATTAATCCTAAATTTGAAGAAAATATAAAACCTGAGAACTTTAAACCAATAGTAGATATTCGCCTTCCCAACGGACAAAAACTGGATATATCGGAATACCAAAACTATCTCAAACCTCAAGTAAGAAAAGGAGTAGAGCGAGATTTACTGAATTTAGATAGAAGTGGCGATCCCGCAGGGATCCGCGTAGCGGCGCGATTCTATCCCGACTTGCCTCAATACTCGGATCGCTCCCTCTCCCAAGACTTAAAGCAAATATTCAAAGAATTCTCCCCTATTGCCGACCGCGATCTTAACCTCACCGACCCAGACCTAACTAGATCGGTTTCGAGACTCTCCGATATATTCCCAGAGTTGGGAGACCTGCAACAAACTCAAAATCTGGGAGACCGCAGAACTCAAGAACTTGCCGATCGTCTCTCCCGCACTCCCGTACAGCAATTAGACGATAAAACAACCTATGTAAAATCTATACTAGATACTAACACGGCAATTCTGGGTAAGGTAAGCGATTTATTAGAAACAGTCAAGGCTCAACCCTCTGGGCAAATTCAAATCAATAATACAATTGACTCTGAAGACAGCCAAGCTAGAGCTGACGAGATAACTAACAAAACTCTTAGCGCAATAGTAGACATCTTCGATCGTGCCGCAGGTTGATATGGAATACAACCCCAGAACTGGACAGTACAGAGATGATAACGGGAAAGTTATCCCCAAAACTCAAATATTGGACACGATCGAGCAAGAAAGAAGAATATTAGAGCGTAAAATAGAAGCTCATTCTCAAAATTTAATCTCAAATAGCATTGACGAATTCGAGTGGGAAAGGCGTATCAAACGGGACTTGAAAGAATCCCACCTTAAAATGGTGGCTTTAGGTGCTGGTGGAAAAGATAATATTTCCCAGCGCCATAGGGGACAAGTAGGTGCGGCACTAAGACAAGAATACAACGCCCTCTTCGACTTCAGGAAAAAAAGGCAAGCTGGGGAAATAAGCGATCGTCAATTAGTCGCCAGAAGTAAATTTTATTCTCGGTCGCTCTCCCAAAGTTACCACCGAAGCGAACAGCTAACCAGAGCGCAAAATGGTGCTACATTGGCTAAAAGAACTCTCGACCCTACCGCCAAACATTGCCCAGAATGCCCTGGTTATTCAACTAGAGGCAAATTTGTCCCCATACAAAATGTTGTGCCTCCTGGGACTCGTTGCTCTTGTCGGGGGAACTGTAAATGTACGGTAGTCTATCGAGTAGCTTAGCCGTTAATCAATACTGGCTCAATCCAAATTTGTTTATATTCTGGCTCTCGTTTGTCTCGCTTCCCGATCGGCTGGTTTCTCCAATGTCCACGACGCCAATGCGTCATTTTACTGCTACTAGAACCAGGATTTTTAATAGTCTTAAAATTTGTTTCTCGCTTAATCTTAAAGTTTTTGCCAATCCAGACGGGATTTCTTAATCGATCGCTTTTACCTTTTCCCGTTCCTTTAGTTCCAAAACCCGATTGAACTACTATACTGTCCGGTTTAGCCATCATATATAACATTAATTGAAAGCAAAGATTATCAATAGTTTTAATAAAATTAGCTTCATCATCTTCCGTAATATTCTCCTGTTTGTATGAAGATTTAGCCAGGTCGGTAATAGCAATATCTCTGTATTTTGGCAATCCGTTCTCGTCTGGAGTTAAACTAATTGTTGAA
>JAAUYD010175716.1_pt1 | contig 15029 bp, 10 predicted proteins | sample 7278101 | NCBI WGS metagenome assembly JAAUYD01 (sample SAMN14350128, study PRJNA611818) | marine sediment metagenome | isolation source: surface marine sediment (0.6m) | place: French Polynesia: Moorea | collected 2018-08
AGGGTTTTGAGGGTACAAAAGGAGAATAATAGCACTCCAAAAACCCTTATTTTTCGTTTAGGTTGGGGGTGTTACCCCTAATTCGCCAATGACATCTTATTAAGGAGAGGGAAAGATTTTTACGTAGTAAAAAGCGAGGGTGAGGTTTAATTGTAGAGAAAGCATATTATTAATCTGTTTCCCTTAGTTATTAATTTTAGAGATAAACCTATGGCAAACTTAGAATTACCTACACCTCCTACATTTGAGAACATAGAAGAAGAACGTCGCCACCGCCAACAACGATTAGCTGCTGCATTTCGCCTATTTGCTCGCTACGGATTTGATGAGGGTGTCGCCGGACACATTACCGTCCGCGACCCTGAATTTCCTGATTGCTTTTGGGTTAACCCATTTGGTATGTACTATGGTCAAATTCGAGTCTCAGACCTATTACTAGTCGATCATAAAGGTGAAGTTGTCAAAGGTAATAAACCCGTAAACACAGCTGCATTTGCAATCCATTCTCGCATTCACCAAGCTCTACCTGATATGAATGCTGCTGCTCATGCTCACTCACTTCATGGTAAAACTTGGTCAACCTTGGGACGTTTACTTGACCCCCTGACTCAAGATGCCTGTGCTTTTTACGAAGACCATGCATTATTCGACGATTATACTGGCTTGGTGTTGGATACTCAAGAAGGCGATCGCATTGCTGCTACCTTGGGAGAAAACAAGGCAATTATCCTGCGTAACCATGGCCTACTAACTGTTGGTCATTCAGTGGATGAGGCTGCATGGTGGTTTGTAGCAATGGATCGTTGTTGTCATGCTCAATTGATGGCTGAAGCCGCAGGAAAGCCATTGTTAATCAAGCCAGAGACTGCCCGTTTTACCCATAGTCAAATTGGCTCTCCTCTCATTGGATGGTTTAGTTTTCAATCTCTGTATGACATGATTGTGAGTCAAGAGCCAGATTTGCTGGAGTGAGATTGCTATTTGCAATAATTTTACACAAAATAATCAGACCACAGTAGTATTTTAAAATTGAATAATAATGTGGTCTTTTGTTAACATAACTTAACGTTTTCTCTAATATTTCCTTCTACATTGCCAACACCTTGATTGAACTCATGATCTTGGGGACGAACCATCATTGACAATCCATATTTAGGTTTAATGGAAATTACACCCGCACGATCAATTTTTTGGTTATTAATATATTCCCATCGAAAACTCTGTAGTAGCATGGCTAAAATGATTTTAATTTCCATTTTGGCAAAAGTCGCACCCAAACAGAGTCGTGGTCCTGAACTAAAGGGATTGTATTCATAAATAGAAGGATCAATTGTCTCCCATCTTTCCGGTTTAAAAGCTTCAGGATCTGGATAAATTTCCGCCATATGATGGGTATGGTAAATGCTGACAAACACTTCGGTTCCTTTGGGAAGTTCATAACCCCCTAATTCAGTTGTTTGGGAAGTAACTCGACCATTCCAAGGAACTGAGGCTAAGACTCGCATACTCTCTTTAATCACTCGGTCTAATAATGGAAGTTGCTCTAATTGTTCGATTTTGGGAGGTTCTCCATGAAGTACACTATCAAGCTCATTAACCAAATCACCGATTACTTGAGGGTATTGTGAGAGTAAAAATATTGTCCAAGTTAGGGCGTTAGCAGTAGTTTCATGGCCTGCTAGAAATATTACTCCGGTATGGGCAATTAATTCCGCTTCACTTAAAGGATGACCACTTTCTTCATCACGGGCTTGAATGAGCATAGATAATACATCGTTATCATTAGATCCTTTAGCTCTTTTTTCAGCAATAATTGTTTTTATTTTCGTTTCATATTCAGCTAAAAGATTGAGATAGCGATGAAAATCTAGTCCGGGAACATCGAATGGGAATAACTTAATAAATGAAGAACGTTGGCAATTGAGAACCTCTTGAATTAATTCTCCAGCTGTGTTATCGACTAAATTTATATCCTCACCAAACAGAGTTTTAGTTGCTATTCGCAGGGTTAATCTTTGCATTAATTGGCTAATTTCACAAGATTTATCTATTAAAAGTTGGTCAATTTCATATTGGGTCATAGCAACCATATCATCACGATATGACTCAACTTTATGTTTGTGAAAAGCTGGCATCATTAATTTACGTTGTTGCAGATGTGCTTCCTCGTTAACGCCAAATAATCCGACCCCAAAATTATTTAAAGGCTGGGTTCTTTTTGATTTATCTTTTTGACGGTAAAGTGTTCCTGATAAAGGACGTTTATGGTAAATATGATGCTGATTAGTCACTTGACGGATGATTTCTGGCCCATAAGCGAGGATAGTTCCCGGACAATCTGTATCTGGCGAATAAATATTAGTTCCTCCAGATGCGGCTAAAGAGACTACATTTCCATAGGTTGAAAAAAGTTGATTACTATAGCCAATGCAATCTTTACCAAACTTAATTACATTCAGAGTGCGACCAATTAAAGGTAAAGTTTGTGGTCCGGGAATTGTCCACTCAGTTTTCTGATTTAATGCGAGCATTTTGGGTATTTCCTTAATAAAAATTATTTGTTTTTTCAGGATGTATATAACAAAAATTGAGACTTAACTAGAGCTAGTTTCCAATACTGGTTGATTCTCTTTTCTGCTCTTCACTACCATGTTTACCCCACCCTTAGGGGCTATGGTAACACCCCGCCTTTGTGTTTTAACTGGTTGATTGTCAACTTTTTAGGCTTGGCATGAACCGGGGCAACCGCATCTAGGACCCACAAATATAATTGGGTTCTACACAACTTAGAGCCAGAACCAGTATTGCAAAGTTTCGCTGTAAATATAGTCAGCCATAGTCAAATGTTGACATAAATCCAATCATGGATTCCTTATTTTACAAAAAAAGGCCGGAGGCTCCAGGGCAGAGGGCAGAAGGTAAGAGGTATTAATTAAAAATGCGCGTTCTGAGTTTAAAGCTCAGTAAAAATTAATAATTATACGCTGGAAAAATAATTCTCTACCTTGCTCCAGCCAGCTTAAAAGAAAGATTGAAAATTTAACGGGGAGCATGCAAATTTTTATGCAATACTCTAGAAGGGTATCGCTACACGTTCAAAGCCCATGTACATGGGCTATAAATTCTCTTAGCCCATGTACATGGGCTTGGTTCGTATGGCTCCAGGCTTCAGCCTGCGGGCTTGTTTAAAAAATGGGATACTCTCTTTTAACCAGATGAATTTAATTTTCTGACTTGTTCTTGGACATCCACTGCTATTTGTAATGATTGATTGAGTAAATTACCATATTCACCAGCTCGCTCGCTCAGATGTAAAGCTTGGAGATTAGCTAAATTATTAATAAATAACTCTTGACTGTTAGCAAGGAGCTTTTTATTATCCCTTAATATTCGTTCTGTTTGCAAAGCCCGAACTAAATCTTCTCTAATTAATTGCAGAGCAGAAATAATTTTTTCCCTATCATCTATGTTATTATCTTTATTCCCCGAAAATGCCAAGCGATCGCTAATATCTATAGCTTGCACAACTTCATGATATTTATCAACTTCATCTAACAAAATAGTCAAACTTTGGGGACAAGTAAAACGCCGCCATAACCAACGACCAACTAATACTAATATAGGAATTGTAATTATTAATAAAATTACCGGTAAAATTGAAGAACCAATAATTGGCTTAATGACAAATATATATAAAAATCCGACAATGATTGGTGTTAGTGCTAAAGCGACTAACATTTCATTTAACAAAAATCCCCAAATTTTATCCTTATCCTTGAGAATAGAAGGACGAAAGACATCATCTGCATCAAAACCAGTTAAACGCCTCAGTTCCCCTTTACTAATTTCTAAGCCCATTAAATCCGGCTGCACGGATGAATTCTCCTTCAAATGTAAGTATGACTGATATTCATTAATTTATCATTATTCCTTATATGCACACTTTACTGATCCGAAAATATGGCAACAATAAAATGCGGTAACGTTTCCTTTTCCAACATCGAGGCAATTTTATTTGACAAAAATGGTACCCTGGAAGACTCAGAAATATACTTGCGTTCCCTAGGACAGAAAACAGCAAGAATCATTGATGCTCAAATTCCTGGAGTCGGAGAACCCTTATTAATGGCATTTGGTGTCAATCGTGATTCCCTCGATCCTGCAGGATTAATGTCTGTAGCTAGTCGCCAAGAAACGGAAGCTGCTGCTGCTGCTTATATTGCTGAAACTGGTAGGGGATGGATTGAATCTTTGGATATTGCTCGCAAAGCTTTAGACGAAGCAGATCGATATCTCGGTCAAACCCCCGCACCTTTGTTTGATGGTGCCTTGCAAATCCTGCAAACCCTCTGTGGTGCTGGATTAAAATTAGGGATTCTTTCGGCCGCCACCACCCTGGAAGTACAAAGGTTTGTTGCTGCTCACCAACTAGGGGATTATCTACAACTAGAAATGGGGGTGGATGGAGGTCCGAGTAAACCAGACCCTACACTATTTTGGCAAGCTTGTCAAGCTTTGGGTACGGAACCCCAAACAACTTTGATGGTGGGGGATTCCGTAGCTGATATGCAAATGGCCCGTAATGCCCAAGCTGCTGGTTGTATTGGTATTACTTGGGTGAATCAGCCCAGTAATGTCGCAGGTGCAGATGTGGTAATTAGCCAATTAGTTGAAATTCAGATTTGGGATGGTGGTGAGTAGTGGAAAAATCCTTTAACTGAGCATTTTGCACGCCTCGTATTAATACTGTTATTGAATGTTATTAATAAACATATATTTTTATCAATAACACGAAAAAGAGGTATTTATACTAAGTTGCGTTCTATCATAGTAGTTCGAGTCAATGAGATTGCTTCCTTCGTCGCAATGACAGGGTACTATCTTTAGAATGCAACTTAACTTAGTATTATAGCCTGCTGTCCCCTGTTCCCTGTCCCCTATTCCCTAGCGCGTAGCGCCATAAGATATACTATCGAATGGATGAATATCAAAATAACAGGAGTTTGGTTGTATGTACCTCTCACTCTGGCCTGGTAAACCCTATCCTCTAGGAGCTAAGTGGGATGGCAAAGGTACAAATTTTGCATTGTTTTCCAAGCATGCCACGTCTGTAGAATTGTGTTTATTCGATCAGCTAGGGCAAGAAACTCGCCTATCTTTAGGGGAAGTCAGTAATTTTGTCTGGCATGGTTATGTCCCTTCCATTGGACCAGGACAAAGGTATGGGTTTAGGGTACATGGTCCATTTGCACCGGAAGAAGGATACCGTTTTAATCCCAACAAGTTACTTATAGACCCCTATGCCAAAGCAGTTGATGGTGATATCCAGTTTGGGGAGGAAATTTTTGGTTACCGTTGGGATGATCCCCAAGAGGATTTGGGATTTTCTGGCCTGAATAGTGCGAGCTCGGTTCCTAAATGTATTGTGGTTGATGAGTCTTTTGATTGGGAAGGAGATACACTACTGCGGACTCCCACCCATGAGACGGTAATCTATGAAATGCATGTCAAGAGTTTTACTAACTTACACCCAGAAATTCCCCCCAATCTCCGGGGAACTTATGCTGGTTTAACCCATCCAGCAGCTATTTCCCACCTCCAAGCTTTGGGTGTAACGGCAGTGGAATTGATGCCCATCCACCATTTCCTCACATGCCCCAGACATTTGGTAAAACATGGTCTCAAAAATTACTGGGGTTATGACTCCCTTGCTTATTTAGCTCCCTACTCTGGTTATAGTGCTAGTGGCTCCTTGGGGGAGCAGGTAAAGGAGTTTAAGCAAATGGTGAAAGCTCTGCACCGGGCAGGGATTGAGGTGATACTAGATGTGGTTTATAACCATACCGGGGAAAGCGATCATTTGGGCCCCACCGTGTGTTTACGGGGTATTGATAATACTTCTTACTACAGGTTGGAAGAAGAAGAACCCCAGTTCTATATGGACTTCACAGGCTGCGGTAACTCCCTGAATGTGCGGGAACCCCAGGTACTAAAGTTAATTATGGATAGCCTGCGCTACTGGGTGGGGGAATGCCATGTGGATGGTTTCCGTTTTGACTTGGCATCGGCATTAGCTAGGGAACTTTACGAAGTCGATCGCCTAGCTTCTTTCTTTGATATTATTCACCAAGACCCCACTTTGGAAAATGTGAAATTAATTGCTGAACCATGGGATTTGGGTCAAGGTGGCTATCAAGTAGGTGAATTTCCCTTATTATGGTCCGAGTGGAATGGTAAATATCGTGACACAGTTAGGGATTTCTGGCGCGGGCAAGATAGCCGTTTGGCAGAGTTTGCCTACCGTCTGACGGGCAGTTCTGACTTATATATGGCAAATGGACGCAGTCCCAATGCTAGTATCAATTTTGTCACTGCCCATGATGGATTTACCCTCAATGATTTAGTCAGTTACAACCAAAAACATAATCAGGCCAATGGAGAAGATAACCGGGATGGGGATAACTACAACCATTCTTGGAATTGTGGGGAGGAAGGAGAAACTAATAATCCATCCATAATCCAGTTAAGGGAAAAGCAACGGCGTAATTTTTTAGTTACCCTACTGCTATCCCAAGGGGTACCCATGTTATTGATGGGTGATGAAATGGGGCGTTCGCAAGGGGGCAATAATAATCCATACTGTCAAGATAATCAAGTATCTTGGTTAAATTGGGACTTGAGGGAAGAAAATGAGGCATTGTTGAGTTTTAGCCGCCAATTAATTGATTTTCGTCGCAAACATCCAGTATTTCGCCGTCGAAAATGGTTCCAAGGTCGAGCTATCCACGGTTCTGGGGTACATGATATTGGTTGGTTTAACCCCGATGGTGGTTCTATGACTGAGGAACAGTGGAACGATGGTTATACCAAAGCAATTTGTATTTTTCTCAATGGGGAAGAAATCGGTACACCAGGGCCACAGGGAGAACGAATTATTGACAATAGTTTTTTACTCTTGTTTAATGCCCACGGTGAAGCTCTCAATTTCATCATCCCCCCAGGATTACGGGAATGGGAATGGCTGACCATTATTGATACTACCAAACCCCACTTTGTCCAATGGGGTCATCATTATATGCATGATAAACCAGTTCTAGTCGAAGGGCGATCGCTCATGTTATTACAACGTCTGGGAAGGAGTTGATAGTTAAGAGTGTGAGGGAAGTAATGAGTAATGAGTAATGAGTAATGAGTAAGTTTCCTTAATACCATCAACTAACAACTAACAACTGTCACCCGTCAACTGTTAACTGTCAACTATCAACTATCAACTCTTTATGCATCTTGGTTCTCAGTATATAGGCGATCGCATTTGTAATTTTACTTTGTGGGCACCCCTCATGGAAGAGGTGGCTGTGCATCTAGTGGCTCCTGAAGATAAGGTTATTCCTTTACAATCAGATGAGCTGGGATATTGGCGGGGTACGGTAACTAATGTGGAACCTGGTAGTCTCTATTTTTACCAATTAAATGGAGAAAAGGATTTGCCAGATCCGGCATCCAACTCCCAGCCCCAAGGTGTGCATGGAGCTTCGGAAGTAGTTGACCACAGAGGTTTTCAGTGGAGGGATTCCCAATGGCGGGGAGTATCTCTGGACAAAATGGTCATCTACGAACTGCATGTCGGTACTTTTACTAAAGAAGGAACCTTTACAGCCGTAATTCCCCGGATTCCAGAGCTGAAAGAGTTGGGTGTTACAGCCATTGAAATCATGCCCGTGGCTCAGTTTCCTGGGGAGCGTAACTGGGGCTATGATGGGGTTTATCCCTATGGCGTACAATATTCCTATGGTGGTGTGGATGGGTTAAAGCAGTTGGTGGATGCTTGCCATGAGCAGGGAATGGCGGTGATTCTAGATGTGGTATACAACCATCTGGGACCTGAAGGTAATTATCTGTGGAGTTTGGAGACTTATTTCACCGACCGATATAAAACCCCCTGGGGTAGTGCGATTAATTATGATGGACCCTACAGTTATGGGGTAAGGGAATACTTTATCGAGAATGTCCTTTACTGGTTGGAGACATATCACATTGATGCCTTGAGATTGGATGCGATTAACGCCATTTATGATATGGGTGCCAAGCATATTTTACAAGCAATGGCGGATATAACTGCAAGTGTTTCCCAAAAGCAAGGTTGGCAAAGATATTTGATTGCTGAAAGTGCCTTAAACGATCCCAAGATAATCAGTCCTGGGTTGGTTGGTGGTTATGATCTTGATGGTCAATGGAGTGACGATTTTCACCATGCATTACATACAGTATTAACCGGGGAAAAGCAAGGATATTATAAGGATTATGATGGCAGCCTGGAACAGCTAGCAAAAGCCTATACCAATTCCTTTATCTATGATGGTGGGCAATATTCCCTCTATCTTCAACGGTATTATGGAAAAACCCCCAGTGAATGTGATTCTAAGCAATTTGTTGTCTATAGTCAAAATCACGACCAAGTGGGGAATAGAATGTGGGGCGATCGCACCTCCCATTTATTATCCTTTGCAGGTGTAAAATTATCCGCAGCAGCAGTAATTCTTTCCCCCTATGTACCCCTCCTATTCATGGGTGAGGAGTATGGGGAAACTGCACCTTTTCTCTATTTTATTAGCCATAGTGACCCTAATTTAATTGAAGCGGTACGCCAGGGAAGGAAACAAGAATTTGCCGAATTTTATAGCTCAGAAAAATCACCAGACCCCCAAGCCGTAGATACAATGTTGCGATCGCAATTAAATTGGGAACAACGCCACCAAGGTAAACACAGAATACTATGGTTGTTCTACCAAAAATTGCTCCAGCTACGTGCAGAGATTCCCGCCTTGGCTAATTTAGATCGGCATAATTTAGAGGTGGAAATTATGCGATCGCAAAAGGTTTTACAATTGAAACGCCATTACCAAGACAGTCAAGTTATTTACTGGCTCAACTTCAGTCAACAAACAGTCACCTTGGGGGAAAACTTACCCACAGGAAACTGGAACAAGTTGCTTGACTCTGCTGATGTGCAGTGGGGAGGTGTGGGTTCTTGTGCACCCCAAGTATTGGCTGGGGAAACAGAGCAGGAATTAGTTATCAGTCCCCAAACTGTTGTATTATATGGTAACTAGCAATGATGAAACGAGTGTTAGATAGTCAAATTGAAATAGAACCTCACTCCGCTTGAGGTTAACCTTCTCCTCGATCGAGCTGGGAGTGAGGTTCGGTCTTACATTTCATTAATTTTGACGAGTTGCGGGCATTTAGATCCCCGACTTCTGTTCCTAGAAATTGCCACAATCTGCGGATATTGATTTGTGAAGTCGGGGATCTGTTACCTAGCCATCAGAACTAATGCAATGAACTACTACTGGTCTATCGCATAAAATATGATGGGTTGGATAATGAACCGCAAAGGCGCAGAGAACACAGAGGAAGAGGAAGAGAGGAGAAGTCTAGAATTTGGTTCACCCCGCAGAATTAAGTTGGTAGAGTACTACTGGTCTATCGCATAAAATATGATGGGATTTATATCGCACCCGCCTGGGGTTGAAAACCCCAGTCTAATAGCTAAAGTCGTCCGGGGATCGCTCACACCCGCGACTCGTTAAAATTAATGCGATCGAGTATTACTTAGCAAAACCTATATACTCTTCACATAACCCAAATTAAATCTTTATTGAATTAATTTATATTCCTTGATGTGCGCCTATAAAATAATTCTGTAGCGGTCTATTTCTGAGTAAATCAAGGCTTAATTCACAATCGCATATAATATAACAGTGGACAAAATAATTAGAACATCCTCAAACGCCACAACCAAATTATAGTAAATATTTGACTTCTGATTTGTGCTATAAAATATTATTCCCACATAAATATACCTATAGGAATCCGGTTTTATTTTTGCGTAAAGATACTTAGAGTGTGCTAGCGATCGCGCAACACATCAAACCCTTAATACTGGTGCATTACGAAATCCGTTCTCACACACCCTACAATATCTAATTTTGTTCAATCAAATAGTAATCTTATATTTTTCAATCGGGAAATATAAATCATACTGCTTAATCTAAATAGTTACACCTAAAAATATATGGAAAGTCAAGATAATAAATCCCAGGAACTACAGATATCCCCAGCAGAGCAGGAAAAGCAAGAAGAACTGATGCGCGATGTCCTAGTATTGATGGAAAATTTAATTTATCAAGAAGAAGCTACAGTTAAGCTTGTCATTGATTGCCTTTATGATATAGGTACAGTTAACTTAATTAATCAAAAATTCCGTTCCCGTACTTTCAATAAAACATTAAAACTAGCTTCCCGAGTATCCAAGCCCGCATTTAAAGTTATAGCTTGGCGATTGGTAAGGAAAAAAAGCCCACAACTAATTACCAATTGGTTGGGAAGAAAAGTTGCATTTGAAAGAGCTAAACCACAGGTAGAACAAGCAGAATTAGTAGTACAACCAGAGTCAACGGCTAACGCCATCGCCCCCCAAAATGCCAGTACAAATATTTTGCCTCCAGCACAGTATCAGATACAAGAGGTAAAATATCTGCGTTCCCAAGTGAAAATGTTAGTTAGTGTGATTATCGGTATTGTTACTGTATTCGGTGGTAGCTTTTTCTGGATGAATTATCAAATGCAGCGATCGTACCAACAAACTATCCAAGAGATACAAACCCAGATGAAAATTATGGAAGCTAACCGCGAGCCACGTTAATTATGGCAGTTTCCAGGAGATTTTCTCAGGCCATCGACACACTCCGCCGAATCGCTGAAACCCTTACTGGGCAAAGGCTCCTCAGCGAATTCCCCACCGATTGGGTTAATTCGGATTAGTTGGAAACTCGTTGAAATCTTTTATATCCTTCTTACGGGTTTCGCCCCACCGATTGGGTTAATTCGGATGAGGCGTAGGTTGGGTTGAGGAACGAAACCCAACAACCAAAAGCTTTGGTATTGTTGGGTTTCACTATGTCCTTGAGGACACGCTACGCGTTTCTTGAATGCCCGAAGGGCTATACGTTCCACCCAACCTACATTCTGTTTAGCCCCCTAAATCCCCATCTATAAAAAGCAAAGCATCTGCTCATTCCCCCCAGTATTGGGGGGAGCGGGGGCGGGGGACTTTGAAAGTTCTTGTCCCCCCAATTTTGGGGGTTCGGTGGAGACTTGGATAAATTTGATCGCTTATAGCACTACGTTTTTGGGTTAGGGCATTTTTGGGGTTCCCTGTTCCCTGTTCCCTATTCCCTGTTCCCTATTCCCTATTCCCTGTTCCCTATTCCCTATTCCCTGTTCCCTGTTCCCTGCCTCTTCATAGCGTTTGCTAAAATCAGCAATTAGAAACTGGCAACTCCAAAGGAATATGTCCCAGATAGCCTTTACGGTAATCTGTCACGAGTTGCCGTGCAGTCCGCTCCACATCACCTTGATACCGATGTTCAGCTAACAAATGCAAATATGCTTCCCCAGTATGGTTAATCGAATCTAAATCATAACGGGATTTGAACACTTCCTTCGGTAATAAATTACTCGCAACATCCTGTAAGTAATTCAGTATATCTACGAACCCTGCTGCCACCAATTGATTATCATAGGATGCTTGTCCAATATCATCGCAAATCGCCAACTTCAAGGCCGCTTCTTGGTCTTCTAACTTGACGGGAATTACCCCCGGTGCATCAAGTAACTCCAACTCCTTAGAGATTCTCACCCAACGCAATTGACGAGTGACTCCCGGACGAGCCGCACTTTCCACAACCTTTTTACCTACCAAACGATTAATTAAAGCTGATTTACCCACATTGGGAAACCCAATCACCACAGCACGAATGGGGCGGGGTAACATACCGCGATCGCGCCTTCTTTGATTGACTGATTTTCCTGCATCTTGAGTTGCTTTTGATACTGCCGCCACTCCTTTCCCTTGTTGGGCGTTGGTAAAATAAGCTACTTCTTCCCCTTGCTGAAACCAATCCTTCCATAGTTCCTGAATTTGAGGAGTAATCATATCCAGGCGGTTGAGGACTAATACCCGTGGTTTATTACCAATCCATTGTTTGACTTGGGGATGGTGAGTTGCTAGGGGGATACGAGCATCCCTAACTTCTAATACCACATCCACCAGTTTTAGTTGCTCTTGCAGCTTTTTTTCTGCTTTGGCAATGTGACCGGGATACCATTGAATGAGGTTTAATTTATAGTTATCGGTTAGGGACATATCAGTTATCAGTTATCAGTTATCAGTTATCAGTACCTCTGCCTGAAGTCAGAGGCTTGAAATATTAAACTTTATTTTTTTTCATCCCCTTGAAAGGGGAGGCTTCAGACCTTATTTTTTGATCACAGAGAATCCTGCATAGAACTTCGTTTACTGATTTTTAGTAAGATTTCCTCATGCACAGAGCGAGTAATGGGGTAGAAATAAGCTAATATTAAACCTATCATTAAAACCAACGTCGGTATGGGTCCAATAATCCAGCGAATTGCCCATAATGCAGAATCCGGTTGAATGGGAGTCCCTTGAGATGGTCCGCTGGATATAAATCCTGCCCAGTCTAAAACTCTACCAACCAAAAACAGCGCCCCTGCAACCCCAAATTTTTGTAATTGCACCACACATCCATAAAATATTCCTTCCCGTCGTTGTCCGGTGCGTAATTCATCTAAATCAACTACATCTGGTAACATTGACCAGGGAACGAGGTAAGCTGTAGCTATTCCCATTCCTGCCATCATAGCCAAGATATACATCCAAATTATTTGTCCTGGCTGAAGAAAAAATAATCCACCTTGGGCAACAATTGTTAAGGGTATACCCATACAGTAAATAGCTTTTTTGCCAATTCGTTGTCCTATGGCTGCCCAAAAAAACATCATCACCAAAGCCGTTCCCTGCACAGCCAGAGCCATTTGGGTAAAATGTTTATCTGGTAACTGCATCCAATTAATGACAAAATAGGGCAAAATCGCTGCTGTTACCTGTACTCCTAACCAAGAGCAAAGATAAATACCGATGACGTACAAAAATGCTCGATTACTGAATGCAATTTTGAATTGCTGGAGAATTGGTTCTGAGGGGGGACGTTCAATTTGATGTCGTTGTTGCTCAATGAATTTATGGCGTTGATTAGTTCCCAAAAAGCAGAGAAAAACCGCCAAGATAGATAAAACTCCACTGATAACTCCCAATAATAAATAGCTTGTGGGAGGCTTGAGAAAGCCAAAAATTATCTGAGCTAATACAAGGGCAAAAATGCTACCACCAATACCGAAAGCAGATTTAAAACTAATTAAATTAGTACGTTCGTCATAGCTTTGAGTCAGTTCAGCAGCAAGGGTGGAAAAAGGAACCAGAACTGCACTTACCGCAGCATAATACAAAATAGCGATCGCACTATAGTAAATAAACAACAACCACTGATTTTCTGTGGGAGGGACAAACCACTGCAAACAGAAACAAACTCCCAAGGGTACAACACCATAAAGCATCCACGGATAGCGTCTACCCAAAGGAGAGCGGGTTTTGTCGCTTAACCAACCAATTAAGGGATCATTAATTGCATCCCAAGCTTTACCTACCAATAAAACACTACCTGCTAAGGTTGAGTTTAATCCTGCAACATTGGTAAGAAAAAACAACAGGAAGAACACCAAGATATTATTAGGAATTGCTCCTGCTAGCTCTCCTATTCCATAACTAAGTTTTGTTTTAAAATTGAGGGGTTGGTTCACGTCAAAACAATTTTAGATTTTAGATTGGTAACTGAGCCTGTCGAAGTTTAGATTTTAGATTGGTAACTGAGCGTTCGACGGCTCGACTGAGCTTCGCCGAACGTCTGAGCTCACGCCGAAGTCCTGTCGAAGTTTAGATTGTGGATTGAAGAATTGACATCTTTATATTCGTTTTTACCCATTTGAATGTTACAGCCAATTCTGAAATCTGATAAATATCTTTGTGCTGTTATTCTTACCCATACTGCAACCTAGAATTGTCAACTAAAATTGTTTGACTGATGTAAAATCAAGCGATTACCATCAGGATCGTAAGCATAAATTTCCCTGCCGTGGGAAGCAACAGTAATATCTCCTGGTGGAGTATAACCCAAATTTGTCAGATGAGCGATCGCTTTTTCTAAATTACTTACTTCTAAACATAAGCTAATAGTACTATGACCGGAAGGCTCAAATTCTGGTACATGGGTTGATTTTGGTGTAAAAATGCCTAATCTGAGATTGGGAAACTGAAATTCTGCATATATATGGGGAATCAACTTGGTTGGTTGCTTTTGTAGTAGCTGAGTATAAAAATCGGCTAATACCTCCATATTACCAGTGGCGATCGCAACTATTGCATCAGTGCATGGAAAAATATCAGACATAGGTTCACGTTTGAATTTTGGATTTTATACCAATTCAAATAATGTTTACTCTTTCTCTGCGCTTTGTGCGTCTGGAATGGTTTTTTCTCATTCTGGTGTAACCGGATTTGATATAATATCATGTGCGGATGAATACTTATAAAACCTCACCCGCCTGCGGCACCCTCGACCTATTAAGGAGAAGGTAAGAGAGGGTTGGAGTGAATCCAGCAGAAATTACAAGTAATTAAGCTAACATGATATTAATCCTTCGTCAGGGCACGGCACCAGTAAAATTATTTTATATATTGAGAGATTGTGGGTGCTGTGCCCCCTACCCACATATCCTATTTTTCGTTCATAATAATATAAAAAAATAGATGACACTTATAGATTAATTTTAGGGTGCGTTACGAACTCTGTTCTAATGCACCATTTTTCAAAATCTAATAATTCAAATAATGTTGACGACACATAAATCCTTAGTCAGGGCACGGCACCAGTCAAGAAGAGGCAGGGGGCAGGAGAGTAGGGAGCACAGGAGAAACCCAGTAAAATCACTTTATATATAGGACTTATATCATGTCCGTTTAAATAACCGTCATTGCGACCGTTCGCTGAAAGCGTTCTCGCAGAGTAGGGAAGCAATCCCAAAGACCTTGTGTTCGCGGAGCGTGCCCG
>JAAUYD010221512.1_pt1 | contig 15023 bp, 15 predicted proteins | sample 7278101 | NCBI WGS metagenome assembly JAAUYD01 (sample SAMN14350128, study PRJNA611818) | marine sediment metagenome | isolation source: surface marine sediment (0.6m) | place: French Polynesia: Moorea | collected 2018-08
CCCATAGTATGTCATTGCGAGTGGAACGAAGTGAAACGACGCAATCACAAGGTCTTTGGGATTGCTTCCCTTCGGTCGCAATGACGGTTATTTAAACGGACATGATATGATTTGTTCCCTGAAAACCTTGTAAATACATTGATAATTGCAAAACTGTGATTTTGGGCAAGTCTCAAAACCCTTACAGGAGAAGGGACGTTTTTAATTCACACCAGACATGGGGAGTGTCAATTCACTCTTCCCAAAGCAGCACGAACAACTTCTGAAGTAGCACCAACTCGACAAGAATTTTCCGTCAACAGGCGTTTCCAGGCCTTAGTACCTGGTTGTCCGGCGAATAGTTGTAACATATGTCGGGTAATTTTATTTAACTTCAAACCTTGGGATGTCCAATAATCAATGTAGGGATACATGGCTTCCACAACCTGATGTCTAGTTGGAGGTATGATATCTTCACCATAAATTATGCGATCGCTATTAGCAAATAAATAGGGGTTATCATAGGCAGCCCGTCCAATCATCACCCCATCAACAAATTGTAATTGCTGTTGTACCTGCTCCAAACTGGTGAAGCCGCCGTTAATTTCAATAAACAAGTGGGGAAAGTCTTGCTTGAGACGATGAACATCCCCGTAGCGTAAGGGGGGAATATGGCGATTTTCCTTGGGACTCAACCCCTGCAACCAAGCCTTACGGGCATGAACCGTAAAACTTTGACATCCAGATTGAGCAACGATATTCACAAAATTTACCATATCTTCGTAGCGATCGCACTCATCTACGCCGATGCGATGTTTGACTGTGACGGGTAAGCTGGTAGCCTTAATCATTGCCTCTACACATTTTGCTACTTTCCCCGGTTGCATCATTAAACAGGCTCCAAAATTACCATCCTGTACCCGGCTACTGGGACAACCCACATTCAAATTAATTTCGTCATAACCCATATCTTCAGCAATCCGGGCGCATTCTGCCAAGTGTAGGGGATTATCGCCACCGACTTGCAGGGATAAGGGCTTTTCTTCTGGGGAAAAACCTAGTAAACGTTGGCAATCCCCATGGATAATTGCTGCACTAGTAATCATCTCCGTGTATAGTAGGGTACGCTTAGTAATCTGGCGCATAAAATAACGAAAATGGCGATCCGTGCGGTCCATCATCGGCGCAATACTTAAAGGGTATGCACCAATGGGGGATTTGCTTGTGGTTAATATAGTTGACTCATCTAATTTCATCCATCTATACCTATTGGTGTAGGCTATTGATCATAAGTAATGATATGTAAACTTCAATGCAAGACTTGAGAAAAATATTAGCCATCGCTTGTTCTATTGGCTGGGGTGCAGCTGATATACTGCGTTCCTACTATAGAGGAAATGGCGACCAAGATTTAAATGTAAAATATAAACAAGACGATCCTGTGACTGCTGCTGATTTAGCTGTCAACGAATATATTTTACAAAAATTACAAGCTGAATTGGGGGAAGGGGATTTTGGTTATATCACTGAAGAAACCTATAAGGAAGGAAAAACCAAACAGCTCAATTCTGAGTTGGTATGGATTATCGACCCTTTAGATGGTACCCGGGACTTTATCGAAAAAACTGGGGAATATGCCATTCACATGGCCTTGGTCAAGGAAAATAGACCAGTATTAGCAGTAGTAGTAGTACCAGAATTAGAAAAACTTTACCATGCCATTAAAGGTGAGGGGGCTTTTGTTACTACTAGGGATGGCAAATCCCAGCCTGTACAAGTATCCTCGCGGGAACGCATTCAGGACTTCATTTTAGTGGTCAGCCGTTCCCACCGCAATCAAAGATTAGAATATTTATTACAAAATTTACCTTGTCAAAATCAGAAAGCTGTGGGTAGCGTGGGCTGCAAAATCGCTACAATTGTTGAGCAGCAAGCCGATATGTATATTTCCCTCTCTGGTAAATCTGCACCCAAAGATTGGGATATGGCTGCACCAGAATTAATTTTGACAGAAGCGGGGGGTAAATTTACCCATTTTGCCGGTCATGATTTGCAATATAACACCGGAGATATTAATCAATGGGGTGGTTTACTAGCTAGTAATGGTCAATTTCATGAATCCCTGTGCCAGAAAGCTGAGGCGATTTTAACAGACTGGGACGGGCAGGGGGAGTAATGAGTAATGAGTAATGAGTAAGTTTCCCTAATACTGTCAACTGTCAACTGTCAACTGTCAACTGTCAACTGTCAACATCAAAAACGTCCTAACCATGATGGCGACTGCTATAATGTCCTTGAACTTGTGCTATAGTTCTATGGCGGTAGTTATTTTCGGTTGAGTAATTCTTTTGAATTTTTGGAAGCCTCTTTTCCGAATTGTTAAGTTATCTACATTTTGTTGACTGGGGAGATGATGTATGCAAGGGTATTGGGTTTGAATAACAAAAATATATCGGCAACTTATTCCGATGAGCTTACGGAGGGATAAGATAAAGGAAGTTTGTCAAGGGAGGGTTGCTGTTAACCTGATTCAAAGCCTTTTTGCTGTTAGTTAAGATTACAACTACACAACTGACGCTACTAAGAAGTTGAGTATAGTTACTAAACATCTAACAGATTTATATAAGAACTTGACTATACTAAGGAATTTTGATTTTTTAGGTTTCAGTATCGAGTAACCATTATGAGGAATAATTAATGACGCAAGTAGTTTTGGGCGAAAATGAAGGAATTGATTCGGCATTACGTCGATTTAAGCGCCAAGTTTCTCAAGCCGGAATTTTTCAAGATATTAGAAAGAAACGCCATTTTGAAACGCCTTTAGAGAAAGAAAAACGGAAGCTGATAGCTAGACGTAAGCAGCGACGCAGACGTAGTTCTGGTTATAAATAATTATATCGGAGTTATTGAACTACGCACATCCGCTACCCTGAGATGTGCGTTTGTGACGCTTCATTGGAGCAACTTGGTTGAAGCTTCCGCACCAAGTAGAGGCTAGCTCATCTGCTGTAGAGGCAAGTTCCTTACCATTAACTTTCAATTTAGTGCCTATATTTGGATGGATGCAAACACCATCGTTCCAACATCACCCCTCAGGTCAATGTAGAGCTGACCATCCTGAATAAAATAATTTGCTGCTGCCCCCAAGTCGTGGAGATACCGATCGGCAATTGAATCTGGTGGGCAGGCTACCTTGGTCATCGCGCCAATCTGAATCGTGAGTTGGCTTCCATTCAGTGTATAGGTTCCTCGCGCGCGATTACAATCAGCACGAATCTTTACATTGGCATCACAGATAAATTCCAGCGTGTATCGGTGTGGCTGATTCACTTTAATTCTTTCGCCGTTGTTATAGCGAATCTCCCACAGCTCCCAGTGTTCCCCCATGAGTTCATTAGTGGGCGAACATCCACTAACCGTTGCATCGGCTCTAATGCCTTGATCTGCTTGCAAAGGTTCCTTGGGTGGTTGTTGAACTTGAACCAAGGTAGCTACTGCCGTTGGCTGTTCAATCTGAGCGGGCTGGTGTTCTAAAGCCATCGCTTCACTAGGTAATATTCCCAGTATCACTACCACCATCAGTCCAAATGATAAAACACAAGCGATTATCTTATTCATAGTGAATATGTAGGTAAAATCTCCCTTGAGCCTTACCTAGAAAGCGATCGCCACTTTATTTCCTAAGAGAAAATAAAAGCTATGGCTAATTTTCTTAAACTCTTACTTTGTAAAAGGTGTGGCGATCGCTTTCTTGGAAAGTGACACAAGAGAGCTAACTTGTTACCAATGCTTTGGCTCTATTGCGCTCGGCAGCAGAGATAAGGATGTGTATCTTCTGCATAGGATAAAGATCCTGAACAAGCTTCTCCCCGTTCTGTGGGGGCATATGAAGCGGCCGGTTCTAACTTACCGATGGTGCCACTGTAAATTGGCCAAGAACCACCACACGTAAAACAGATCGAACATGCGCTAACGGCTCTAATGGCTCGATTTGCTCGCAAAGGTTCCTTGGGTGGTTGTTGAACTTGAGCCGTTGCCCGAGGCATCTTGGGTGGTTGTTGAACTTGGGCTAAGGTAGCTACTGCCATTGGCTGTTCAACCTGAGCAGGCTGGTGTTCTAAAGCGATCGCTGCTTCACTAGGCAACACTCCCAGTACCACTACCAACATGATTGCAAATGATAAAACACAAGCGATTATCTTATTCATGGCGAATCTCCTTTTCTGAATTTAGATGGGGTTCACAACTATTGGCAGCAGAGATAAGGATGTGTATCGTCTGCATAGGATAAAGATCCTGAACAAGCGTCTCCCCGTTCTATGGGGGCATATGAAGGAGCAGGAATAATATTTCCTATCGTCCCGCTGTAATTGGGCCAATGACCACCACAGGTATGGCAAAGTGAGCAGGCCGATACCTCTACACCTGCACCAGAATTGTTTTCAATGAAGTTTCGGATTCCGTCTCTTGATACGCGCGCATAGACTCCGAAAAGATTTGCTCGTGCACACCCATTGCCCCAGCTAGTGATTCCCGTAAGCACATTACCCTTAGTTAGGGGTCCACCCGAATCACCCTGGCAAGAGTCCTTTCCGCCAATATCGAAACCCGCGCAAATCATGTTTTCAGTGATGTTCCCATTGTAAGAGTTATCATCATTGCAGTTTGATCTTTCTACGAGAGGCACTCCAACTGCATGGAGATCGATAGGTCTGCTTCCCCCCTCTGTGAGAGTACCCCAACCTGATGCAAATAAATTATCACCAACAGATCCGTCGCTGGTCGCAAGTTCAGCGAGGGGGATGCCAGTTGCGTTGCTCGATAATTCCCACACAGCAACATCGTTGTCGAACGTGGAATCATTCCAGTCTGGATGGATAGCGATCCTTGAGACATCGTAGCGGTTACCGCTGCCATCTAGTCTTCTCGTCCCAGTTAGTACTTGCACCTGATCCGCTGTGATGAAATCACTGCAATGTGCCGCTGTGACAACGATATTCGGTTTAATTAACGTTCCTCCGCAGAACTGCGCTTGAAAGTTGTCGGCTATGCTCTTAGTCAGAAGTCCCACCTGGAAGGGATTGTCTTGCGTACCAGCCACAAAACCGCCTACTATTCTATCAGTTGGGCGAAGTATAAAATCAGGGATATTTCTTTTGAGATCCTCACGTTTAAGTGCTCGTAAAGTCCTCGAATATGTACGCAGTTCAACGTAATCGGACATCCAATTCCCCTTCCCCTCTTGTGCTAAAGCCGTTGAAGTTGGCACGAAGCAAAGAAAAACAAGAGCTAGTATTAAAACAGCTGTTATGAAAATAGATTTTCGTCCTCGGTTGTGAGAGGGATTTGGCGAAGCTCGATCGCTATCATGGTCTTCTCTTGCTGCTTCCCTCATGAATTTTGAAGTCATGAAATTCTCCTCTGCAATCAGTAATTGAGATATCTGAAGGCATTAAACTGAGCAGTGCGACCAACCAGAGAAAATACCCGAAAGCAAAGTAGCCTCGTACGTTTGCCTCTAGCGAAAGGCTGATCGCTATTACGACCGAGTCCTGGACTTCCATTGAAGTCATTCTGCCCAGTTTCTTGATTGCTACAACTATAGGAATCCGGTTTGATTTGTGAAATCACTCGTGATGGCAGGGAACAGGGAATAGGGAACAGAAAGTTTACTGAGATTTTTTCAAAAATCAAATATGAGTCCTATAATTTATACCAATTCAAATAATGTTTACGACACATACATCCCTCGTCACGGCACAGCATCCATAATCTTTTAATATATACAATTACTTTGCTAGTACCGCGTTCCTACCTATTTGTACGCATCCTCATTTTCACAATGGCATTTTATCATGAAACATAAAGCTTCTATCTTTCAGTTGTATATTTCTTAACAAAAGCTATAAACAACTGAAAGCAATTGATAGGGAGCATGTCTAAAGGCAAGGGGATTGTTGAATAGTCCACAAACGAACTTTCACATGCCATCGGATTTGATATGACTGACCTGGTGTACTTAAAAAAATTGACAGATACTGTTATCTTTAACCTGGTTAAGTTGTAAATTAGGGTCAAATGTTGCGAGTTTATCATCTTTTAATCGGCGGTGCTTTGATGGTGTTAGTACCGATGGGAGCTAATTTTTTCGGTTTCAATTCCTCTAATCGGGAAAACTCACCATCCACTCCCCCAGCAAAAAATGTTGTCAGTACTTCCATACCTGCCAAGGGTAATACGTGGAACAGTATCTTGGGAAAAACATTTGCTCCTAAGGGTTGGCAGGTTAAAGTGTGTAACAGCAATACATCTTTGCTTTGTGTTTCTGCCAATGGTAAAAATTTAGGCAAGGTAGAAATTGAGGTTTATCCCTTGGAAAAACGGTCTGATTTGCAAAAAATCCTGGCAAAAGCAGGAATTTCTCCTAACCTTCCCTCAGATAAACAAAATAGCCAATATCAAACCCAGATAGTAAAAGCACTTCGTAATTGGGTGGATGGTGAATATGCAGTGCTATCTCAAGAGCGTCAGCAAAGTTATGACAATCTTACCAAAACAAACAGCTCAGAAGGCGATGCTCCCCAGAAAGTATTGCAAACTTCCATTAATTTTGCTCCCCAACCTCCAGAAGTCGTCAGATTAGGAAAACTTCAGGGAATACGTTATGGATTTGCCGGATTGAAGCCAGAAGGTGGAGTGGTAGAAAAGCATTTACAATATGTAACTTTTGATGGCAAGGCGATGTATGTCATCAAAACAGCTTTTGCATCTGATGCTATACCCGGAAAGTTTGAGAAGTTAGAAAATTTAGCTGTGTTTGAGCCTTACTTAAATGCTATTGTGACAAATTTACAGCTATCACAACATAAGTCAGTAGTTAGTAGTCAGTGAACTATGTTTAACCTTACCGAGATTGCCTCTCTAAAGCAACGATGTGAATTCTTCCACACTCAGGTCAATATCTGATGATAATAGCTCGTAATGTTCCTTTAGCCAGCTGCTGATGATCTGGAACCACAACTTGAGCAAACGGTTCATCCCTTCTGTAGAATAATGTGGCTACTCTCTCTCCGTTTTTGGTAAAACCAATTTTTTCGAGAACCTTGATACAGTCTTTCCCTGAAATACTTGGTAACTTGCTCACACGACTACTAGGAATGTTTCAAAATTATCTTCTGGCACAGGTAAATTATCTTCTTTTAGAGCAGTTACATAGCCTGCAATAGCTTCTTTGATATTTGACAGAGCCTCCTCCTTTGTTTTCCCTTGGCTATTGCAGCCTTTCAAACTTGGACACTCCACAATCCAGTAATCATTTTCATCTTTGTATAAGATTACTTGTCTCGTGTATTGACTCATAGCTAACAACCATATAGTTATCTCTCATTTTACCCTTGAATCATTGGGAAAATTGAGCTAATAATCCCAATTTGCAATGGAATTAGATAATTTGGTAGTAATGTCCTCGTCAGTAACCTATAATATCATGTGCGGATGAATACTTATAAAACCTCACCCGCCTGCGGCACCCTCGACTTATTAAGGAGAGGGTAAGAGAGGGTTGGGGTGAATCAAGCAGAAATTATAAGTAATTAAGCTAACTTGATATAAAACAAAGGACAATTCTTAATCCCAGGAAAACGTACCCTGAACTTCAGTGTGATTATTACGCGTTCTTACAAACACTTCTCCTCGACTCGTTCCCTGGAAAATATGTTTTGTTTGATAGTGAGGTTCCATAAATTCTCCCCAACAACAGACAATTCTTGGCAATGTTATGAGCAACACCAATCAAGCCATGCTTGCAGTAATTAACTCCTCAGACATTTCAAAATTCGTGGTGACATTTTGCACATCATCCAAACCTTCCAAGGTATCAATTAATTTCAATAACAACCGTGCCTGTTCTGAATCAGTTACTTCCACATGATTACTGGGAATCCAGCGCAGCTCTACATCACTTACCTCAAAACCTTGGGCTTTGAGAGCTTGATTGAGGGTTTCTAAATCTGCAATGCTAGTAAATACTTCTGCTGCTTGTTCTTCGCCCATTTCGTAAGATTCAGCGCCCCCTTCCAAGGAAACCTCTAACAACTGCTCCTCATCCACAACATTGCTTACCAAACACACCCCTTTGTGCTCAAACATCCAACCCACACAACCCATTTCTCCTAAATTCCCACCATTCTTACTAAAAGCAGCACGTAAGTCAGCCGCCGTTCGATTGCGATTGTCTGTGAGGGCTTCAATTAACACAGCCACACCCCCAGGACCATAACCTTCATAGCGAATTGATTCTAAACTCGCCCCATCGGTAAATGTACCTGCACCTTTAGCGATCGCTCGTTCTATATTATCATTAGGAATACCCGCAGCTTTGGCTTTATCAATTGCCGTGCGTAGTTGAAAATTACCTGCGGGATCGGGAATACCGTTTCTGGCAGCAACAATAATTGCCCGGGACAGTTGGGTGAAGGTTTTACCTTTTTTGGCATCCACTACTGCCTTCTGGCGTTTAATATTCGCCCATTTACTATGTCCTGCCATAATCTCAATAGTTAACCCTTTCAAAAATATAATATATTTATTTTTCGCTAAAATGCCCAGCACATAACATTATTGTCTAATGCTATCTACCAACTGCCAAGTTGATATGGGAATAACCCTCTTTAATCACTCTCGCTAAATAAAAATCCAAAACCCTTATTTTTACTGACTTTTATGAATTTAGGTGTAGAGGAAAAAACCACTCCAGGCGCAACAGAGCGCAGAGTCAGAGGAAGAGAGCAAAAGTCTAAAATTTGGCTTACCCGGCAAAATTAAGTTGGTGGAGTACTAGCCACATCAAAAAAAATCGAGTTCCGTCGAACAGAACTCGATGTATACCCGGTATATTCTAATTTTGAACAATTGAGAAATAGGAAACAAACAAAATCAGTCAAAGAACCTATTAGTTAAAAGATTATGGATATTCCTTACCGGATCATTTGTGCTTTTAACTTCCCACAATTTGACTTAGGATTTAGCACCAGGTTTGAGATTTTTAGTTAAAGACTGTAAAGCAGATAAAAGTTGATCTTGATTGGGTTTAGATTCTTTCATCAAACCTTTGATTTCATCAACTTTCTTAACTATGGTGTCGTACTTATCGCCAGATGCAGTTTTCACACCAGCCTGGGCTGTTTTCCAAGTTTCTTCAAAGGATGCAAATTCTTTTTTAGCAGTTTCAAAGTCTCCAGACTTAACTGCTGCCTTTGTCTTAGCCACAGCCCCTAGTAAACCATTAATTCCTTCTCCCGCAGCTTTTTGAACGGTGCTTGTTGCAACATTGGCAGCAGGTTTGGCAGCGTTTTCTACTTCCTTACTAGCTTGTTCGGCTTGGCTACATCCAACTAAGGCCAAAAAGCTCATAGGAGCAACAATTAATAGCTTATGAAAATGTTTCATCAATAACACTCCTCAAATCAAAAAAAGTTGTTTTTTATGTTGTTGTTAACCGTATTTTTACAGTACAGTCAACATTACAACATTACAATAAATTCAGCAAGTTTTCTGAAGTCATAACTTGCAATTTATGCTTTTTATTTTATCAGAAATAATCTGAAGTGATTGTAAAAAAGTGTTGATTTATAAAGGGACTAACCTAGTTAATAAAGATAGGGATGATTGATTTTATATTCATATATATTTTATAAAAAATTTATAATTAAATCCCTAATTAGTGCTTATGATTTGTTGAGAATTTATAGCAATATTTTTTCATGGGCATTGCTATGAGAATCTACTTTGTTAGAGGGCATTTGTGAAGTAAAAATATTTACATAATAACCTATCTCCAAACCTCTTGACTACTAGGAAAGAAGCTTTAAAACCCCCATTCCCTACCTCTCCCTAGCCCTATCCTAAAAGGAGAGGTAGGGAATGGGGGACTGGGGGGTTAGATTTCAACGGGTTTTAATGTTAAAAATAATACTTTTTAAGTATCATCTGAGATAGGTTTTAGTTGAGACCAATTGGTAAGTATTTCAAGGTCTTAGAACTAATTGAAAAGAATTTAAATACCCTTGAATTGTTTTAGATAAGGTTTTATGCTGCTTTGATGTGGTCATTGCCATCACCTGATATAAGCGTCCTTGAGCAACAAACATTCTACTAGTAGTTATTTTTCCTCCAGAGTTAATATACTTAATTTCTTTGCCGGGATGACCATTAGAACTACGAATATTACGCTGGCTAATCAATCGACTTTGGGTCGTTTTTAAAGCCATGGTTTGGGCATTGTGCAGTATAGTTTGGGGGTTTGCCATTTGGGCGTAGTTGAAGGGAAATTCATTGGATATGACTAAATAAGCAACTTCCTGATTTGGGGACTGGGCAACAAATATTTGTAATTCAATTTCCCCCATGTAAGTTTTCTGCACCTGGGAAGTTTGTTTTGGCCTTCCTGGCATTAATACCGCAAACATTTTATCTGGGGGGGTAAATATTTTCCATTGGGGTTGGTTGGGTTTTGCTGGAGATAATGATTGTTTTCCAGGCAATGCCGATTGGGGTTGACGTGCCTCAACGGGGGCTAATCCACTACACAATAAGGTAGTGGCAATTAATGGGACAAAAATCTTGGTTGTCATAATTTTTGCTTTTTTATCGATGCTGATATTACACATACTGCTAGCTGTTATAGCCTAGCTGCACAAACAGCAGCACCAATGAGTCCCACCTGGGGATTGAGGACAACATGCACGGGTATATCCTCTAGAATGCCCCGCATTCTACCTTTTTGAGTAAAATTCAGTAAAAAGCTACCCGTTTCCAACAAAGGAAGTATTTTAGCCGCAATTCCTCCCGCAACGTACAAACCACCGTAGGGAAGGAGTTTGAGGGCAAGATTTCCAGCTTCAGCACCATAAGCTTCCACAAATAATTGCATGGTTTTTTCGGCAAGGCGATCGCTTTTTTGCACCGCAGCTGTACCAATTGCGGCACCAGGATCGACGCTTTTTTCGGGTTTTCCAGCTTCTTGTTCCCAGGTTTTCACCACTTGAGCAATTTCTGGGGATTCGCTAGCAAGTTGTCTATCTCGCATAAATTGGTAAATGGAAACTATTCCCAAACCAGAAACCACTCTTTCCACAGAAACTCGTTGGATGTCATGTTTATCGAGTAAATATTTCAACAGTTGAAACTCTAACTCATTGCGGGGAGCAAAATCAGCATGTCCTCCTTCCGAAGAAAAAACTTGATACCGTTCTCCCTGCTGAATTAAAAATCCCTGGCCTAAACCAGTGCCCGCGCCAATAATAGCGATTGGTGATTCTGGGTTGGGTTTACCGGGTTGTAAAGTATACAAATCTGTCTCTTTTAAGCCCAAAACGCCATAACCAACAGCAGCAAAGTCATTGATGAGGGAAACCTGGGCAATACCAAGTTCAGATTGTAAACGTTCCCCATCCAAAGACCAAGCAATATTTGTCAATTTGGCTGTATTATTAACTACAGGACCAGCAATACCAAAACAAGCCTTTTGAGGGATTTCCGTATTTGTCTTTGCTAGAAATTGCTGCACCATCGGTACTAAATCGGTGAAATCACCACTGTGGTAACGTTCCTCAGCAATCCTATGTAAATCTTGCTCTGGTGATACTTTCACCAATTGCAAAATGGTTTTTGTACCGCCGATATCTCCTGCTAATAGTAAAGTCATGCCGATTCTGGGTTGAGATTGTAGATTGATTGGTAGTTAGAAGTTGACAGTTGACAGTTGACAGTTTTTGAGTAGAACAATATTGTCCTAACCAAGATGTCCATTGCTCCCATTCAGAGGTTATACCATTTGGGATTGTGAAAGAGTTTGCCATATAAGCTTTTCCAGCTTCTATATTTTGCAACCATTTTCCCAATTGGTATTAGGTTGTGGTGTAAAATACATACCCCTTTACCACGGGCGAGGAAACCCCACCCGTACTCCTGAATTTCTTCTCCACTGACAAAATATTAGTTAAATCGGACAATTTCTTCTACATGGGTTAAATGGGAGGTATCACCCCTAATTTCCAATAACCACCCTGGATTTTGGCGTACAACCTTAAATAAACTGCACAAACGGACTTTTTCCCCATTGTCGGCTATATCCCCCACCAGTCCCATGGCAGCACCTTTTACAGAGGCTCCATGAGCTATGAGGAGAATATTTTGGGGACAATATTCTGTAGCTAGACTTCTGGATGTTTCCCCAGAACGTTGTCTGCTTTGGGCGAGGGTTTCGGGGTATGTGGCAGTGATGTGGGATGTGTAGCTAGTATCAATGCGGGGAAACATCTCTGCCAAGGCTGGTGTAGATAATCTTTCTGGCTCCTCCGTCATCCAAGCTGGATTGAGCCATTCACTCAAACCCGTTTCTAGTTTAATGGGTAAATCTAATTTTTCTGCGATCGCATTTGCTGTTTGGACTGTGCGGAGAAAAGGTGAAGCAAATATATGGTCAATTGTTTCGCTTTGCAAACGTTCGGCTAGTTGCTGTGCTTGCACCATCCCATCATCAGATAGGGGAGGATCGTAACGCCGTTTTGCAGTTAAAAACCACTCGGGGTGAACGAAGTCCAGGCGGTTCGCATGTCTTGCAATCCAGATAGTTTGAGTCATGCACAGATTCCTTAGCTAATACAATATTGCTGTTTTTGGGACCGACAAATTACTACACAAAAACCGCAGTTATGGGCTACAAGTTACATATTATGTCAAAATTATTTACAATTCGTAACAGTAAAACCATTGGTATATAAAGTTTCTTATCAGTAGATAGCCAAGTGTTCTTATATCATGTGCGGATGAATACTTATAAAACCTCACCCGCCTGCGGCACCCTCGACCTATTAAGGAGAGGGTTGGGGTGAATCAAGCAGAACGGGGTGAGGTGACGACAATATGATAAGTTCCACAAGCGGATTTGATATGAGTTCTCACGAGCCACGGTGCGCGTACTGCCTCTGCTAATGATTCACAGCTGTGGTTAAAATTTTCTACATATGAAGTAGAAATATTCCTCATCCTATTGTTACTCTACTTCCATGCTCCGCGCGGAAATTGATAAACGATAACATCTGAAATATGTGTGAAAATTTTCGGCAAGTTATAGAAAATCTAGGGATTAATATTGAACTTTTCTTACATAATTTAGATACTACTTCTAATAGAAAGAAACTCAGCGAACTAGATAGACTAATTGTTTGTCATTCTTTATTGGGATTATCTCGGCACAAAATAGCTACTATGGTCAAATTATCTGACCAGAAAATCAGGGACAGATTAACTAATAATATTTATCCCAGGATAGCAGATTTAATGGGCGTTGAACAAGAGGAGATAGCTGGTAATTGGGTGAAAATTATTAATTTTTTACTCGACCCATACAAAGGTTATAAATTAAATCCTGCGCCTCAATTAAATAGTGATAACTTTCAAGGCAGTTTTGGCAGACAAATTTTTCTTTATCCGCCTAATCAAGAAATCGTTAAATACCAGATAGAAGGAACAAAATTTTATCAACAAGGGCTTTATTATCAAGCATTTCAATGTTTTTTCATGGCTTGGAATACAGAAATTAATATTTATGGGGCTGGTAATCCAGAAGTATTAATTTACATTAATAACTGTTTAATTGAATATAAGAAATCTTGTTTAGAGGAAAAAGGAATTAAAATTTATACTCTCGCTGTAGTTGTTCCATTTTATCATAACCAAGGTCACGTTGCTGCTGAAGTTTTACGCGGAATTTCTCAAATACAATTACAAGTTAATTTGCCCAGCTTTGACAAAATTTCTTTAGGTACAGAGATAAATTTAAATGATATCAGGCCTAATATCTTCTTGACTTTGATATGTAGTCAAATAGCCTTGCAAATTCTGGTTGTTAACGATCCTAATAATTTATATACACCCTATAACCAAACAGCAGAAAAGTTGGCCGAGTTAGCACCGCAATTAAACCTGATTGCCATCGTCGGTCATTATTCAAGCGAAATGACTAAAAATGCACTGCAATTTTATATACAAAAAGGGTTAACTTTAGTCAATTCTAGTAGTACATCTAATGAACTTTCTGCATTATCTATAGGTGAGAGTTTATCTTTTTTTAGATTGACTACTCCAGATGATATTAATGCTCAGACAATGGCTAATTATTTGCTAGATGAATTTTACCATAAATCTCTGCAAAAAGTAGCTGTTATCTATAATCAAAATAGTAGTTACAGTATTTCCTACAGAAACAGTATTAAAAAACATCTAGAACCACATCAAGAAAAGTTTGTTTTTCTAGAAGAATGTAATTATATTAGTGAAAATTATTATCAAGTCCAAGAATATATAGAAAATATTAGGGAAAGTGACGTTGATATTATCATCATAATTCCCGATGGAGGAATTGAACCGAACTCCCTCGATAATGCTGGGCTAATTAGCCGATTAAATCTCAACAACTGTTTAATAGCTGGCTCGGCAACTTTTTATCATGATAATGTTTTACATTGGATTCATGAGCAAAACCCGTGTAATACGACAAATCAAAATAACTGTCAAGTTATAGCTTGTATTCCTTGGCATTGGCAGAGTCAAGAAAACGGGTGCGATGGTTCTAATTTTTTAGCACAGAACTTTTGTCAAATAGGCACTCAGTTATGGGGAACAGAAAACCTAACATGGCGCAGTGCAACAGCTTTTGATTCGGTGTTAATAATTTTAAAAGTTATAGAAGAATATGGTAGTCAAACTAGCCAAGCTTTACTTACACACATGAATCAATATTTTAAAGAAAAGAGAAAACATGTAAAGGGAGTCACGGGGCTGATTCAATTTGAAAAAAGTGGTGATCGTCTGCATCCTCCCGCCGAAATAGTAGTCGTAAAATGGGATGAAAAACAACAAAAATGGCAATGGAAAATATAAGGTATTAAAATTTACACACAACAGCTAGGGGCACAACAATGTTGTGCCTTTATAGCACTACGTGCAAGTAATAAGTAATAAGTAATAAGTAATAAGTTTAC
>JAAUYD010133226.1_pt1 | contig 15022 bp, 7 predicted proteins | sample 7278101 | NCBI WGS metagenome assembly JAAUYD01 (sample SAMN14350128, study PRJNA611818) | marine sediment metagenome | isolation source: surface marine sediment (0.6m) | place: French Polynesia: Moorea | collected 2018-08
TCCCAAAATATGTAATAATAGCCGCAATAACTAATGCGATTATTATCGGTATAATGAAAAACTTTGGTTCAAATCTTTTCATTCATCTGTGAAATCTAACTTATAAATTATGTGGAATCTCGTTTTTATTACGAGTGACAACCTTGACCTATAGTCTCCGAAATCACAGATTGTCAATAACCAATAAATATTATTAAGTATCGAACCATTTTATTCAAAAACACGCCATGCGGTGTATGAAGTCAGTTGATCGGCAAGCTGAAAACCATCCAAGATTTTAGAGCTTGCTGGAATACCAATATAATCGATGATTAAAGTTGCATGGAAAATTGACGATAATATAGGAAACGATTCTTCTTTTTATTTAATTTCGTCATATTGGGTAGAAACTTTATAAAAATAAACAAAATTGGCCATGAATTTTGACGATTATCGTAGCTATTTGAAAAATCAAGCTAATATAAACGACGACAAAGTCGGCTATTACCTCGGATGGGTAACCCGTTTTTTTGCTTTTTGCAATAAGACGCCTGGCCAATCATTCACCCAAGACAACATCGATGCCTATGCGCAGATGTTATCGAGAACACGTGAGACCTGGCAGATTAATCAAGCAAGAGAGGCTATCGAGCTTTATCGTTATCTGTTCAGCAGAAAAAAACTTGATCAAGCCAACAACAGGTTCGTCGAAGCCGATGCGTGGAAAAAGGCGGCCGATGAGATGGTAAACCGGCTTCGCTTGAAGCAGTTATCCTATAGGACGGAAAAAACCTACATGGGATGGCTGAGGGGGTTCTATCGTTTTATCAGCCCGGTTCCACCGTCCGCCATCAACGACCGTCACCTTCAAGATTATCTGACCTACCTGGCCGTCGAAAGAAACATCGCCAAATCGACACAGAAACAGGCGTTCAACGCCCTGCTGTTTTTTTTCAGGAATGTCCTTGAGCGGGAGCCGGAGGCGATACGAGATGCCATCCGATCCAAAACCAAAAAACGGTTACCGGTTGTACTGACAGCCAGGGAGGTGTCAAACTTGTTGGCGCACTTGTCCGGCATTCAGCTGTTGATGGCGCAACTCATTTACGGCGGTGGGCTACGACTTCAGGAATGCGTCACCCTGAGAGTGAAGGACATCGATTTTGAACAGAATATTCTTAGTATCCGAGGTAAGGGCGATCGGGACCGTCGCACGCTTTTGGCCGAGTGCACCAAAAGACCGCTTCGTGAACACTTGGAACAGAGTCGCGCTTGCTTTGAACAGGACCGAAAAGACGGCGTCGCCGGTGTCTATCTGCCGGATGCCCTGTCACGCAAATATCCCAATGCAGGCAAGGAGTGGATCTGGCAGTGGGTGTTCCCATCACGCTCGCTTTCTGTCGATCCCAAAACCCGGATCGTCAGGCGGCATCATGTTCATCCAAGTTCACTGCAAAAGGCCATCAAACGCGCCGCCGTACAGGCGGGCATTCATAAACGCGTGACAGTGCATACCTTGCGTCACTCGTTTGCGACCCACCTGCTGGAATCAGGGTCCGATCTGCGTACCATCCAGGAACTGCTGGGACACGCCAGCGTACAGACGACAATGGTGTACACCCATGTCGCCAGGAAAAACGCCCTGGGTGTGACCAGCCCGCTGGACCGCACCTTGAACAACACTGACAAGACGCCGTACGGCAAAGATGACCGGAGCGTAACCGGCAGTCCGGATTCCTGATGGGCAGACACTGCCCAATAACCAGCCGAACCCGACATTCAACCGAATGCGTCCGATCCAAAAGACGGTCACACCCAATTCCATCAGCCTTTACTACGACCCGACTAGAATGTCGGTGATTTATAGGGACGAGTGGCGTTGATTAGTGTCAGTTGGCGTCAGCCAGCAGATAGACATGACGAAACCGTATTGGGCAATGGCGGGAAGTGAAGGGGCAGGCGCACCGCCGTGCCGGGACCAGCCGAGCGGCGCGCCTATTGATGGGTGAACTCAGGCCTCCGAGACGATGGCCTCAATCTTTTCCCAGATAAACTGGGCCACCTCCTCGGCGGAGTTTTTTTCAATCACGGCGAGATCCTCGCACAGCTCCTCGACCTTTTCTTCTTCGATGTCGGTGATCTTGTTGACCAGGAACGAGTCGACTTCGCCGTCGGCCGGCAACAATCCGCAGGCGCCGATGGCACCGAGGTATTCGCCGTCCAAAAAAATGGGCACCACGATTTTCATCAGCCCGGCGTCGCACTCCTCAATCACGGCGCAACGCTCATCCTTGGCCTGGTTGGCCAGGTTCATGTGAGCCACGGCGCAGATGAAAGCCTGGCCTTTGTCCGTGGCCTTGATGGCTGGGCACAGGCGGTTGACCCAGACCTTGTTGTCCGTGATGCGGATACCGTCCGTGTTGAAGACGTTGGATTCCAGGCCCGAGCGGGTATGGATTTCATTTTCCAACTCGGCCCATTTTTCCAGGGGAAGCAGATCAGTCAGTTCCACGGCCATCCTCCTTTGTTGCAGGCATCATTCGGTGGTCTAATCTGTCACGAAAGCACTATCAGTGCCCATCCATAAATGGCCAATTTGCCCGATAACTGCGTTGCGCTCAAATTATTATCCTCGGAATATCAACCATATACCTGCGGTAAGAATTGTCGCGCGCCTTGTTCTCAGTCAAATACGCCTATTTCTAGACGAGCCCTTGTTATTAGCATTTTTTTATGGTGATGGGAACGCCGTTTCCGCGAGCCAGGCCTTAAGGCGCCGCATGCCTTCGTCGATGGAGACATCGGCGGTGTAACCCAGATCGCGTTTGGCGGCGCTGATGTCGAACCAGTGGGCGGTGGCCAGTTCACGGGCCACGAACCGGGTCATGCGCGGTTCGCCGGGCAGCTTGAAGGTGCCATACAACCATTCCAGTACTGTGCCGACAGCATAGGCCATCGACGGTGAGATCCGGCCTCGGACCGGCGGCCTGCCGCCGGCGGCCAATATGCGGTTGACCATCTCCCACAGTCCGATGGGATCGTCGTCGCTGATGAAGTAGACCCTGCCCGACACCGCCGGATTGCTTTCCAGGGCCGCCATGGCCAGCAGATGCGCCCGGGCGGCGTTGTCGATGTAGATCGTATCCACCCGGTTGCTGCCGTCGCCCACCTGGCGCAATTGCCTGGCCCGGGCAAGGATGCGCGGCACCAGGTGGTTGTCCTCCGGCCCCCAGATCAGATGCGGGCGCAGGGCGACGGTGTTGAGACGTTGGTCGGCGGCGGCCAGAACGGCCAGTTCGGCCATGGCCTTCGTTTGGGGGTAGGGGGCATGATAGCTGGCCGGGTAGGGCACCGATTCATCCACACCCTGCATATTCGTGCCGTCGAAGACCACACTGGGACTGCTGGTATAGACCAGCATGGGCACCCGGCAGGACCGGCAGGCGGCGATGACGTTGCGGGTGCCGGTCACATTGGGCCGGTAATAGTCGTCGAAGGCGCCCCATACCCCGGGCTTGGCCGCCACGTGAAAGACCACGTCCATGCCCCGACAGGCGTTCGCGACAGCATCGCGGTCGGCAAGATCGCCGGCAAACTGCCTGACCCCCAAATCTGCCAAGGGTGCGTACTGCCGGCGTGAAAAACTGGCCACCTGATGGCCTTCGGCCAGCAGCTGACGAACGACGGCCTTGCCTAAAAATCCGCCCCCGCCGGTGACCAGGATGTTTTTGGATGGGGTGTTCATGTTGGTGTGACGGCTCCCTTCTCGACACATCTGCGGCATCAGTCGCCCACTTTAGACTTACAGCTTTTTCTCCGCCCATGCGGCCAGCTTTTCCCTGAATATCTTGGAATTGTGGCGGATATCCACGGGAAAGGCCCGGTGGAACAAAACGGTGTCGATGGACTCGGTGATGGGGCTGTCTTTGGCCAGGGCCAGCAGCTCTTTCTTCAACCCCTTTTTTCCTCTGCCGTGATCGTCCGGCTCCAACTCGATACAGATCACCGGCTTTTGCCGTCCCCGAGGGCCGATGCCCACCAGGGCGCTGCGGAACACCCGGGGGTGATTGTTGAAGATGGCCTCACAGGGAATGGTATACAAGGTGCTTTTTGGCGTGACCACCCGGTGGCCTTTGCGGCCGCAGAACCAGATGCGCCCTTTTTTGTCCAGCCAGCCCAGATCGCCCATGCGGTGCCACAGGGTGTCGCCGTCTGCGATCTTGGCCAGCGCATCGTCCCGGGGGCGCTCAAAATAACCGCGAGTGACCTGCTGACCACGCACGACGATCTCACCGGTTTCCCCTTCGGCAACACTGAGGTCGTCGCTCCAGCTGGCAATGGGGCCGTCCGTGATGCGGATGATACGCACATCGATACCGGCGATGGGTTGGCCCACGCACATGCCGTAGCCCTGCTCGCTGAGCTTGCGGGTTTCTTTCAAAATGTCGTCGCTGCCGAACGAGCTGACCGGCATGGCCTCGGTGGCCCCGTAACCGGTGTGGATCTGGGCGCCATTGGTGAGCATGCTGGAGAATTGTTCGATGTTGGCCGGCGTGGCCGGCGCACCGGCCGAGATGACCCGCTTGAGGGTGGGCAGCTTGATGCCCATCTCCTTGCCGTAGCGTCCCACGCGATTGAGCAGGGCCGGCGAGGCGAACATGTTGGTGACGCCGTGGTTGACGATGGCCTCGATGATGCGTTCCGGATTGACCCGGGCCGGTTTGGTGGGGTCCATGTCCGGAATGATGGCGGTCATGCCCAAAGCCGGATCGAACAGGGCGAAGAGCGGAAAGGTGGGCAGGTCGATCTCGTCCGGTGAGATGCCGAACTGGGCGCGGATGTTGCGCACCTGGGCGTCGAACACCCCGTGGGTATAAAAGACGCCTTTGGCCGGACCGGTGCTGCCGGTGGTGAAGAGAATCGCGGCAATTTCGTCGCTGCGGGTGTCGGCGATGCGGTAGGGCTCCCAATGCCGGGTGCGCACCCGGTTGAGGGTCAGCCCGCCCCAGAACCAGCGGCTGCCAACGGTGATGAAGGTTTGCACGCTTTTGAAATACTTGGGGGCCAGGGTGCGCAACACGTGGGCCGGGGGAATGCCGATCAGGGCGCGGGCGCGGCTCTCCTTGAGACAGTTGAGCATGCGCGCAACGCCCATGCCCGGATCCACCACCACGGGAACCGCGCCGACCTTGAACAGGGCGAACACCAGGGCAAAGAAATCCAGGCTCGGTTTGACCATCAGGATGGTGCGTACACCGCGGCTGACGCCGGCGTCGTCGAGCCCCCGGGCCAGGCAGTCCGATTCGATGTCCAACTGGCGAAAGGTAAGGTGGGTGTAGGCAACTCGTCCCTGGCTGTCCCTGCCCGCCGGGCACACCACAGCGCGTTTGTAGGGTTGTATGCGGGCCATGGTGCGCAGGTAGCTGGCCACGTTGACGGTCGGTCGATCTGGATTGTCAGGAGTCGTTTGCATGCCTTCTCAATAGTTAATGCCCATCCATAAATGGCCAATTAGCACGATATCTGCGTTGCGCTCGACCTGGTCTTATAAGATCAGGCCTATCCTCGGAATATCATCAATATGCACTTCAAGGCCACTTCCTTCGGGTCGCCTACTGCAAAAATTCTCTTGTGCCTTGATCTCAACAAAATTTGCCTATTTCTGGACGGACATTAGAAAGATGGTGGTGTCAGCGTCTCAAGTCCTCGTTCCTGTTTAAAGCGGATGGCGGGCCAGGAAATCGGTCGCCAGGCCGACGATCCGGTCGGGAGCATCCTCCAGCAGGTAGTGGCCGGCGTCATCGAACAGATGTTGCTCCGCATCCGGAAAGCGCTGGCACCATTCGTTGTAATAATCCACGTCAAAGACGAAATCGTGCCGTCCCCACAGGATCAGCATGGGGATATCAGCCAGCGAGGTCAGCTGCCGGTCGGTGCGGTCGACGATATCGTAGCCCGGATCCCCGGGTGCTAAAGGGATGTCCTGCACGAAACGCAGGGTCGCCAGGCGGTGTTGCGGGCAGTTGTAAGGGGCCAGCAGACCCTTTCTGACTGCCGGCGCCAATGTTTTGCGCGGCGCCATGTGAATGGCCCCCCGGGCGAAAAGGTTGCCGTGCAGAACTGCCGGGCGGGCAAGGGCGCTCAAGTTGCGCACGACCCATAGCCGCCAGGGGATGCGTTTGCCGCCCGGCGGGAAAAAGGCGGCCGTGTTGGTGACGATGATGCGCGACACCCGCTCCAGGTTGGACACGGCCCAGGCCATGGCGATCATGCCGCCCCAGTCGTGAACCATTAGAGTTACATCATCTAACTCCAGATAATCCATCAGCGCCGAAAAGTCCGCCAGGCGACTGCGCAGTTTAAAATCGTAACGGTTTTCATCGGGTTTGTCCGACAGGCCGCAGCCCATGTGGTCCGGGGCGATGCAGCGGTAGTCGCCGGACAGGGCCGCAATGGGCTGGCGGAAAAAGAAAGACCAGGTGGGATTGCCGTGCACCATGACCAGCGGGTCGCCCGCTCCCTCATCGAGGTAACGGTATTGCAGGCCGTTGCGATCCAAAAAACGGGATTGGAACGGATAAAGATCCCGGTAGTCGGCCGGATTGACCGGAATGGTGGCGTTTATCATGACTGCGCGGCCTCGGTTGCCGGGACCAGGCCCAGTTCGAAGTTTTCCATTTTGTAGATCGGCAGACCATCCACGCTGAGCAGGCCGTCGGCCCGGACAATCGGCGATGCACCCTCGCTGGCCCGGGTGATGCGGGCCTCAACGGTGACCAATTGGTTGGCGGGGATGATCTGGCCGCGATAGGTCCATTTGTGGCGGCTGTTTTCCACCAGGCGGAAGCGGTGGGTCGCCATAAGCTGCGGCCACCGTTTCATTGCCACAATTTTAATCAGTTGTAAAAAGGATTCGATGCCCAGCGATCCGGGGCAGACCGGATCCTGATAAAAATGGGCCTTGAAAAACCATTCGTCCGGGTCCACCTGCTTGGTGCCCCGGATATAATCCATCCCGGGCTCACCGGCATCGGGCAGGTGGGCGTCAATGGCGTCGATCATCAGCAGGGCTTTGCCGGGCAGTTCCAGCCGATCCGCCGTGACCGGCATACCGGCACCATCGTCGGGGGTCAGGGGCGCGGTCATGCTCAAGGATCGGGCGCCCTCGGTCATACCGGCGTAGGCCGCAAGGTCCCTGACCATGGGATCGGCGGCGCCCAGGCCTTTCTGTTGGTTCAAGGCCTCCGCTGAAAAGAAGCCGAAATAGGTGTCGCCGGTGTAAACCGGCGCGTCGCCGGCCAGAACTTCGAAATCGAAATTCTCGATGATCATGTCCGCGGCCTCGCTGACCTTGGTCATGCGGCTGCGCATGGTCAGGGTGCCAATACCGGGCGTCACCTGGCGGTGCAGCTCAGCGCTGCCCCCCAGGTTGCGGAATTTCAGGTCCCGGTCGCTGCGCAGGGCGCTGCCGGCATAAGCCGCCAGCCACCCGCAGGGCTGCAGGGCGATCTCCAGCAGGACGCAAAAGGGCATAACCCCGCTGCGGTCGGCGGCAAAATACCATTCCGTTGCCGGGATGTCGTATTGGGCGGTTACCCACCCGCCCGGCTTGAGCTGCCAGGGCTCCGGTTCCAGGTGAATCACCCGGTTCATAAAGCAGTAGGGCGGTCCGGGCAGACGGGCGATCTTGCGGTCATGGTCGAAAACGCGATAGGGCCCGCCAAAAGCCTCGGAAGGATTGCCCGTGGCAAAGGCCAGGATGGAGGCCTGGTCATACAAGGCTGCCGCAGGTACGGTGGATTCATCGACACCGGTCGGCTGGATATCCGCAGTCGATCGCCAAAGGGCTTCGACGGCCTTACGGTCGAGACCGGTCATCTTCATGGACATGTCCTTGAAAAAGACAATGGGCTGGCCGTCGGCAAACATGTGGGCGTCTGCCACGGCAAAGGGTTCCGGACCGTACCCGATCCGGCTGATCTGGATTTCGTAATGCACCTGGCGGGTGTTGGGTGTGACCGGACCGCGGCACTTGAGCCGGGCGCCGTTGCCGATCACAGGCTCATAGCATACGCCGGCCCGGTCGGTGACCCAGCCCATGCGCTGCAGGAAAACACGCAGGGTGTGGGCGCAGCACTCGTACATCAAGGTGCCCGGCATGACCATGTCGTCCACGAAATGGCAGGTCAGGAACCAGTCGTCGGGGTGGATGTCGGCCTCGGCCCGGATCAGTCCCAGACCGTAGCGACCGCCTTCGGGGTCCAGTTCCAGGACGCGGTGAATCAGTCGCATGCGGCCGTCGGGCAGATGCAGGGAGTCTGACAGGCGGATGCCTTCGAAACGCCGACCGAAGCAGCCGGCCAGATCGCCGCGCCGCAGGGCGTCCACCTGTTGGTCCGAGTAGGATTCGCGTTGCATGGGCACCAGCGGGCGCCAATCTGACGGCCGTTTTCCGGCCACGGGTGCCCGCTCCTGGTCGGTGAGGATGATGCCGCCGGAGTTGCGCACCTCCTCCTCGGTGAAGAATCCGGCGCAGCCGTCGCGCATGGTGATCAGGTGCTGGCCGCCGATGAAGCCTTCGAAGCGGAAGAAGAACATCCAAGTCTCTCCCTGGCGCACAAAACGGTCGATGGCAATCTCGTAGCGGATGGTATCCCCGGGCCGGGGCAATCCGCGGTGAAAGGTGACCACCGCATCCAGGAGCCGGTAGGCGCGCTCACCTTTCACCTGGTGATCGATGCCCAGGTAGGCGCTCAGGAACAGGTCGGCCTGGCCGGCCTCCACGCTGATGCACACCGGGGCGCGGTCACCGTCCAGGTACCAGGCGCCGGGCAACACGTCGTGCTCGGTGACCACCTGGCCTGATCCCATAGATAGCTTTTCGCCCTGCACGGAGAGGATGCGGTCCACCAGCATCAGCGGTTCGTCGGGCAAGCGCACGCGTACGGGATAGGTGTCGACCACCTCGAACGCCGGGCCCAGCATGCGTCCCACGCTGCCGATGGCGAACTCCATGCACATGTCACGGTCGAAGGCTGGTTGTTGCTCGTGGTCGGGCGTGGACATGTCGGCTGCGGCCACCGGCCCGGCAGTGTCTGCAGCAGGTGCTGACTGTGGCCGGGGATCGATGCGGGCAGGCCGCGCCCCATGGCCCAACAGGCGATTTTGGAGCTCGAAGGTGTCGGCGAAGGCCTGGTTCAGTTCCTGGGACAGGGCCAGGAACTGCTGGTGGGCGGTGGCCGTTGACTCGATGTTCCGTCGGGCCGCTTCCAAGAGCTGTTCCAACTGGTGCCGCGGACGGCGGTCCGCTTGCGGTGTGAGGCCTGATGGGTCATCCGGCAAGGGCGGTGCCGATGCCCTTTTCGGGGCATCATCCCCCAACGGTGTCGCTGGTGGGGGTGGTGATTTGGCGACGTCCGGTGTCACCGATTCATCTGCCGGGCCGTCGGTACGATCGGGCAGCGTGGGACGAAGCATCTGCCCGCCGACGGGTACCTCGATGGTGCGCCCCTCAATTACAGATACCGTCGGTCCGCAAGTGTCGATGGATGAGTATAATTGGGTCATATCCAGGGGCACCCGTTCGGTGATCAGCCGTGCCAGACAGCGCAGCAGCGAATCGATCTCGTTGCCCGTGCCGCGGTTGGCCGCCACGGCCAAATGGGGCCGGTCGGCCAAGATGCGATCGATCATGCGACTGCAGGATGCCCGGGGGCCCACCTCAAGGAAAATGCGGCAACCGTCGCTATAGGTCTGGTTAATCGTTTGGGTGAAATCAAACCCCTCAACCGCCTGTTTTTTTATTGAATCGGCAATACTGTCCGGGCTGACCGCATAGGCCTCGGCCCGGCTGCAGCTGTAGACCGTCAACCCGGGTATCGTCGTGGTGGGGAAATGGTGCAGCTGACGGTAGGCGTCGGCCACGGGAACGGCGGCATCGCAATGGACCGTCACCACCCCGTCCAGGTAGACCGCCTGACAGGCCATGGCGTCGATGGCCTCGGCCACCGCCGGTGCCAGCCCGCCGATAACGCATTCGTCGGGCGTATTGACGATCAGCAGTCGCAGGTGCTCAATGTGGTCCAGCATCCGGCGTACCCTGTCGGCCGGGCGATTGACCACGGCCACCCGCCACCTGACGGCGGCATCTTCGGGCAAACGCCAGGCCTGGCGCAAGGACCTGCATGGGCCGGCCAGTTGGGTGGTGAACAGGTCGGTGGCCTGCATGCGGGCCAGCATGTCGCCGCGGTCCGACCACACCCCGTGGGCGAACAGGGCGGCGGATTCACCCAGGCTGTATCCGACAATGGCATCCGCCGGGATCGAAAAACGCTTGAGGACACCGGCCATGAGGCTGCCGAACACCACCTGGCCGAATATCATGTTCAAGGGATCAGCGGTCAGTTCCGTATTGGCCTGGGTCGCCCACCCGGACGGCCAAGACCGCCGCCAGGGCATCAGGCGCCAGGGACGAAATTGGGTTTTCAGGCGGGCGGTTTTGCGGTCCATGCGCTCGACGACATCCGGAAACCGCAGGGCCAACTCGCGGCCCATGCCCAGATAGTGGTTGCCCGAGCCCGGATAGATCCAGGCGATGCGGCCTTCGGGTCCCATAGGGCGGTCGGTGTAGAAAACCCGTTTGGAAAACGCCTCGGCGTTGCCTTTTTCGATGGCCTGCCTGGCCTCTTTCAGCAACCCGGCCTGATCGTCGGCGGTCCTGAGAATCAACCCCATGGCCAACCGATGATCGGATGACGGCGGATGTGCTTGCGTCCAGCGGACCGCCGATGCTTCGAGGGGCATCGTGTCGCGTGTCGATGCCAGGTGGGTGTCCAGTTCTGACAATTGAACGGCCAAGCGGGACGGATCGTCCCCGGTGAGGACGAACAGGGCCGTTTCAACGGACCAGGGCCTTCGGATGGTTGCGGGTCTGGTTGAATCGCTGGGATCCTCGTATTCCTGGAGCACCACATGGCTGCAGGTGCCGTCCATGCTGATGGACGCGCAGCAGGCCGTGCGTGGGCCCGCTTCTCGATCCCGATACCAGGGTTGGGCAACGGCGGGCAGATGAAACGGCAGGTCGACCTCGGGCAGGTCCATCAATCCGGTGGATCCGCTAAGCGGCGCCAGGCGGCGGTGATGCAGGCAAAGCGCCGCTTTGGCCACGGATATCAACCCACTGGCCGTTCCGGTATGCCCGCAGACGGGTGCGGTGGCGCCCAGGGCGATCGCCTCGGCCATGTCGGCGGGTGCGTCGGACCCGAAAACGTCGTTCAGGGCCTCCAGCTCCACGCGGTCCAGATCTGCAATGCCGGTGGCGTGGGCCTCTATGTAGGATACCGCCTCTCTGGCGATGCCGGCTTGTCGACATGCCTGCGACAGCGATCGCCGATAGGTTTGTGGGCTGATGCGCCCCCAGCTCGGCAGATCGCCGCCGGCGCTGCCGATGCCGCCCAGGACGGCATAAATGCGGTCTTCGTCCCGGCGGGCCCGGTCCAGGCGTTTGAGCACCAGGGCAACGGCACCATCGCCGGGCAGGGTACCGTCGGCGGACGGGTCGAAAGGGCGGATCCGGTTTGAGCCGGAGAGGTTCAACAATCGCGACATGCGGACCACATTACGCCCCTCGGCGGCCAGGTCCACGGCCCCCACCAGCATGGCGTCCACAGCACCCTGGTTCAGCAAGTCCATGGCAATCTGCAGCGATTTGATGCCCGAGGCACTATCGGCCGAGACGACAAAACTGGGGCCGCCCAAGCGAAATTCCCGGGCCATGCGGCTGGCCACAATCCCGCCCAAGGCCCCCATGACGCGCGGCGGTGTCAGGGGCGGGCTGCACTGTTCGCGCAGTGCTTCCAGCCATCGATTCGATTCGCTGTGGTCCAGGTTCAGGGCTTGAGTCGCGTTCCAGCGGCTGACTGCCGGATAAAGCTGCCAGCGCAGGTGGTAATTGGTGGCTTCGAAATCGAACCCGATACCGACCACTACACCCATGCGCTCACGCTGGTGGTGCAGGGGCAGGCCGGCGTCGGTCAGGGCCCCGGCGCCCGTTTTAAGCGCCAGCAGCTGCTGGGGCAGGATGTCGCCGATCTCGTTGGGTGGTATCTGGAACTCACCGATACCCACATCAAGGCGATCGATGTATGCACCGTAAGGGTCGATGCCGTCCATTGCATCGATCAGCGCTGCATCCGCACCTTTCCAGCGGCCCTCGGGCCGTGGGGTCACCGCACTGTGACCGTGGAAGACGGCGTTGTCGAAGGCGTTCAAATGGTTCAGGCCGCCAACGATGACATCCATGCCCACGATGGCAACCGGATTCGGCGGGGATGGTGCCGATGTTGCGGACACCGATATGGCTGTTGCCCGACTTTTTGTTACGTCGGGATCGATTGCCGGAAATTCCTGGAACAGGATATGGGCGTTGATGCCGCCAAAACCGAAGGCGCTGACCGCCGCCCGTCGCAGGCCGTCCCGGTTGCGGGCCTCCCATGGCCGGGGTGTGGTCTGTACGCGGAAAGGACTCTCTTTCAAGGGGCTGTCGTCAGGGGGTTTTTCAAAGTTGATGGAGGGCGGCAGGGTGCGGTGATGCATGCCCAGCAGGGTTTTGATCATGCCGGCGGCACCGGCGGCGGTGAGCAGATGGCCGATCATGGATTTAACCGAGCCAATGGCACAGGGGGACGATGGCGACGGTTCATCCGTCCAGAGGTTGATCAGGCTCTCGATTTCGGTGGTGTCGCCGGCCCGCGTACCGGTGCCGTGGCATTCGATATAGTCCACCGTTGAGGGCTGCCAGCCTGCCGACCGGTAGGCGGCCTGCATGGCCCGCAGCTGCCCGCGACGCTCCGGCGCCAGCAGGTTGCCGCGCAGGTCATTGGACAGACCGATGCCATGGATCACGCCGTGGATGACATCGCCCTGATCCACGGCATCCGTCAGCCGCTTCAACACTAAAATACCCACGCCCTCGCCAACCACCAGGCCGTCCGCCGAGCGGTCGAAGGGGGCGCAGCGCCCCGTGCGCGAGAGGGCCTGCAACTGGCTGAAGCCGGTCTGGGTGTAGAGGCACTCGGGGCGCGACACCCCGCCGGTGACGACCATATCTGCCCGGCCAGCGGTCAGGGCGTCGCAGGCCAGCTTGACGGCATAGATGGAGGAGGCGCAGGCGGCATCCAGGGTGAAGCTGTCACCGCCGAACTCCATTTCTGCAGCCAGCAGGGCTGCGGGCAGGCCGTCCACCCGGCTGGCCAAGGCGTTGGCCCTTGTCACCGCTGTCGGTGAGGCGATCTTTTGAGGAAACAAGCGGCGTTCGATGGCCTTGCCCAACGTCAGGCGCGAGAACGCCGATGCGCTGTCGGTAGGCAGGGCAATGGCCGCCAGAATGGTATCCACGCGATCGAAATCAACGGCGGTGGTTCGGCATTGGCCCACGGCCCGTTTCCCGGCTGCCAGGGTGAGGTGGTGCACCGGGTCCAGGTGTCGGGTGACGTTCGGATCCAGGTTAAAGTGGTTCGGATCGAAGGTAAAATCGTGAATCAGGCAAGCATGTCGGGAGTAGGTGCGATCCGGTTTCAGGGTGGTGCTCAGACGGTCCCGGGTGGCTGCGATCCAGCGCTGCTCCGGCACCGGGGCCGACTGATCGATACCGTCGATCATGTTCTGCCAGAAAACATCCAGGTTTGGGGCACCGGGAAAGATGCCGTCCATGGCGACGACAGCGATGGGAGAGACTCTATGCATAGTGACTGGCAGTTTGATTTAAAGGAGACTGCAGCGGGCCTCGGGAACGATCTTACAGATAGTCTGCTTTACGGTCATTCGTCAGAATCCACTTACATATACGCTTCATGCCGCTATGGCAAGAATCAATAGGCTGCCGTCACTGACGGCCTCCCTTGAGCTTCAGGCGGGCATTTGGTGGGATTTGCTTTGACAGCAGCACCGGCGGCCGTTAGAGTAAATGTAGGAATCATCCAATCGATTGCGCTGACGGCTCAACCTCGGACCTTCCCTTACGCAATTCTCCAGCAGGCGCGACGTTCTGTATTACATCTTTGCCCGTAAAGTAGCCCGAAATACATCTAAGTCTCGTAGGATGGGGTGATAACGACCACCAAGGAGGTCAATCATGAAGATACATTTTGATCGCATCCTTTGTGCCACGGATCTTTCTGATTTTTCCAACTCCGCCGTTATTCAGGCCATCGGTATGGCCCGGGAGTTCGGATCGATCCTGTTTATCTGTCATGTGATCGATCTGCCCATGGTGACCATGCATGGGGCGGCGTATGTCTACCAGGAGGATCAGATCGAAGAGATGAAGACCGGTGCCATGCAGCAGATCCGAGGGCTGGTATCGGACGGCGACCTGAAATGGGAGGCAATGGTGGAGACCGGTCCGGTGTCAGCCACCTTGTGTCGGCTGGCCATTGAGAAGCAGGCTGATCTGGCGATTGTCTCCACGCACGGTCGCACCGGACTCAAACGGTTGTTCCTCGGTTCGGTCACCGAACGGTTGTTGCGCACGATCGGTTGTCCGCTGCTGGTGGTGACGCCACCTGAAAAACCGATTCGGACCGAGATGTCCTTTAAAGGTTTCGGCTTCAAGCAGATCCTGGTGGGGTGTGATTTCTCTGCCGATTCGGGCAGGGCGGTGGCGTTCGGATTTAGCCTGGCCCAGGAGTTCCAGGCCGTGATCCACCTTGTGCATGTGGTCGAACCGTTTGTTTACCGCGATACCATGCTGCCGGAGTCGACAAAATCCGAGGCCCTTATCGAAGTGACCAGTGGGAGTCGGCAGCGGTTGGAAGCCTTGGTGCCGCCGGATGCCAATCTCTGGTGCCAGGTTGAAATCGCCTGCGAGGCCGGCAAACCGTTTCAGGCGCTGATTGCCTATGCCGAAGAACACGGGATCGACCTGATTGTATTGGGTGTGCGGGGGCATTCACTCGTGGAGACCCTGCTGTTGGGGTCGACAACAGACCGGGTAATTCGCGGGGTGGCCTGCCCGGTCCTGTCCGTTTGTCCGCCCTAATGGCGA
>JAAUYD010232413.1_pt1 | contig 15017 bp, 20 predicted proteins | sample 7278101 | NCBI WGS metagenome assembly JAAUYD01 (sample SAMN14350128, study PRJNA611818) | marine sediment metagenome | isolation source: surface marine sediment (0.6m) | place: French Polynesia: Moorea | collected 2018-08
AAATCCGGTTCCGGGACTCATCTTATCCTTGAGAAGAGGCAGGGGGCAGAAGGCAGGAGGCAGGAGGGTTTTCAATTGTTAATCTATCAAGTTGTTAAGGGGGGTATCTAAAGCGGATTTGGTATAAATTCTGCTTTTTGCTAACCCCATCTAAATCAAAGATTTTAGATGGGGACTAAGCAAAAAATTCTGTTCAAAATTATTTTTGATCAGATTTTGGGGCGGGTACGGTAGAACCTCCACAGGTTAAGGATAGTTCAGTGTTTGAGCTTAACTCCTTAGCTCTGGCTATTTGGGGGTCTGCTGGTCGTCTGCGCCCTGTTTCGGTGGTTTCACAGATGATAGTGACGATTTCTTTTTTCTGGTCCTGATTCTCTAAATCCTTTTCAGGAGACTTGATGAAAGCTCCCCCAACGTAGGCTTTGAGTTGGTCAGCTATGGGACTTTTGGCGGGCAAAACGTAAATGTAAGCCCCTTGAAAACTGGTCCGAATGGCGTAATTAAAACTAGAAGGCAAAGTCAGGTCCAAGTCCTTAGCAATTTCATCAATAACAACCTGAAATTCCCCATTTTCTTCGTAATAGGAGCGTTGTGCTTCCGTCATCTTGGTGACGAGGTCTAGAGCTTCTTCTTGCGCTTGTTTGGCCTGCTCCTCTTTGCTCATCACCTGCTCTTGTTCATTTTCTTCTGGCTTCACTTCCTCTTCTGCTTGGGTTTTGAGAGCAACTCCCATTAAACCCGTTCCCAAGATTAAACCGGCGAGTGTCCCAGTTATCCATCTCTGTTGGTTTGTCAATAGTTTAATCATCGATTGTTCTCCTTCTGAAAATTAGTTGGCCAATAGCCTGAATAAATCTAGAAAAGCAGGCAAAAGTAAAAAATCCGCTAAGACTCCTCAACATCTCACTTGAGCTAAGGATGAGCTACATAATCAAGATGACTGAATTTGTCTACTTGGTAGTTTAAATTGTTAAAGAAGTTGATGATAGATTGCTTATCATTTTTAGCATTACCTTGATCATTAAGAAAACGACGGCGCGATGGGGTTAGGATTAAAATAGGTTGATGTTGTTTAATGGTGCTTATCATTCCTTGGAGTATGTCTAATTCATTTCCTTCTACATTAATTTTAATAACGCTGATTTTTTTCTCTATGGGAAACTTATAATCATCTAAAGGAAGTCTCTTGAATTTGATAAAATTACTATCTTTTTTCTCATCAAGAAAATTGGATAATTTACCATCTAGTTTTAAATAATCATGTCCTGGTTTATCTTCTAAAGCTAGGTTTTCTAGATAAATTTTATTTCTCATTTCACCAGCATAAAGAGAATAATTATCTTGAAATAGTTGATAAAGATAGGGATTGGTTTCAAAGGCAATAATATCAGTTTTAATACGATGTTTAGCTAATAGCATACTTAGTAAACAGCTAACAACACCTACCTTAGCTCCCACATCAATAAAGATATCATTACCCTGACAATGTTTCAAAATTTTGGGTATTAATTGTTCCATCAATTTTTGATAATATACAACTTTCCAAATTAAGAGTCTCTGGTATGTGTTTTCAGGAAAATGGTACTTGAATGTATAAAGTTTATCTTGAAACGGAACTTCTAACAGTTCATATTTATGGGATGAACTATAATGAATTTTTCTCAATTGACAAGCGGGTAACTTTAAGAATTTTGTACCTACCATAATTCCCCAATTTTTACCAACGTTTTTAAAGATAGATAGATAACTATATTCACCTTGTTTATTACTATATTTACGTGCATTAGTCGTCACTGTTTGAGGAATTTTTTGACAGTGTCGATCACCAATTTTATTGTCAATTAAAGTAACATCTTCTAACAAAGAAAGATAATCAAAACCTCCTATTTCCTTAAAATCATCTCGTCGCAAACAAAAAACCTGATCTCCATAAGGCGATCGCCTGATATGATTAGCTGTCCAAGCGACCCATTTTAAACCTAAATGTTCGTGGTGAAATTGCAAGTCAAAATAAGCTAATTTAACTTGTTTATTACTTAATACAGATATTACCTTTTGCTCCCATTCTAATGGTAATAAGGTGTCTGCATGACAAAAAACAAGATATTTTCCTGATGAATGTCTTAACCCTGTATTCATCTGAAAAGCACGACCTAACGATGATACAATTAATGACTGTATCAGAATGTGGGGATAGTCTTGTTTAAAGTCTTCAACTCGTTTTAACGTATTGTCTTGACTTCCTCCATCAACCACCAGAATTTCTAGGTTATTTGATGCTTTGGCCTGTTTCACCAAATTCGCTAAAGTATCATAGATAGAATTAACTTCGTTGAGGGTAGGAATAATAACTGAAATCTCAATTTGATGTTGTTCTATTAAGTCCGTTAAACCAAGAGATTTCAAGTCACTAATTTCATCAATATCGACTAAAGGATGGTTAACAATAGACGCAGAAGTATAGTTTTTTTGCATCAAAGTATAAGTCTGTTGACCTACATTTCCTAAACCATAATTGATGGTAGTAAAAACATCACTGTAATAAGGTAAACCAATAAGATAGTAACCATCATCTGCGGTTAAAGCGATCGCTGCTTCTTCTCGGTTTAAATATTCTATGGCTTCAGATAAAATATTAGAGGTAATTCCTGGTATATCGGCCCCGATTATTATTACTTTTCCTAACTGTTTAGCGATCGCATTCATGCGTTCCCCAAAAGAGGTTGAAGGTTGCTTAATAAACGAAAGAAAACCAGACTTAATTCCTTGGTCAATATCCGATACTAAATCAGGATTAAACCCTTTGATCATTTCGGTTGCAGAGTCTATTCCTGTGTAATTTACAATAATATTAACCCCATTTATCTCCCTGAGTAATACTCTCAACATTTTACTCATAAGATAACGATGAATCTCGGCCGCTGCGCGATCGCCAATATCCCAAGCTAAACGGGTTTTAACCTTTCCTGGATCGGGATAACGAGTAAACAGAACAATACTAATACAATCAGGTAAAGTCTCTCTCTTAACCATAACAGTAACGAGAATTAAGAAATAAAATTAATTCTAAATTCTAAATTCTAAATTCTAAATTCTAAATTTTTACCCTCCATACCGTTCTTCTTTCCAGGGATCACCCCGTCGATGATAACCATTTTTTTCCCAGAAACCTAACTGATCCTTCGGTAAAAATTCTAACCCATTAATCCATTTTGCACTTTTCCAAGCGTATAAATGAGGAATAACGGTACGCAGGGGACCTCCATGATCAGGAGGTAAGGGTTCTCCTGATAGTTTAAACGCAAAAAAGTTATCGTCTAAAACAAAATCTTTTAAAGGAAGATTAGTGGTATAACCTCCATAACAATGCTGCATTACATGGGTTGCTTTGGGGTCAATATCTAATAAATTGATAAAGTCTGTAATCTTGATTCCTGTCCATTTAACATCTAATTTTGACCAACGGGTAACACAGTGAAAATCTTTGGTAAATTCGTGATGAGGTAAACTCATAAAATCTGACCAAGAAAAGGTTTGTGGTGTCACTAAACCCCAAACTTTAAATTCCCAGTTATCGGTACTTATTTGGGGAGTGTCACCGTAGGTTAAAACAGGAAAACCTTTCGCTAAATATTGTCCAGGAGGAACGCGATCGCTATTATCTGGTTCTGGTTTTTCAAAGAATTTTAAGGCCATATTTATATAAATTATCAACTTCAGAGATTATCATACCGCTAATATCAAAGATTTACAATCTTAAACTGATCACTGTTAACTGTTGTCTAAATATGTTCTCAGGATTTACAATATTTTTAAGGTCAGTTGTCTTCAAGGTTTATTCTTATTTCTACCCCAGGAGATCGTGGCCAAGAGTTTGACAACTGACAGTTCTTCTTATTTTTTCTTAATTAATCTATGCAACTCATTTTATATAGCAAACCAGGATGTCATTTATGTGAGGGACTCGAAGAGAAATTAAAACAAATAAACACCCTAAAATTTGACTTAGAAATACGGGATATTACCACCCGTGAAGATTGGTTTAACGCTTATCAATACGAAATTCCCGTTTTACGTATACAGTTACCTCAAGGAGAGAAAACGATTCCTCGGTTTTCTCCTCGTATTTCTGTGGATAGGTTAGGACAACAATTAGAAAAATATCTAAAATTATCAAAAGATCCCTAATCTTAATTCGCTTGTTTTTGGGGAAGAAAAGATTGAAACAACGAGAAGGTATAAACAAAAGTAGTAATAAATAGTTGAAAGTTTTTGATTTCTGTTGTTTTTGTCATGGTTCAATCACTTCCGCTTTCTTTTCTAGGTAAGTTCTAACATATCCGAAATATTGCTTTGAGTCTTCCCCCACAAGAGTGACCCAAAGCGGTTACATACAACTACTTAGTTTGATTCAGTCGTGCGGTTCTGACTCTAAAAGGATTTGATAAAGAAGCGGTTTCTATTTTATCTAAGAGAACTCCAACTCCAGTCAAGAAAACAGCTACTAAAATAGTGTTAAGGATAAGAACGGTGAGTTTCATCGTGATTTAAGTGAGTTAATGGTCACTTTTTAGGTTAGAATTTTCCTGTGTCTTTTGTATGTCATTTTGATAGCAAAGTGATGGCAGAGAGTGGGTTGACCGCAAAACCTTAAATTGCATTAACATAAAGAGATAGATGGTAACTCAATTAGGATAGTAATTTTATGAGCGATCGCAATAGTCCCAACTGGGAAGAAAAATTAGAACAAAAATTTAAGGATCTCGAAGCAGAAATAAACAGTCAAACCACCCCAGTACGTCCTTTTAACCCCAATGAAAAGAATAGTAATGGGGTTTTCACTCGGGTTGCAACTTGGTATCAAGGGTTAGCAACCCCTGGTAAAGTAGGGGTTGCTGTGGTTGGGGTCATAGTAGGGTTATCAATACTCAATGGAATTTTAAAATTAGTTACCTCTTTGATTGTAGTAGGAATTTTAGGGGTTATTCTTTATGGTTTATATCGTGCTTTAATTGAGAATAAATCTGGCTCTAAATCATAAGTTGTCGTTGTATTTTACGACTCTGTAGGGGTTTAACATTGCTAAACCAATCAACCCCTACAATAACTAAATTTACCTAGTAGAATAAATTAATAATGAGCTTTGATGTTGTTATCATTGGTAGTGGAATTGGTGGTTTAACCGCAGGAGCTTTATTGGCAAAATATGGCAAAAAAGTTGCCATTTTTGAAAGCCATTCTATACCGGGTGGTGCTGCTCATACTTTCACCCGTCAAGGGTTTATGTTTGACTCAGGACCTTCGTTTTACTGTGGTTTAGGGAACAATAAACCCTCTCTTAATCCTTTAAAACAAGTATTAGATAGTGTTGGGGAATCTTTAGAAGTTATTCCTTATGATCCTCTGGGTCATTATCATTTTCCAGAGGGGATATTTCCCGTTTTTAGCGATTTAGAAAAGTACCGTCAAGCTGTTGCTAAAATTACCCCACAAGGGGCTAAAGAATTAGCTGCGTTTGAGTCGAAAATGTTGGAATTATATGATTGTTTAAAAGACATTCCTCCCATTGCTTTACGGTCAGATTGGCAATTATTTCCTGTTCTAGTAACCCGTTATTTTCCCTCTCTAATCAAAAGTTTATTTCAAGTGGGAATAATTAGCGGATCAGCGGGAGATGTGATGGATAAAACGGTCAAAGATACGTGGGTACGTCGTTTAATTGACCTTGAATGTTTTTTGCTCTCAGGATTAAAAGCAAAAGGAACAGTTGCCCCAGAAATTGCTTTTATGCTTGGGGAAAGAACCCGTGCGGGTGTAGAATATCCCTTAGGAGGAAGTGCTGCAATTATTGATGCTTTGATCAATGGGTTAAAGCGATATGGAGGAGAATTATATCTCAATTCTCATGTAGATAAAATAGTCGTAAAATCAGGAAAAGTCACAGGAATAAAACTCAAAAAAGGGGACATTATTCAATCCCCTCTTGTTATTTCTAATGCTAGTGTTTGGGATACTTATCAGCATCTTTTAAACTCAGAAAATTTACCTAAAAGTTATCGACAAGAACAACTGAAAACCCCTACAGTTGAAAGTTTCATGCACCTTCATTTAGGAATAAAAGCAGAAGGCTTAGACAATTTAACAGGTCATCATGTGGTGGTTCATGATAGTAATAAAGATATTACCGTTCCTGGAAATACTTGTATGATTTCTATTCCTTCGGTTTGGGATAAAAATTTAGCACCAGACGGTCATTATGTGCTTCATGCTTACACTTTAGAACCCTATGAAGGATGGGAAAAAAATGCAGACTATGAAAACAAGAAAAAACAGCGATCGCAAACTCTCTATAAAGCATTAGAAAAGGTTATCCCTGATATTCGTCAACGAGTGGTTCTAGAATTAATTGGAACCCCCTTAACCCATAGTCGCTTTTTACGTCGTTATCAGGGAACCTACGGACCAGCGATAGCAGCAGGAAAAGGACTGTTTCCTAGCTGTCATACCCCCATCTCAGGATTGTATCGAGTGGGGGATAGTACCTTACCGGGTATCGGTGTTCCTGCGGTTGCTGCTTCTGGTATTTTGTGCGCTAATACGTTAGTATCTCCTCAACAAGTCCAGAAGATATTATTTGATATTAGAGGTGACCAAAAGCAATAAACGTGAATGCACAATCTTCCGGTCTGTCCATGGATGAAGTAACAGGAACAAAATACCGTGAGTCAAGCTCGACAATGGCAATAGACTTGTCAAATGTTTGCCATTCATTGCCATAAATGGTACAAGCGACTGCTGGTGGACCCGCAAAAGGTTGGTCAAACTCAATTATATAAGTTCCTGACCAAATTCTGTGGGTGCTAAAACCTTCACCAGATATGATTTTACCGTCTTGGGAAATGACACCATAGACATGTTGAGTGGCTTTTCCGGCTGAATCTTTGAAAATTGCCATAGCAATATAATTCCTCTTAGATGGCTAGTCTCTATGGAAATAGAGACAATTGATTGATTTGTTCAAATGTTGCAGTTAAATGATTTATACGTCACCAAAAACGATGAAGGTGAACGTACAATCCCTAGGCATATTGGGGTCTGAAGTAGTACAAATAAACCCAGCTTCCCAAATTTCAATCACTGCAATGGACTTATCAAATGTTTTCCACTCGTATCCGTTAACGGTACAAACCGGTGCAGGAATCTTGGCAAAAGGTTGCTCAAACTCAATGACATAGGTTCCTTCCTTAATTTTGCGGGATTTGAAACCTTCACCGAACCAGATAACACCATCGGACCAAACACCACCATAGATGTGTTGATGATTTTCGATAATTGCCATGATTTGCTCCTGTATTTAGTGAACTGAACCAGTTAACACCGTATCAACAATCAGCGTCAATTATCTGACTCTTTTTATGAAAGTTAATTAATCTAGACATTAGTTGTTAACTTTCTACATAAATATTAATAATCAGCATCAGCAACACAAATTCCTTTACATTTAATGCCATTACTGGCTGTCCGTTGACAATGGGGACATAATATGGGTTCTTGGTTTGAGGGCGTTTTTGATACTTGTTGATTGGTTGTTGCTTGTGAATGGTTCTGAATATTTTTTGAAGAAGAAATCATCATTTTTAGGTTGATTGATACAATGATATGTTAAGTTAAAAATCTCTTATTTATTCTAGCTTTGGTTGGTAATATTCATGGGTCAGAAAAGGAACAGCCATCAATTCTCCCGTTGCGTCTCCTATGGTAACCTTTAATGCTTCTCCTCCTGCTTTTGTTTTGACATAAGCTAACCCAAGATATTCATCTTCGACTTGAATAAAACTGGTTAAAATTCCGACTTTATTATCATCCAGTGTCACTAGGGTTCCAGGTTCTACTAATTGATTTAATTTCACTCCCCATAGACGCTGTTTAACCCCTTGATAAGTGTTTAACCTAGCAATGGTTTCTTGTCCAATGTAACATCCTTTATCAAAGGAAATAGTTGACCATAAACCGGCTTCTAAGGGGTTATAATCTTCTGTTAATTCTTGGTCGGGATAAGGCCGTCCTTGTTTAATTCTTACTTGTTCCCAGACACCATTACCCAGGGGAACTATCCCTAAATTAATCATTGTTTCCCACACCGTTTTAGCTAAGGTTTCAGGGACAATTAAGGTATATCCAGGAAGCTTTAAATCGGTACCGTAACCTATGATAATCTTCTCATCATTAATTGTTATAAAATCATGGTTGTTTGGAGATAGTTCAGTTATGGTTTTATCAGCCATATCCCATTGATTTAACTTGGTATTGGCTTCTTTTCCTATAATCGTAAAAATTGCATTTTTATGAGAAATATCGCTGATTTCTACCTTATCCATCGGGAAAATATAGCGATCCATCCACTCATAAAGAAAGGAACGACGGTTCGGAGAAACTAATAGTAAAATGCTATCTTCTGTAAGATAAGCGGTTACTAAATCGAGGGTTCTTCCGGTAGAATTGACAAAAACAGTCTCACATAATTGTTGAGGTTGTAGACTATTAATATTATTAGTGGTTTGATTATGGAGAAACCTTAAGCGATCGCTTCCGGTTAATTGTAATAGTCCCCAATGACTGCGATCGCAAATAACAACATCATTATAAGCACTTTTAAAACCCTGACTATCATTGCCAAAACTTTCGATAATGTTTCCGTCTTCTGTTAGTCTGGCACCAGATTTTTTTTGAAAGTCTCGTAGTTCTTGTAGCATAGTTATTCTTAAAGTTACCTTTTCAAATTTCAGGAAAGTTGTCGATGATATTTTGTATAATTTGTTGTGTTTTTGTTTCTAGATTTTGCCAATTAATTTCCTTATTTTCATTGAAGAGATTTTCATCAATTTCTACCATTATACTATCTTGAGATGAGTTGATTGAAGAAAATTTATAATCTATAAAACAAACTTGAAAACAAATCTCCCAAATACTGATGGTCAGAGAATCTTCTTTCTGAGTTAAGATTAACTGATAACCGGGAAAAGGATTTTGGACTTCTTCATAACTAGCAACTAAATTCGATTTTTCTAATTGTTTGCGAAGATTATCCATTACCCGAATGAAGGCAGGTTGCATCAATATTTCTGCTTTTTCCCAGTCTGTGGCATTCTTAAAAGTTGGCTTCATTAATTAATCATTGATCATGGACAATTGATAATTTTTTGCGAAGGTAAGCAAAGTGAAAAAACATTGTCTCATAGTTAAGACATAGTGTTGATTTTGCCCACCCTACAATAAGGATAATTTTGGTCTATCTTGTAGATTACAGTAAGGACGACTGAAGCTTAAAGGCGCTTCTAAAGCGTGTTTTTTTAGAAACATAGGGTCACTCATAATTCTATCAGTTTTTCCGTCATAAACCACTTGTCCTTTACTTAATATAATGGTTCTCTCACATAACTCCCAAGCCATGTCAAGATCATGAGTTGCGACTAAGAGAGTTAAGGGTAATTGATCCAGTAAATTAATCAGTTGACGACGGGAACGGGGATCAAGTTGGGCTGAAGGTTCATCTAATACTAAAACTTGGGGTTCCATGGCTAAAACACCTGCGATCGCTACTCGTTTTTTTTCTCCTCCTGATAGGTTATCGGGGTTACGAGAAGCATATATTTCGGGGTCAATATTAACCGCTTCCATAGCTTCAATTACTTTTAATTTTAATTCATGTCCTTTCACTCCTCTATTCATCGGACCAAAGGCTATATCTTCCCACACAGTAGGCATAAATAATTGATTATCAGGGTTTTGAAACACTAGGCCAACAAAGTTACGAATATGGACTAAATTTTTATTATTAATTGTCCATTCTCCTATGGTTATTTCTCCAGCTTGGGGTAAAAAAATACCGTTTAAATGGAATTGTAAGGTAGATTTTCCTGAGCCATTTGCACCAATTAAAGCGACTCTTTCATTGGCTTTCATTGATATATTAATATTATCAAGGGCTAAGTTCCCATCAGGATAACGATAACTAAGATTTTTGATAAATACTGGATTATGGTGCATAATTATATAATAACAAAACCCCTCACTTAAATTCAGGTAAATTCAGGATAACTTAACTAGAAGCACTGGTATAAAATCTTAAGGCAAATTGCCAAAAGTAATGAGAGAGCATTAACAGAAATATAGCTAGTAAACCTGAGAATAACAGCCATGTTTCTTGATTTTTTCCTAGTAAGGTTTCAGCCGGAACTGTAGTTAAAAAAGTTACAGGAACGACAAAGGTAAAGAAAATTCGATAGGCGGTAGGGTAAGCAGAAATAGGATATCTTCCGGCTTCTAATAGCCCTCTTAACACTTCAGTTACATTGTATATTTTCACAAACCAAATACTGGTAGCCCCCAACATAAACCAAATGCTATATAAACTAATGATAGCAAATCCTACTGTAATTATACTTAAAAAATAATTAGGGATATTTAACTCTAATTGAAAACTTGCATAAATGATAATAATGAAACCAAAAATAATATCAGAAAATCCCCAAGGGGAGAGACTTTTGAGGGATAACCAATATTGACTACTAATGGGTTTCAAGAGGATAAAATCAAGGGTTCCTTCTTGAACTTGTTCGACAATACGATTCAAATTAGGTACTAACAAGGTAGCAGAAATTCCTTGTAATACGGTAAACATTCCTAAAATAATTAAAGATTCATTCCAACTCCATCCTGGAAATGTATAATCAGTTCTATAAAATAAGAATAAAGTAAATATACTACCAGTTAAATTAGTTAAACTACTAAAAACAGCGATCAAAAAATTTAAACGATATTCTAATTCTGCTGCGATCGCTGTTACCCAAAATAACTTTAAAACTTTTAAGTAAACAATAATTTTTTTCATTTTTTTAATCTAAGGCATCCATTCTAAAATAAGACTAAATTGACTATCTTTTTTCACCCGTGAATTTTGTTTTTCTATTTCCGTTGCTAGACGAATTTGTTTGGTAATAGCATAGCCAAAAGACAGATTAGTTATACCCACTTCATCATCATCTCCAGGAGAAACAAAAGTTTGAGAAACCGAGATATCAGCAGCACCAGAACGAGATAAAGGAAAAATAACTTTTCCCCCAATATTAACTCCATCTTCTGAGTAATTATTGGTACTAATAGCACGATAACCCACTACGGGAGCAACATTGACATAATAGCCTAAAGGTAATAAATAATATTGTAAATTAACCCCTCCTGCGTCCCGTTCTCCGAAAGAGGTTTCATAGTCTCCACTAATCGTTAAACCGGTTCGACCAATAAAAATATCATCGACAGAAATATTAAGCCCCCCATCGTGTTCAGTGGAGGGAAATTCTGCATATCCTATTCCTACTCTCGTGCGAAAACTGGGATCATTATTGATATCATCTAAAACATCAGGAACCTCTTTCATCCATCGTTGTAAAACAGGACTATTATTAATAATGTCTGGAGGTAAATCAAGGGAATTGTCGGAACTCGTATCAGGGGGTTGACTGTAAACACTCTCAGTCATTGTAGACAATACTGTCAACATTATTACAAGGGAAAAAGTCCTAAATTTTGACTTACTTTTGTAAAAAAACATAGTTAATATTTAAAGAAACGGTTGAGTAATTTGACTTAAATTAACATAAAAGTCATTAACAGGTTGCAAAATGACTTGACGACCTGTCCCCTCAATATAAGATAATTGAATCTTTAAATAATTTAAAGGAAGATATGGGAGTTTTTCTGGCCATTCAATGGCGGTAATACCCGGTAATATTTCCCCTTCTTGCCAATATTGTTCTAAATATAACCCTGCTACGGCTTCGGGTTCAAGACGATATAAATCTAAATGATACAGGGGTAAACGTCCCTGATGATACTCATTAATGAGAGTGAAGGTGGGGCTAACAATCGGTTCCGTAATGCCTAACCCTTCTCCTATACCCTGTACTAATGTGGTTTTCCCCGCCCCTAAGTCCCCTTGAAGCAACAAAACACTCCCTTGAGGCAAATTTTGACCTAATTTCCTGCCAAGGGCTTTGGTTGCTTCAAAATTGGGTAGGATAATCAAGTTAGAGGGGTTACTCATCTTTATTGCCACGAATCAAAAAGCGTACTTCTTCGAGTAAGATATTAAATCTTTGATCATTTTCAGCTTGTCGTTGACTTATTTTCTCCATCTCTTCAGCGTGTCGTTGCTTCATGGCCTGCATCTCTTCTTCAAACCTATCCATTCTGCGTTGCTGTTGAGCAGCAACTTGTAATAATGCTTGGGTTGTCACTCTCAACCCATCCACACTATCTCTGACTTCGGCAACACCATCTCTGACTTCGGCAACAACATCTCTGACTTCGGCAACACCATCTCTGATTTCGGCAACAGTATCTTTAAGTTGTTCAACACTAGATGCTAACTTATCCAGCATTTCATCGGTCCAACGTTGTGTGGTCATGATTTTTACTCCAACTTACTTTATTGACTACTTTTCATTATTACCACGAATCAAAAAGCGTACTTCTTCTAGTAGGATATTAAATCTTTGATCGTTTTCAGCTTGTCGTTGCCTGATTTTCTCCATCTCCTCTTCAAACCTATCCATTCTGCGTTGAGTTTGAGCAGCAACTTGTAATAATGCTTGGGTTGTTACTCTCAACCCATCCACACTATCTCTGACTTGCTCAACACTATCTTTCATTTGTTCAACATTATCTGTTACTTGCTCAATACGATCTGTTACTTGCTCGACACTTGATGCTAACTTATCCAGCATTTCATCGGTCCAACGTTGTGTGGTCATTATATTGGTTCCAACTTACTTTATTGACTATTTTTGATTGTAATCCTCTACAAACTTAAATCGTGAGTTAGGGAGGTTCCCCGCACAAAACGTAGTGGCGTGCGTGGGAGGATGTCACGTCCGCCAAATTTCATCAGCAACTTGAATAATATCTTTCATTTGTGGTACATCATGAACTCGTAGAATATCAGTTTTGCCAGCAATGGCAGCGCAACAAGCTGCTGCGGTTCCCCAAACTCTTTTTTTAGGGTCTTTTTCCCCTAAAATATGTCCAATAAAACTTTTACGAGAGACTCCTATTAACATAGGACATCCTAAAACATGAAAGTAAGATATATTTTTTAATAATTCTATATTTTGTTGGTGATTTTTAGCGAAACCAATGCCAGGATCAATAATAATTTTCTGCTTATCAATACCAGCTTTAATGGCTTGATTAATTTGAGTTTTTAACCAGTCAATGATCTCATTAATTAGATCCTGATAATCCGTTTTTTGTTGCATGGTTTGGGGCGTTCCTCGAATGTGCATAATAATGATAGGAACCTCTAAACTTGCTACAGTTGAAAACATTTTCTGATCAAACGTTCCCCCAGAAATATCATTAACAATATCTGCTCCTGCTGCAATGGCTGCTTGAGCGACTTCGGATCGGGTGGTATCAATAGAAATAGGAATAGAACTGTTTTGACGTAATTGTTTAATAACAGGAATCACTCGTTTTAACTCTTCTTCTAGAGTAATTTCTTCGGCCCCGGGACGAGTGGATTGTCCGCCGATATCAATCAGATCTGCACCCCCTTGAATCATATTTTTTGCTTGTTCTAATGCGGTTTCGATACTGTTAAATTCTCCTCCATCACTAAAACTATCAGGAGTCACATTTAAGATTCCCATTAAATAGGTACGTTTTCCCCAATCCAAAATAGTATCTCGAATGCTTAAATAATTCATCGTTGTCATTAATTATTCAACTTAAAAAAGGTAGGGACTAACAGCCGTTAGTCCCTACAAATTTAAACTATTATTGATAATTAACAATGCGAGCAAAGTTAACCGGGTCTAGACTTGCACCTCCAACTAAAGCCCCATCAATATGCTCCTGAGCCATAATTTCATCAATATTATTCGGTTTCACGGAACCACCATATTGAATGGTGACATTTTTATTAGATAGTTGATCACGGATAACACGAATAATACGATTGGCTTCGGTTGCATCGCAAGTATCTCCGGTTCCGATGGCCCAAATGGGTTCATAAGCAATGACTAAGTTGCTTTGATCCACATCCACTAACCCTTTTTGCAACTGATTAATAATAACCGTTTCTGCTTCTCCTGCGTCCCGTTGCTGCTTGGTTTCTCCCACACAGAGAATAGGCGTTAAGCCGTGGCGTTGGGCGGTAATCACTCGTAAATTGGCGGTTTCGTCCGTTTCTCCAAAATACTGACGACGTTCGCTGTGACCGATCACGACATAATCTACGCCCAATTCTGTTAGCATTGGACCAGAAATTTCACCGGTGTAAGCCCCTTTATCTTCCCAGTGGACGTTTTGGGCCCCTAAACGAACCCTTCCCCCATGCAAGCTTTTGGAGAGGATGCTAAGGGCAGTAAAGGGGACGCAGAGAACGATCTCTCTGGGTTCGTCTGTCTCTTCTACTTTTGATTTTAATACTGTTAAAAACTCTAGGGCTTCGGCCTGAGTTTTGTACATTTTCCAGTTACCTGCAATGATAATTTTTCCTACAGCCATTTTCAATAATCTACATCAACAGTTATTTTGCAAACTTCTAGTTTAGTCTGAAGAGGGGATTTCTGAATAGGGGTGTGGTCAAAACCAGTTGTTCAAACCTTTAGTCGAGCAGAGGGAGCAGAGGAAGGGGAGAGGCTCCAGGGGTTTTTCTCGACAATTCTTCCCCTGCCACCGAAAGCACCCCCTGCACCCTCTGCTCACAAAAAACAGATCACCAACCATTTTTGAGCGCACCCGTGTCTTCTACCATAATGGGAATGCCCAAACTATAGTCAATTAATTCAGATTGTTTCTTATTTAAAGAAGAATCGGAGAAAAACCAAAGACAAGTTAGGATATTTGACTTCTCCAGGGGTTAAAACCGCCTGGATTCTAAGCGGTTAAGCTTCCATGGGATCAATCCACATGGAAGCTTGCTTACGATATGATTGAGTTAGATTATCTAGATC
>JAAUYD010240874.1_pt1 | contig 15017 bp, 14 predicted proteins | sample 7278101 | NCBI WGS metagenome assembly JAAUYD01 (sample SAMN14350128, study PRJNA611818) | marine sediment metagenome | isolation source: surface marine sediment (0.6m) | place: French Polynesia: Moorea | collected 2018-08
CAACAACCTCTACCTCCGAGCGGGACAGCTCCAGGTCGAACTCCTCGGGCGCGGTTTCGCCTGGCTCGACACCGGCACGCACGAGTCGCTCCTGCGCGCTTCCGAGTTCGTCGAGACGATCGAAGAGCGACAGGGCCTCAAGGTCTGCTGCCCCGAGGAGATCGCGTGGCGCAACAGCTGGATCAGCGCCGACGAACTGCGCGCGCAGGCCGAGGCGCTGAACAACAATGGCTACGGACAATACCTGCTCGATCTGCTCGACCAGCGGGCGCCGCTGTGAAGGTCACCGCGCTCGACCTGCCCGGCCTGCTGCTGATCGAGCCCAAGCGGATCGGCGACCGACGCGGCTGGTTCTCCGAGGTCTGGCAGGAGCAGCGCTATCGCGACGCCGGAATCGCCGAGCATTTCGTGCAGGACAACCTGGCGACGTCGCAGCGCGGGGTGCTGCGCGGCCTGCACGCCCAGGAACCGTTTGCTCAGGGCAAGCTCGTGCAGGTGCTCAGCGGCCGCGTATTCGACGTCGCCGTCGACGCCCGGGTCGGGTCACCGACGTTCGGCCGATGGCACGGGCTGTTCCTCGACGGCGACACGCCACTGCAGTACTACGTGCCGCCGGGCTTCCTGCACGGTTACTGCGTGGTCAGCGAGCACGCCATGTTCAGCTACAAGACCACCGACGTCTACAGCCCCGAGCACCAGTTCGCGGTGCGCTGGGACGACCCCGCGATCGGCATCGACTGGCCGCTGCAGACGGCGCCGCTGCTGTCGGAAAAGGACGCCGCCGCGCCGCTGCTGGCCGACATCCCGGCGGCACGACTGAGCCGCTTCTGAGCCATGCGTATCCTGCTCTTCGGCGCGACCGGGCAGGTGGGCTGGGAGCTGCGCGACACGCTCGCCGCGCTCGGCACACTGCGCACGACCGCGCGCGGCGACGACGCCGATCACAGCGTCGACGCCACCGATCTCGCCGCGTTGCGGCGCACGCTCGAAATCGCAGCGCCCGACGTCGTCGTCAACGCCATGGCCTATACCGCCGTCGATCGCGCCGAGCGGGAAACGGACCTAGCGCAACGCCTGAATGCCGAGGTCCCGGCCGTGATCGCCGACTGGGCGGCCGCCAACGCGGCGTTGGTTGTCCACTACTCGACCGACTACGTGTTCGACGGCCGCGGTGATCGTCCGTATCGCGAGAGCGATCCGCCCGGCCCGCTGTCGGTCTACGGCAGGACCAAGCTGGCCGGCGACGAGGCCGTGCTCGGCAGCGGCTGCGACGCGCTGATCCTGCGGGTCGGCTGGGTCTATGGCCTGCGCGGCAGCAATTTCCTGCTGACGATGCGGCGGCTGATGGGCGAGCACCGCGAACTCGCCGTCGTCGACGACCAGCTCGGCACGCCGACCTGGTGCCGCTCGATCGCGCGGCACACGGCGACGGTCGTGTCGCAGGCAATGTCACGCGATCGCCGCGAACTGACCGGGGTCTACCATCTGGCGCCGCAGGGCCATACGAGCTGGTTCGGCTTCGCCGCCGCGATCCGCGATTCACTCGCCCTGGACTGCGTCGTGCAACCGATACCGTCGGCGCAGTACCGGACGGCCGCGGCACGCCCCGGCAACTCGCGCCTCGACACGACGAAGATACGCGCGACGTTCGGGCTGCAGCTCGCCGACTGGCGGCACGATCTACGCGCCTGCCTCGCTGACCTGGATGTTTCGTGAGCCGGGCGACCCCTACTCTGCGTGGCTCGATACCGGCACCTACGACTCGCTGATGGAGGCCGCGAGCTTCGTCGAGACCATCGAGAAACGCCAGGGACTCAAGGTCTGCTGCCCCGAGGAGATCGCGTGGTGCAACCGGTGGATCAGCGCAGACAAACTGCGCACGCAGGCCGGGGCGCTGAACAACAATGGTTACGGAAACTGGACCTCGAGCTGCTCGGTATTGACCGCACAGGCTAACGCGGTAAGCGTTTGCGCACGGAACGGTAAGTCTTGGCAAGGAACGCGCGCACCGCACCGCGGTTGTCCGGGAATTGGCGCAACCAGCTTGGCAGCAGCTGCATGCTGCGCTCGCGATAAGGAATCCGGTGCCACCCCAGGCGTCCATAGCCACGCACGAACACCGTGCCATCATAACCATTAAATATCCAGGTCACTTTGGATTCATCGGGTCGCAATGCGTAAATCGAGTTATCGGCGATGCTGAACAAGTCGTAGATTTCCTTGCGTACGAAGATGCAGTTCAGCGCGGTCACGCAGACCAGCTCATAGCCCTTTCGCTCGCCCAGCTCCACAACAGATTTGATGCTATTACCTTGGTTACAGCCCATATCGCGAGGCTGCACGAAATCCACCGCGCTCGGGATTGTCGGATTGTACTCAATGAGTACGATACTGGCTTGATACTCGGTGATTGCCTCCCAGACGTGATAGTCGTTACCGTCGATATCAATTGACAGGATATCAAAGCGGTTTGGAATCGGCGTTCTCCGCAACAGGGTATCCAAGTTGTCATCCGGTTCGAAGCCAACGAACGCGTTGACCGGATGGACCCGTTCGTTGCCAGCAAAGGTCGTCTGCAGGTCAACGAAACGTTCGGCCGAGCCCTCGATCAGGACCGCGTTGTAACTGCGCTTGTCGATCAGTTCATAGGTGTTGCTCTTGTGTTTGCCGTCCCACGCACCGAACTCGACACACCAACCCGTAGTTTCGGGCACAATCTGGAGCATTTTCGCCAGGATGCCGTCTTCACCGGATTGGGAGTGGCGGTCTTCAGCATATCGAAGCAACCATTTGTTATCTTGGTTCATCTAATTAACCAGGCGGTGTCTGACCGGACGCAGGGAAGATCTGACTAAGAATGAATACACTTGTCAGCGATCTGGCGCGCGAATGCTATCACTCTATAGGACCCACTGCACCGGTTGCGTGAGCCCCGCGCTACGCTAGAACTGACCCGCCGAAGGTACGGCTGCAACAATCCTGTGTGATAGCATCGCGGCATTTGTCGTCCCGGTGAAGTGCTTGTTGCGTCCCGCGAAATCATGCACCCGGGCTACGGTGTTCAATCCATGGCCAAGTTGAGAAGATCCCTGGCGAGGCGGCTGTTGCCGTCAGATACCAATCTGGTGTCGCTCGCTGACAACTACAACGTGATGCGCAAGCTGATGCAGGGCCGACCAGTCCGCGGCGTGCTCGACGCTGGCGCCAGCGACGGTCGCGTAACACGAAAGCTACTGAAGGCTTTTCCCACCGCCCAGGCCTACCTGTTCGAAGCCCATCCCAAGTATCGTGAAGCACTGAAGAATTATGCCGCCGATGACAGTCGCGTGAATCCGCAGTTCGAGGTGCTATCAGACAAGTGCGGTGAACAAGCACTGATCATCTGCAGCGACACCGGAAAGACTTCACTACTGCCGTTCAACGAGCAGACCGCACGCGACTCGCAAGCGGCCGGAGAGCATACCAGCTTGCTGCCGGTCCCTGCGACAACCATCGACGACTGGCGCCGACGCCACGACATGCCCCCGATAGAGGTAATGAAGTTTGACATCCAGGCCGGCGAACTGATTGCTCTGCGAGGCGCGACCGAGACGCTACGCGCGTCGACCCGCCTGATCTACAGCGAGGTGTTCTTCAACCCAATGTACCAAAACGGCGCCCTACTCGGCAGCATCGACCTGTTCCTGCGCGATTTCGGCTTCGTACTCTATGACTTATTCAAGATAAAATACGCGCGCAACGGCGCACTGTCCTACGGCAATGCCATCTTTGCGCACAAGGAACTCCTGTCGTGATCAAACGTTTCGTCTACGACTTGCTGACTGGCCCGACCAAGGAGCACGCGCTCAAGCATCTTGCATGGCTCGAAAGATTCCTCCCATCGGCACGTTCACGTTTCGCCGTGCCATTTGTATTCCAGGGTCGCGGCCATTTCAAGACCATCCGGCCACGCCAAAATCCCGTCGAGATCGAGCGCCTGTTCGAGATCATCTGCGACCTCCAGCCAGAGCGCGTGCTCGAGGTCGGCACTGCCCGTGGTGGCACCTTGTATCTCTGGGCACAAGCGGCGAGCGACAACGCCACTCTGGTCAGCGTCGACCTACCCGGCGGCGACTTTGGTGGCGCCTATGCCGACTGCCGTGGAGGGTTGTACCAGGCGTTCGCGCGCCAAGGCCAAAACCTGCAGCTTCTGCTGGCCGATTCTCACCGACCCGAGACACGGCAGAAAGTGGTTGACCATTTCTACGGCGAGCAGATCGATTTCGCGTTCATCGACGGCGATCACACCTACGAGGGCGTGAAGGCCGACTTTCTCGATTACGGTAAGTTGGTGCGCCCCGGCGGCATCATCGCGTTCCACGATATCCTTTACCGCAGAGATCAACCGACAATTCGGGTCGACAAGTTGTGGAAAGAACTGAGCGAACAGTATCCCTGCGAGGCGGTGATCGGCCCGGACGGTTCAGGCAAAAAGATCGGGATTGGTGTGTTACGCGTGCCCGAGGGGGGAGTCTGAGTCGCGACGCAGCAAACCTGCAATCAATCTGGCGATATGCTGGCGCTCATGATGTTGTTCAATGTAGCTGCGCGCCCGTCGCCCCATCGCTATGCTGCCCGCCGCGTCCGTCAGTAGTCGCTCCAAACCTTGCAACCATTCATCGGTATTAGCGGCCGTCAGGCCGCGCGCATCGTCCCTGGCGGACGGGCCGGCCGTTACGATGTTCTCGCCAACCGCGGAACCAATCCAAGCCATGCCATAAGACATGTACTGAAGCACCTTGTAGGGGCACTTGCCGCGAGACCATACCGTGTCCGGCATCGGGCAAAGGCCAATTGCGCATTCAGCGAGCGCTTGGTCCTGGCTTTGCGGCGTCCATTGGACAAACTTCGTTTCCAGGTCACCGAAAGACATCGGCGTGTGCGCCACCAGGCGCAAACGCGCTTGCGGGAACGTCTGCCCCAGCTTTTCGAGTGCGGGCCGGATCAGGTCGAGATACTTTTGCGTCGATGCCGACCCTAGCCACAACAGCTCGGTGCTCACCCTGGGCGCCTCTCCACCTTCATAGTCCGGCAGATCGATAGCCATCGGCACGATGTGCACATTGTCGTTGTACGCCAGCGCCAATTCGCCCAAATAATGACTGCCGGCCATGACTGCATCAGCACCAGCTATCAGGCGGGCAAAACGCCGGGAACGCACGCTGCTCGAACCATCGTCGCGAGTCGAGAAGCAGACGGGATCGTCAAAATCGTAGACGAGGTAACGGGCATATCGGCGCAGCAAGCGCATCTGCCACCAGGGCAGCAAATGGCGATGCCACCAGACCACGTCATAGGAATCAACGCGGGATAGGGTTGCGATCTGTCGGGCTAGCTTTTTGGGGTAAACACAGGTTTCTACGTCGATACCGAGTGTGCGCAGCGGTTCAATGAAATTGGCGATGCGCTGTTCGAACGAAGCCGAATGCGGTTTACGTGTAATCGCCAAAACGCGGATCGCCGAAGACCTCTCAGGCATCAACACGGCGGCCGCTTGCGCACTACGATGTCTTCCATGACCAGGTACTGCAGCTCCGATCCGTAGAACATGTTCAGCGCATCGGTCGGCGAACAGACCATCGGTTCGCCGCGCCGGTTCAGCGAGGTGTTCAGGATCACGCCGTTGCCGGTGAGCCTTTCCAGTTCCTCGATCAGCGCGTAATAGCGCGGATTGGTGTCGCGCGTGACGACCTGGGCGCGCGCGGTGCCGTCTTCGTGGACGACCTCGGGCACGCGTCCCTTCCAGTCGTCGGCGACGTCGAACGTGAACGTCATGTACGGCGCCGGGTGCGCGGTCTGCAGCATCTGCGGCGCGACGCGGTCGTGCAGGCTCGGGCAGATCGGCCGCCAGCGCTCGCGGTACTTGATCTGCTCATTGATCCGCTCGGCGATACCGGCGACGTTCGGCGCACCGAGGATCGAACGGTTGCCGAGCGCGCGCGGCCCGAACTCCATGCGCCCCTGGAACCACGCCACGGGGTTGCCGTCAGCGAGCAGCTGCGCGGCCGTCGCCGTCACGTCGTCGACATGCTCCCAGCTCGGCTGCCGCTCGTGGGCCTGGCATGCCGCGATGCATTGCTCGGTCGTGTAGCTCGGCCCGAGGTAGGCATGCGGCATCGGCCGCACCCGGTCGCCGAGTTCGTTGGCGACATAGGCGGCAGCCCCCAGCGCGGTGCCGGCATCCGACGCCGCCGGCTGCACGAACAGCTCGTCGACGTCGTCGCGCGCGATGATGCGCTGGTTGAGCTTGACGTTCAGCGCGACGCCACCGGCGTAGCAGATCTTGCCGGTCTCGCGCAGGATGTCACCGAGATAGTGGTCGATCAGGCCGAGCGTGACGTCCTCGAGCAGCTGCTGGATGGCCGCGGCATAGTCGATGTACGGGTCGTCGATGTCGTCGCCCTCGCGCTTCGGACCGAGCCAGTCGATCAGCTTCGGGCTGAAGTAGTAGCCCTTGCCCGATGCATCCTTGTAACGCCGCGTACCGATGACGTTGATCAGGCCGGTGTTGATGCGGAATGACGTCTTGTCATAGTCGATCAGGCGCGAGAAGTCGAAGCGCTGCGGGTCGCCGTACGGCGCCATGCCCATGACCTTGAACTCGCCGTCGAGCATCTCGAAACCGAGGTACTCGGTCAGCGCGCCGTACATGCCGCCGAGCGAGTCCGGGTCGTAGAACTCCTTGATCTTGTGGATCCGTCCGTGCTCGCCGTAGCCGAAGAACGTGGTCGCGTATTCGCCCTTACCATCGATGCCGAGGATCGCGGTCTTGTCGTCGAAGCCACTGAGATGATAGGCGCTTGATGCGTGGGTCAGGTGGTGCTCGACCGGCATGATGCGCGCGCCGACCATGCCGAGATCGGCGACCAGCTTCCTGGTCTTGGCGAGGTTGCGGCGAAAGCGCCGGTTGCCGTTGAAGATCGCATCGAGCGCGCGGTCGGGCGCGTACCAGTGGCGCGCCGCGTAGTGCCAGCGCGCCGGCGTGGTCAGCGGGATCGGCGCGTACGGCAGGGTCACGACATCGACGTCGCGCGGCGAGATGCCGGCGAAATCGAGGCAGAAGCGGGTCGCCTCGTACGGATACCGTCCCTTGGCATGCTTGTCGCGCAGGAAGCGCTCTTCCTCGGCCGCGGCGATCAGTTCCCCGTCGATGAACAGCGCGGCGGACGGATCGTGGCTGACGGCGCCGGAGATGCCCAATACGATCATGAGACAGCAGGTAAGCTACACAGCAATCGGCGGATTTTGCCAGCGTTTCGCGGCAGAAGCGAGGACGCCACGGGGCCGTGCCGTCAGTCGGCAGCGGCGGCGCGCAGCGCGTCGCGCATCACCGCCTGCACCGCCGGCCGGTCGCGCCAGTTGGCGTCGAAGCGCGCGAGGTCGCGCCGCCACGCCGGCGCGAAACCGCGTTGCCGACGGTGCTGCCGCATCGCGTCGAGGTCGATCAGCGACAGGCCCTCGCCGCTGACCAGGAAATTGCTCGCCTTGAGGTCGCCGTGAGCGATGCGCAGCCGCTTCAGCCCGGCGAGCAGCCGGGCGGCCTGGCGCGCGAGGCGGTGCAGCTCCGGGTCGTCGCTATCGAGCTGTGCGACACGCGCGCGCAGGTTGACGTCGCCGACATCCTCAGCGACGAAGTACGCGACCCGGCCGAGGCGGCGCGCACCGCGGTACAGCAGTGCCACCGGAGGTGGGGTCGTGATCCCGTACAGCTGCAGCAGGTGGGCGAAGCGCCACGAGCGCGACGCCCGGCTCTCCTTCAATGCCAGCGCGACCGCGTGCCGCGGGCCCTTGATGTTGTAGCGCTTGACGACGACGCTGCGGTCGCCGAGCGGCGCGCGCCAGACGGTCGCGGTGTTGCCGTCTTTCAGCAGCTCAGCGCGATCGGCCGGCCGGCTGGCCTCGATGTCGTCGAGCAGGGCGAGCAGCGGCGCGCCGTAGCTGCGCCTGGCGTACGAGCGCGACGTGCCGTCGGCGCGCGCGACGATCGCCGTGCACTCGCGGTAGATCTTGCCCGACAGCTCGCGCCAGCGGCCCGCCCGCGCCTGCGCGATCAGTGCCGGCAGCTGCGCGGTCAGCGTCGCCGCGTCGCTGTCGCCGCCAACGCCGGCCTCGGCATAGCGCGCCGCCAACGCGACGCAGCGCGCCTCCCAGTCGGCCGGCAGCTGGCTGCAGAACAGCGCCAGGTTGCGCAGCGCGACCGCCCGTTCGAGCGGTGCCGGGCGCGCGTCGACGCCGGCACCGTCGAGCGTGTAGATGACGTCGTCACGCTGCAGGAAGTTCGCCAGATGCAGATCGGTCTGGCAGATGCCGGCGGCGTGGTGGCGCGCCAGCACGTCCATCATCGCGCCGACCAGGCGCTCACGGTCCGCAGTGTCGGCCTCACGCCACGCGCTCGCGAGGTCGCGGGCACCGTCGATGAACGCGGACACGACCAGCGGCCGGCCGGCGGCGTCGTCGCCGGCGTACAGCAGTGCCGGCGCCGCGATCCCGGCGTCGTGCAGCGCCGTCAGCCCTTCGGCCTCGCGGCGCTGGTGGACCGGCGCCCGTCGCGCGTCGAGGTAGACCTTGACGACGACGCCGCGGCCGTCGAGCCGCCCGGCGTAGACGACGCGTTTGCCGGGCAGCTCGCGCAGCGTGTCGCCGAGCACGATCCGCGCGCCGTCGGCCAGTTGCAGCTCAGGCATGCCGGTATCGCCTGCCAGGGCCGGGACTGACCGCGCCGTGCCAGGCATCCGGGCGAGCGGTCACTGCCGGTCACCGGCCCGTAGCGCCGGCCGGCTGGCGTACAGCGCCGCGCAGCGCCGGCCGACTGCGCGCCAGAGGCCGGCGTCGTCATCGAGGCCGGCGCGCAGCGGGACGTCACGGTAGTGGCGGACGAAGGTCAACAGGTCGGCGCGGGTCAGCCGCAGGTCGAGCTCGCGTGCCGAGAACCACAGCGAGCCGACGTCCTTGACGACCCAGCGCCGCGGCGTGCGCGCACGCAGCTGCACGCGGTGCAGGTCGATCAGGTACAGGTGCAGGTCGGCGTCGCTGCCGTCCCAGGGCTGGCGGATCAACAGGTGGCACAGGTAGAAGTCGCGGTGGTTGACGCCGTTGCTGTGCAGGCGGCGCGCGATCTGCGCCAGGCGACGGATCAGGATGCGCCGCTGGCGCAACGGCGGGCGTCCCCCGGCCCACGGCCGCAGGTAGTCCTCGAGGCTGATACACGACGCCAGCTCCGCGGTGATCAGCAGCGAATCCTGGGTCGCCGGGTTCCAGCCGCGGCGGCCGACGGCGACCGGCGCCATGGTCTCGATGCCGAGCTCGTGCAGCCGGTGGATCGCGCGCCACTCGTTGACCGCGCCGAGCACCGGGCGCTTGAACGCGGCGAGGTTCTTGACGATCTCGCGCCAGCCGACGCCGCGGTGACACTTGATGAAGTAGCCCTGCCCGGCGCGCTCGACGCGAAAGGTGCGCCGGTTCTGGATGCGCTTGTACTCGACGCCGTCGAGCGCGCACAGCGCATCGAGGTCGGTCTCCGGAAAGACCTGCCGGTAAGGCTCAAGCACGCGCAGCATGCCGCCCCCGGTTGCGTTCGCCACGCGCGATGATGACGTCGGCGGCGCGCTCGATCAGGCTGTACAGGTCGACGCGGTCGCAATAGGCCGGGCCGTTGGCCGCCCAGTCCGGGCGGCGCGCCGACGTCAGCAGCGACGCCAGCGCCGCGTTCAGCGCCGGCTGCGAGAAGGGTTCGGCGAGCACCAGCCCGGCGTCGGCGTCGCGGACGTGGAACGCGAAGCCGCAGTTGCCGGTCGCCAGCACCGGCAGGCCACAGAGCATCGCCTCGATCAGCACGGTGCCGGTGTTCTCACTGCGCGCCGCGTGCACCAGCGCGTCGGCGGCGCGGTAGAACGCCGCGACATCCTCGCGTACGCCGCAGAACACCACGTGCTCGGCGATGCCGCGCCGCTTGACGAGCGCCTGCAGGGCGCGTCGTTTGCCGTCGCCGACGACCAGCAGGCGGCAGGCGCGGCGCAGCCCGTCGGGCAGGCTCGCCATGGCCTCGATCGCGCGGTCGACGCCCTTGGTGCGAAAACCGGAACCGATGCACAGCAGCACCGGTGCCTGCGCGTCGATACCGAACTCGGCACGCAGCGCGGCGCGTTGCACGGCCGGATCGTCGACCTGCAGGCGCGCGCGGTTGATGCCCGGCGGCAGCAGGTGGAAGCGCGCCGCCTCGGTCGCATAGTGGCGCATGAACTTCGCCTGTTCCTGGTGCGCGATCAGCATCAGGTCGGTGTCGAGGCCGCGGCCGAACACCGCGCGTTCCTGGCGCACGAAGGCCCGGTAGCGCGAACCCCAGCGGTAGTAGAACGGCTTGTGCAGCAGCGCGCGCGCCGCGTAGCACGGATCGGCCGCGTAGTAGACATCGAGGCCCGGGATCTTCGTGAAACCGACCAGACAATCATAGCCGCGACCGTTGACCGCGGCCGCGAACGCCGCCGCTAGGCGGTCGTTGCTGGCGTGGTTGCTGACCGCGCGCGTCGCCAGCTCGACGACGCCAACACCCGCCGGCCGTTCGCCGCGCCATTCGCCGGTGTAGACATCGACCGCGTGGCCCCTGGCGACGCAGGCCTCGGCGATGCGCAACAGCGTGCGCTGCATGCCGCCGAACGGAAACCACATCGACACGACGAATGCGAACCTCATGCCGTGAGCGCCTCGATCTGGCGTTGCAGCGCGGCCAGCACCTGCTGCGGCGGCAGGGTCGCGAAACACGCCGGCCGCACGTCGCTGGCACCGTCGTAGTTGCACTCGCGGCGCATACACGGTGCGCACGGGAAATCCACGGCCAGGTTGCGCTGCCGCGGCCCGAGCGCCCCGGTCAGCTCGGTGCGCGTCGGCCCGTACAGCGTCACCGCCGGCGTGCCGACCGCGGCGGCGAGGTGCGCGAGCCCGGAATCGACACCGACGACGCCGCTGGCCGCGGCCAGCGTCTGCGCGAGTTCGGTCAGCGACTGACGCGGCAGCAGGCTGCCGCAGCCCGCGGCACCGATGATGCGCTCGGCGCGCAGGCGGTCGTCCGGGTCGCCCCACGGCAGCTGGACGTCGAAGCCGTCGGCCGCGGCGTAATGGGCGAGCTCGGCCCAGAACGGCTCGGGCCAGTGTTTGCTCGGCCAGGTCGTACCGTGCAGCAGTACCAGGCGGCGGCGACCGGCGGCGCGCGCCCGTGCGAACCGCAGTCCGTAGTCGGGCGCATCGTCGGGCGCGCGGTAGGCCAATGCCGCCGCAAACAGCTGCCGGGTGCGGCTGACCGCGTGCTGCCCGCGCGCGACCGCGTAGCGGCGCGTATACAGCCAGCTGGCCAGCGGCTCGCGCGCCGAACGGCGATCGAAGCCGGCCAGCGGGGCGCGCGCGAGGCGTGCCGGCAGCGCGCTCTTGAGCAGCCCCTGGGCATCGATTGTCAGGTCGTAACGGGCCTCGCGCAGGCGCTCGCGCAGCGCCGCGATGTCGCCGCTGCGCCAGGCCTTGCGCCAGCCGCGCCGCCAGCGCCGCAACGCGACCGGGATCGCGGCCGCGACCGCCGGGTGCCAGCCCGGCACGTCGGCGAACCCCTCCTCGACCAGCCAGTCGAAACGCACGTCCGGCAGCGCGCGCGCGGCGTCGCTGAGTGCCGGGAAGGTATGGATCAGGTCGCCGAGCGACGAGGTCTTGACCAGCAGCACGCGCATGGCTCAGGCGACGACCTCGTGCACCGCCGTCGCGACCTGCGCGACCGACATGTCGACCAGGCACGCGGTCGTGCCGAGCGGGCACTCGCGCTCGAAGCACGGGCTGCAGTCGAGGCCGAGGCTGACGATGCGGTGGCGCGCATTCAGCGGCGGCGTGAAGCCCGGGTCCGACGAGCCGTACAGCGCGACCAGCGGGCGGTCGAGCGCGGCGGCGACGTGCATCAGCCCGGAGTCATTGGAGACCACGGCGTCGGCCAGCGACATCAGGTCGACGGCCTGGGCCAGCGTCGTGCGCCCGGCGAGGTCGGTGGCGACCTTGCACGTCGCGGCGATGCCCGCGGTGATCGCGCGGTCCCTGTCCGACCCGAACAGCCACAGGTCCCAGCCGGCGCGTGCGAACTGCCGGCCGAGTTCGGCGTAGTGCACGGTCGGCCACTGCTTGGCCGGGCCGTACTCGGCGCCGGGGCACAGCGCCAGCACCTTGCGCTGTGCCGGTCTGGCGACGCCGAGCGCGTCGAGCGCCGCGTCGACATCGGCGGCGCGCACGTCGAGACGCGGCGGCGGGATCGGCGGCAGCGGCGCCGCGGCAGCGCCGGCCAGCGCGACGAAGCGCTGCACGGTCATCGTGTGACGCCGCTTGTCGAGCACGCGGATGTCGTTGAGCAGGCCATAGCGCAGCTCGCCGCGCCAGCCGGTGCGTCGCGGGATGCCGGCGGCGTAGACCGGCAGCGCCGACTTCCACGAGTTCGGTAGCACGATCGCGCGCCGGTAGCGTCCTTGCAGCGAGCGGCCGAGCCGCCAGCGGGTGGCGAGCGCGATGCGGCCGTGACCGAGCGGCAGCTCGATGCCGGCGCGCACCTCGGGCATGCGCGCGAGCAGCGGCAGGCTCCAGCCGGGGGCGAGCACGTCGATCGCGCTCTCGGGGGCGGTCGCGCGCAGCACCTTGAACAGGCTCTGCGCCATGACCATGTCGCCGACCCACGAGGGCCCGACGACCAGCGTCGCATCGGCGGACTCGGCGGCGTCGCCGGCGGGCTCGGGCGTCGTCAAGTCACGCTCTCCGTCGCGGCCGGCAGGTCGGCGCTTCAGTCACTCAGAACGTAGTGCGCACCACAGTACGGGCAGGTGGCCGCGCCGTCCTTCTCGATCGGCAGGTAGACGCGCGGGTGCATGTTCCAGACCTCGTCGCCGGGACGTGGACACGACAGCGGCAGGTCGGCGCGGCTGACCTTGATGTCGCTGCCCTTGGTCGGTTGTGCGTTGTCGGTGCTCATCAGTGTCTCCGCCGGCGTCGCCTAGACGACGCTCAGCCAATCGGTGTGCGCGGCGCTGCGGCCGTGCACGACGTCGAAGTACTTGCCCTGCAGCTGCTCGGTGACCGGGCCGCGGCTGCCGCTGCCGATAACCCGGCCGTCGACCTCGCGGATCGGTGTGACCTCGGCCGCGGTGCCGGTGAAGAAGGCCTCGTCGGCGATGTACACCTCGTCGCGGGTGATGCGCTTCTCGACGACCTCGAGTCCGGCCTCCCCGGCCAGTGCGATCACGGTGCGGCGGGTGATGCCGTCGAGTGCCGATGTCAGGTCCGGCGTGTACAGCACGCCGTCGCGGACGATGAAGACGTTCTCGCCCGAGCCCTCCATGACGAAGCCGTTGGCGTCGAGCAGCAGGGCCTCGTCGTAGCCGGTGTCGAGCGCCTCCTTGAGCGCCATCATCGAGTTCATGTAGTTGCCGTTGGCCTTGGCCCGGCACATCACCGCGTTGACATGGTGGCGGGTGAACGACGACACGCGGATGCGGATGCCACGGGTCATGCCCTCCTCGCCGAGGTAGGCGCCCCAGGCCCAGGCCGCGACCATGCAGTGCACCTTGAGATTGTCGGCGCGCAGACCCATGCCCTCGGAGCCGTAGAAGCACATCGGCCGGATGTAGGCCGAATCGAGATTGTTGTCGCGCACGACCTGACGCTGCACCTCGTTGAGCGTGTCGCGATCGTACGGCATCGGCATGCCGAGGATGTGCGCCGAGCGCATCAGGCGGTCGGTGTGGTCGTCGAGCCGGAAGATCGCGGTGCCCTGCTCGGCGTGGTAGGCACGTACCCCCTCGAACACGCCCATGCCGTAGTGCAGGGTGTGGGTCAGTACGTGGGTCTTGGCCTCGCGCCAGGGGACCATGTCGCCATCGAGCCAGATCAGGCCATCTCGATCGGCCATCGTTTGCATCGCAGAGAACTCCGGAGGATCAGCACCTGCAGGGCGTCGCTGGCGCCCCGCCGAGCCGTGTATTGAAACATAAATTGGGCCGAGGGCCGAGGGCCGAGGGCCACGGGCCAGGGGCCACGGGCCAGCGATGATGGGTTCGCGGCGCGAGAACCGCCGAGCGGCTCGAACATCGGCCGCCAGACAACACGTACTAGGCGTGGCGCGACAGGTACATCACTCCGGCCCGCGTCCCGTGGCCCCCGGCCCGGGCTGTCCGTCATCGCCGATGACGGACAGCCAGATATCCCGCACCATCGCCCGCTCGGCGTCGAGTCGCGCGGCCGGTACCAGCGAACCCTGTTCCTGCAGCGCGCGACGGTGCACCAGCCCACGGTAGACCTGGTAGGCGTTCCACAGCTGCTCGGCCGACTTCTCCGGCAGCAGCCGGTGCTCGGCGAGGCGCTCGAGCAGGCGCGCGTTGTCGGTCCATTCGGTCAGGTCCGGGTGTTCGTGGGCCCAGCGCAGCACCGCGTACTGGACGACGAACTCGATGTCGACCAGGCCACCGCGGCCGTGCTTGACGTGGAAATGGTCCGCATCGCTGCGGTCGAGCGCGTCGCGCATCTTCGCGCGCATGTCGCGTACGTCGTCGAGCAGCCGGTCGGGATCGCGTTCGCGGCACAGCACGGCGTGGCGGATGGTCGCGAAGCGTGCGCAGACCGCGGGGTCGCCGGCCACCGGGCGGGCGCGCACCAGCGCCTGGTGCTCCCAGGTCCAGGCGTCGTTGTGCTGATAGTTCTCGAACGTCGCCAGCGACGCGACCAGCTGCCCGGCGTTGCCGTTCGGCCGCAGGCGCATGTCGGCCTCGTACAGCAGGCCGGACGGCGTGCGCGTGGTCAGCATGTGGATCAGGCGCTGCCCCAGGCGCGCGTAAAACACGGCGTTGGCGACGCTGCGCCGGCCGTCGGTGACCGCGTTGAGGTCACGTTGCAGCACGTGCAGACCAGCGCCTGGCGCGACCTGCACCGCAAGCACGGCCGCCCCGGCGGCATCGCCGCGGACGCCACCG
>JAAUYD010127707.1_pt1 | contig 15014 bp, 20 predicted proteins | sample 7278101 | NCBI WGS metagenome assembly JAAUYD01 (sample SAMN14350128, study PRJNA611818) | marine sediment metagenome | isolation source: surface marine sediment (0.6m) | place: French Polynesia: Moorea | collected 2018-08
GGTTTAAATGCTTAACAGCTTAATGATATCAAAACCAACAAAATCACCCTTATTATTTAACACTTCTGGAAACTCAAACCGCCATTCAAACGCATTTTGATATAACTTACCGCTTTCTATATCTTCCAACTCAACGGTTAACTTATCTATCTCATTCTGTAACTTAATTATCTTCTTTTCTTTCACTTTTTTTTCTGTTTTTGTTTCCTCTAATAAAGTAGTTTGATTCTCCAGTAAATATAAATCTGATTCTAACTTTCTTAGTTTAACCTTTTTAGGATCAGTCCCAGATAATGTTGTCTTAAAATTCTCTTTTATTTTTGTAATCAATCGTTCCATTTCTCGCTTTTCATCTTTATTTTTTGCACTGCGATAGGTTTGTACAGCAGTTTGATAAGTATTGATGTCCGACTTACTCTTACTCAACGCTACTTTTAAATCTGAATCTAACGTAAACCGACTAATTAAAGAATTGCCACATTTAATATTAATGTCAATATTGGGTAAAGTTTCTAACTCATTTTTTCCCTTATAATAAGCATTCTTTAATAACTCTATCCATAACCGTAACCGACAAATTTTCACAGAGTTAGGATTAATATCTACCCCAAATAAACAATTTTCAATAATCCTCTGTTTCTCATGAAATAAAGTTTCTTGTACTCGCTGACTTTCCTTATTCTTAGGATTATATTCAAACAATCTTTCGTTATCATCTTCAATGACTAACTCATCATTCACCACTTCTATTTTATAATCTCGTAACGTCTTACCTTCCTTATCTAGTAATATTTTCAACTCACTTTTGATAGCAATGATTTCATTCAACGCAGACACCAAAAAATGACCGGAACCCACCGCAGGATCACAAATTTTTAGACTATTTATGATCTTGTTTGCTTCAACTTTATCATCAATCTTATTATAGAGATCATTAATGGTGTTACAATTCCATTTTTTCTCCTCATTAAACTTTTCAATGACTCCCCGTCTAATGGTTTCTCGACACATATACATTGTAATAAAACCAGGAGTGAAAAATGAACCATCTTTATAACCGTTTATCTTCTCAAAAATCAATCCTAAAACTGACGCATTAATTAACCGTTTATTATCTTCTTGTATTGCTTCGGAACCCTCACTACTAAAATCATAAGCATCTAGAAATTCAAATAAATATTGTAGTGCATTTAACTTTCCTATCCGTTTTTTACCTATGGTATCTTTTAAGACTGTCCCCGAAAAAATTGGTAAACTTTCTTGTCGAAGATTACTAATAACAATGGTTTCATGTTCTAAGTTTGTAGGTTCAAATAAGGAACTATTGAGATAAGGAACTGTAGAAAAATTATTTTTAATATAATCATCTCGTTGACTGTTTTCGCAAGCTAAGACATTAAAAAAGAGAAAATTTAGATCAGAATAGTTTTGAATTTTCTCTAATTTTAAAAAAGCGAAAGATTTATCTCCTTGATGATAATTAATTAATTGTGCTTCTAATAACTTCAAAAATAAAATACGATTAATCCAAGTAATTACCAACTCTAAACTAACATTAAATAGTTGTTCCTCTCTACTGTCTCCAAACTGTAAGGGGTTGCTAAGTCGTGAGAGTTTATCTAACCCTTGTAGTTGAGTTATGACATTTTCAATTAATGATCCAATATTTCTTTTTCCTACTTTACTACGTTTAATTAACTTATTATTTTTCTCCTTAACTTCTGTTAAACCAATAATATATAATAACTCGTTATAAAATTCCTTATCTAAACTATTACTATCATTAATAAACGGTAACTTTAATAAATGTTCAGGGGAAAATAACTTATATAAGTCCCGCAACTGTTTCTCATTATCTCTATTATCCCGTAAATTAACATAAACAAAGTTTAATTCTGTTTCTTTTTTATCGATAGCAGCTTTAGCAATATCTTTATAGAAAAAGTCTGTACCTGTTCCCGTCAACTTTTTATCGGTAAACTCGTTAAATTGTTTAACTAAAGCTTTGTCTTGATAAAATAATTTTTCAAAGTCTTGTGCATCAAAAATGAACCACTCATAAACATTAGTAATAATCAGATGTTTGAGGTTAATATTATTTTCTGTAATTCTCTCTCGAAAGAAATATAAAAGTAACTGCTGTAATGCTTTCACATTTAACTTATCTACTTTAGGCATTTCAGCTTGATTATTCGGTCTTTTACACTCTATAATCACCCCGACTGTACTGTTATCAGTGTTATCATTATAAATAACTAAATCTCTTTCATATTTTGTGTTGATAAAATAATCATCTTGATAATAAGTATCTTTAAGAAAGTCTCGCAGCAAATTTTTATTAAACTCTTCAAATTCTGTTCCCTTAATACTATTAAGTAATTGTTGTAAATTACCTTTAAACTGCTCAAAATGTTGACGAGTGGGTTTAAGTTTGAGGAACGCTTTATTTAATGCTTGATGGGGTGATAATAGGTTAGACATAACATTAATAATCAAAAAAATTAGGGTTAAAAACTATTTGTAAGGTGGGCAAAATATTAACCTATTTCGTTAATTAAGATAAGTTATCTACTTGCCCACCCTACTGCTTTGATTGAATGCTTGATAAGAAGATAAAAGGTTTATGGTTTATTATTCAAAATATCTTCTAAAATTTTAGGAGTCAACCCTCGTTTTTCTGCCTTATCAGCGATTTCTTCCATAACTTCACTAAGACTTTTTTGAGAAAATTCCTTGTTCAAAAATAGTTTAATAATTGTACTTATTTGTTCTTGTTTTTTACTATCAGACTCTCGATAAGCTTGAGCAATTTCTTCAGAAACCTTGATATTAATCGTTTCCATAATGAGTGTCTTGATTTTACGTTATCTTTGTGTATCTTATTGTAACACAACGAATGACTCAAATAACTGCATTTAAAAAAACCTAAATGGTAAGGTGGGCAATATATTAACTCAGTTAGTTAGTTAATCTAACATTTAGACTTGCCCACCCTACAAAAAAAATAGCATTTATTCTGGTAGAAAATCTGAATCTAAAACCATTTCTATAGTAAAAGGAGAAGAATGAGGAAAAGTATCTAATGACAATTTAGTTTCTTTGGCTGCTTCTTTTTTAGCATAATGATACCATTGTTCACATTCTTGTTCTAATAAAGGTTTCAAACTGGGACTATCTTGTAACAGTAAAGATAATTGTAATCTTTGTTCTCTGATGGTAGTTAACCAGCTATGACTCTGTTTACTAGGTTGATATTTCCATTTTAGTAAGTGCATAATCAAAACAGCAAAACGACTTTTTAATTCCCGTTTCTCACTCTTTCCCATTGATTCAACTTCTTCAATTAAATTATCGGTATCAATCTCATTAAAATTACCTGATTTAAGTTGTCTCACTGTTTCTTCTATCCACAAATTAAAATCCGTATCATAGAGAGTCGATGAATTAATCTGAGTTACCATATTTTAATATCTTCAAATTTTTAAACTATTCAATCCTATTATAACAAAACTAATTCATTGAATCACTGTATTAAAAAATCATAATAAATTGTTCTTTCTTTTGAATTATGTTCGATCATGAAGATAGAAGTCTCATCATTAACCCCTATGACAAAACTCGATCAAAAACAACCCTAATATTGTGTTAATCATTCCTCAAAAATCAATCATTTTCTGATATTTCTTCCCAAAATTGTCAAGTCTTTGCAACAAAAATTACCACTTCACCTGATCGATCGCTAACCTAAAGAGAACACTATGAACAGCAAAACCTACGCTACTATTGATGGAAACGAAGCCGTTGCCAGAGTTGCCTACCGTCTCAATGAAGTGATCGCCATTTATCCCATTACCCCCTCCTCACCCATGGGAGAATGGGCTGATGCTTGGGCTTCCACTGGACAAACCAACCTTTGGGGCACTGTTCCCTCTATCGTGGAAATGCAAAGCGAAGGAGGGGCAGCCGGTGCCGTCCACGGATCGTTGCAAACAGGGGCGTTAACCACTACATTTACCGCCTCTCAGGGCTTATTATTGATGCTGCCTAACCTCTACAAAATAGCAGGGGAACTCACCGCAACGGTGATCCATGTAGCTGCGCGATCGCTGGCCGCCCAAGCCTTATCTATTTTCGGGGATCATGCAGACGTGATGGCCACCCGCAGTACCGGGTTAGCCTTAATAAGTTCTGCATCCGTGCAAGAAGCCCAGGATCTTGCAGCCATTACCACAGCAGCCAGTTATGAAGCCAGAGTCCCTGGAATCCACTTTTTTGACGGGTTTCGCACCTCCCATGAAGTGCAGAAAGTAGAATTATTGGATGATACGGTGTTGCGATCGCTGATCAAAGACGAATGGGTGATCGCCCATAGAGAAAGGGCTTTAACCCCCGATCGCCCCGTTATTCGAGGAACCGCCCAAAACCCCGATGTTTACTTCCAGGCCAGGGAAACGGTAAACCCCTTCTATGCAGCCTATCCCAACATTTTACAGAAGGCGATGGATACGTTTGCCCAACTCACGGGACGGCAATATCAGTTATATGAATATCATGGTCATCCTGAAGCAGAAAGAGTCATAATTTTAATGGGTTCTGGTTGTGAAACCGTCCACGAAACAGTAGATTATTTAGTTGATCAAGGGGAAAAAGTTGGAGTTTTAAAAGTTCGCTTATATCGTCCCTTTGCTGCTGAAAAACTAATTGAAGCCTTACCCAAAACCGTCAAAAAAATTGCTGTTTTAGATCGCACCAAAGAACCCGGTTCAGCAGGGGAACCTTTATATGTAGATGTTGTTACTGGGTTCATGGAATATGGGCAAGAAATGCCTCTACCTAAAATCGTTGGGGGACGGTATGGTTTATCCTCCAAAGAGTTTACCTCGGCAATGGTTAAAGGGGTATTTGATACCTTAGCATTAGATAATCCCAAAAATCATTTTACTATTGGGATTAACGATGATCTCAGCCATACCAGTATTGATTATGATCCCAACTTTTCTACCGAACCCAATAACGTTGTCCGAGCAATTTTCTATGGGTTAGGATCAGATGGAACCGTCGGTGCTAACAAAAACTCCATTAAAATTATTGGAGAAGAAACCGATAACTATGCCCAAGGATACTTTGTTTACGACTCCAAAAAGTCAGGTTCCGTTACCGTATCTCACCTACGCTTTGGTAGCGATCCCATCCGTTCAACCTATTTAGTTAATAAAGCCAACTTTGTCGCTTGTCATCAATGGGAATTTTTAGAAAAATTCGACCTCTTAGAACCCGCTATCCAAGGATCAACATTTCTCATCAATAGTCCCTATCAACCCGAATATGTGTGGCAACAGTTACCCCGTCCTGTCCAAGAACATATTATTAACAAAAACATCAAAGTTCATGTTATCAATGCCTACGAAGTCGCCAAAAATGCAGGAATGGGTGGCAGAATAAACACCGTAATGCAAGTATGCTTCTTTGCCTTAGCTAATGTACTCCCCAAAGAAGAAGCGATCGCACAGATCAAAAAATATATCCGTAAGACGTATGGTAAGAAAGGGGAAGACATTGTACAGATGAACATTAAAGCAGTTGACGCAGCTTTAGATCATCTCCATGAAGTAACCATAGCGACTACGGTAGATAATAACGCCCCTGATATCCATCATCCTATCCCAGACACCGCCCCCGCATTCATCCGAGATGTGTTAGGTAAAATGATGGCCAGACAAGGAGAAGACATCCCCGTAAGCGCGTTACCCTGCGATGGAACTTATCCCAGTGGTACAGCAAAATGGGAGAAACGTAATGTAGCGCAAGAAGTTCCCGTCTGGGATGAAGATGTCTGCGTTCAATGTGGTAAATGCGTTCTTGTTTGTCCCCATGCGGTCATACGTTCTAAAGTGTATGAAGAAGCAGCCTTAACCAATGCCCCTACAAGCTTCAAAAGTGCCTCAGCTAAAGACTTAGACTGGAAGAAAACAGAACTTAAGTTTACGATACAAGTCGCTGCCGAAGACTGTACTGGATGTGGTGTTTGCGTGGATGTTTGTCCAGCGAAAAATAAATCTCAACCCAAACTAAAAGCCATTAATATGGCCCCACAACTACCTATCAGGGAACAAGAACGAGCAAACTGGGACTATTTCCTATCTATTCCTAACCCAGACAGAAATACCCTCAAACTCAACAAAATAAGCCATCAACAGATGCAAGAACCCTTATTTGAGTTTTCCGGTGCCTGTGCAGGATGTGGAGAAACCCCTTATATTAAATTAGCCACCCAGTTATTCGGCGATCGCATGGTTGTGGCCAATGCAACGGGATGTTCTTCTATCTATGGCGGTAACTTACCTACAACCCCTTGGACTCATAACCAAGAGGGAAGAGGGCCCGCATGGTCTAACTCCTTATTTGAAGATAACGCAGAATTCGGCTTAGGGTTCCGTGTCTCCATTGATAAACAAGCAGAGTTTGCTCGTGAGTTGGTGAAAACGTTAGCCTCTGACATCGGAGAAACCCTCGCTACAGCCATTTTAAACGCACAACAGATAGATGAAGCAGACATCTTTGAACAACGACAACGAGTCGCTTTCTTGAAGCAACGGTTAACCCAGTTAGGCAACAGTAACTTAGATGAAACCACTCAAGCTAAGGTTACTATGTTACAGTCGGTTGCTGACTATTTGGTTAAAAAGAGTGTTTGGATCATTGGCGGTGACGGTTGGGCTTATGATATTGGTTACGGTGGTTTGGATCATGTGTTAGCCAGTGGCCGTAATGTTAACATTTTGGTCATGGACACAGAAGTGTATTCTAATACTGGGGGACAAGCGTCTAAAGCTACCCCTCGCGCTGCGGTTGCCAAGTTTGCAGCAGCAGGGAAACCCTCACCCAAGAAAGACTTAGGGTTAATGGCCATGACTTACGGTAACGTTTATGTGGCCAGTGTCGCGATGGGTGCAAAGAATGAGCATAGTATCAAAGCCTTTTTAGAAGCAGAAGCCTATGAAGGTGTCTCCTTGATTATTGCCTATTCTCACTGTATCGCTCACGGTATCAATATGACCACTGCTATGAGTTATCAGAAGGACATTGTAGACAGTGGACGCTGGTTGTTGTATCGGTATCATCCCGACTTAGTAGGAGAAGGAAAGAACCCCTTACAGTTAGATATGAGAAGTCCCAAGCTTCCTATTGAACGAACGATGTATCAAGAAAACCGTTTCAAAATGTTAGCCAGAAGCAAGCCCGATGCTGCCAAGAAACTGCTTAAAGAAGCGCAAGCAGATGTTAACACCCGTTGGCAAATGTATCAATATTTAGCTGCAAGACAGTTAGAAATAGGTAACGGTAATGGACATAGTAAGGCTAATGTTGAGGCTGAAACTTCTGTTAATTAGGTTTAATTAATTACGGTTTAGGGTGGGTTTTTAAGGACTCACCCTTTGATAGCTAATCAAGTAATATTAATTTTCAAGGAGCTACTACTTCAAATCGGACAGAACCGGTTGGTGTTTCTCCATTAGCAAACCCATAGTAAGAGCGTGCTTCATATTTTCCAGCAAGAAGACCATCAAATTGTAATGTCCCTTCATATTGATCTGCTGTTTGAGCTTTCCTTCTAAGTCCAGTATTCAAACCAAAGCCAGAATTTTGTGTTGCTATAGTAATAAAAGTTTTTTGAGGACAAGCATTTCTATATCTTATAAAAATTGCAGCCCCTTCTCTAACAATACTTTCATCAGTTTCCAATTGAGTATCTGGTGGCGTAGTTTCACAATTAGCTTCCGAATTTATCGCAAGTTGTTCCATGTGCAAAATTTTGACTCTATTCGCATTACCAGTTAAATCAATGGTTTCACGTTCTATTTGTTGATACTGATTTCTCTTTAAAGTAACCTGAATTTCATCAACATCAATTTGGTCTAGATCAAGAATAATGAATCCATCTGAACCACTTTGACCTTCAAATTTTTTATTTCCAGCAAGAATGATATAATCAACTCTATCTAATGTTTCATCATTGAACTTGTCAAGAATTAACAAACGGAATTCGACAGCATTGGGACTTGTTTCTCCTGAAACTATTGGCGGTAAACTTGTCGGGAGTGGATTTTGTGGAGGTTGCTGTTGACTGGTAAAAGAACCTATTGCAGTACCAATTGCAATTAATCCGATTCCTGCAAGTCCATATAAAAGATTTTGAGTCCAAGCCATAATGTGATGCTATGCTAAGATTGTCCTTTAAATTCAATATAACAACTTATTAACAATCTTGCTCTGCGGTCTGAAAAAGAGCGATCGCTTATCTTGTAGGTTGGGTTGAGAGACGAAACCCAACATAACTTAATTCTTGTCTTTTACATTTATTGGTTGGGTTATACTTGTTTCAGGCTCTCCCGACATTGTGGTGAAAAAAGTATTGTAGACTACATACTTAAAATGGTGGGTTACGGCGCAGACCAAAACTTATGGTGTTTTCATCAAAATCAACCCTGCGCCTAACCCACCCTACGAAGTATAAATTTTTCTTATCACCATAACTACGGGAGAGCCATATAATATATTGAAAAATAAAGTAATTAAGGAATCTTACCATGAGTCATATCGTAACTTTAGAACTAACTGACGAAATTTATAGCGAATTACAACAACAAGCAGACAAAGTAGGTTTATCTGTAACGGACTTAATTACTCAAAAACTACAACAACCTGATGAATTATCATCAAACATATCTATAGAAATAGAAAAAGAAATTGCCAGAAAGCGTTTTGAAAGCCATTTTGGGGAAATTCAATCAAGTGATCCAACAAGTATTAATAATGAAAAAATTGATGCTGATTTAGCTCAAGAATATTCTAGCAATAATCAGGAGAATTAATGCTTTTAGACACATCAGGATTATTATGTTTACATCAAAAAACAGAACCGTCTCATACAATAGCCTGTAATTTATACAGAGAAGCAACTGTCAAATTAACTCACAACTATATTTTATCTGAATATGTTGCTTTAGCTAATGCAAGGCGTTTTCCAAGATTAAAAAGTCTCAATTTTATTTCTGATTTAATGGAAAATCCCTATATTGAAGTTGTCTGGATTAATGAATATTTACATCAAGAAGCAATGGATCTATTATTTGCTAGACAGGATAAAAGTTATTCTTTATGTGATGCTGTTAGTTTTGTAATTATGCGTCAACGGAATATTATAGAAGCTTTAACTACTGATCATCATTTTGAACAGGAGGGATTTCAACGCTTATTGTTACCCTAAATCTTTGATGATAAAGTGCGATCTCGGAGAGATCCGCTTCGCGGTGCGCTTATCTTGTAGATTGGGTTGAGAGACGAAACCCAACATAACTGATTTTTGTCTTTTACTAACTACCTTCAATTTTACGTTTAATTACTGCTTTAGTTTGTTCTCTTCCTTCTTCTGTATTGGGAAAATTATATTTAATCGAATTAGGATCACGACGACTCATTAAAGCGCGTAACGCTTCTTTATCCTCCTTATGTTTTAACACATAAGCTCTTAATTCTGCCTTACTCATTGTCTCAAAATTAGGTTTCATTTGGTAAAAACTCCCAATTTCCATTACCATAAATAATAACTTCAATATCTTGTCCTGCTAAGATATAAATCTCTTCTTTAACATCATCAAAACGAAATAAAACAATATCTTGATGAAGATCCGAGAGGCTTTGACAAATTTCAACCGATTTAATGGCTTGTGCTACGGTTAAAGAAATTGACTTATCCTCAATTATAACACTTCTAATTTTACTCGATTATAAGCTTGTGGGCTGAAAAAATTATCTATTAATGGGATAAGATCGCTCACCCCATAATATTAACGTAAAGCCCTTCCATCTGTACCTTTAATAATGCGAGGTACATTCTCTGAAGTTCCATCATGTTCTATTTCAATAACCGCTAAAACTCCCTGTTTTACAGTAATGCTACGCCACAAAGGAAAGTATGGCTCAATTTCAAGAAAATTACCGATACGATCAGTTAACCAATTGTATAATTTACGAGAAGGAATAATTAGCATCCCCCCAGTAATTACCTCTTCAATTAATCCAGTGCAATCGCTGATCTTGTAGGTTGGGTTGAGAGACGAAACCCAACATAATTCCTTATTATCTTTTACTGATTATCCTTATTTTTATTTAAAGCTTTCGGAAAATTATGTACATCTTCAATGGTTTTTGGTGCAGGATAAATTTCTCCGGGTTGTGCCATAACTCGATCCAGATAGACTTGAAAAGCTTCCTCATCTTCTCGATTTTCAAGCATATAAGTGCGTAACTCTTGACGACTCATTTTATCAAATTTTGATGTCATTATACATACCTCCAATTACCATTAGGAAAAATAACAATTTCGTGTTCATCTCCAGCAAGAAAAAAGATATTTTTTGTTCTTTCGTCAATACGAATGAGATAAACAGGTAAATACATTTTAGTCGCCCAATAACTTAAAATAAAACAAGTTAACTGTTGTTCGGCTGTGGGAATGTCTTTAACTCCTTTTTACGATTATTCTCTACATTTTACTATAAAATCGCTAAAATTACATATTGATTGAATAAGAACAAAAAATTAGCGATCACTGATCTTGTCGGTTAGCTTGCACTTCTTTTTGAAATTAATGCTAGAATAAAAGTCATACTGTTACCTAATCTGTAAAGTTCCATGAGTAACAAAGAAACCGTTATTGAACTGGTAAAACGTTTACCCTCAGATGTTTCCTTCAGAGAAATTGCTCAAGAAATTGAATTTATTGCAGCAGTGCAAGAAGGACTTGACCAAATTGATCACGGAAAAGGTATTCCCATAGAAGATGTTGAAAAAATGATAGATTCATGGACTACCAAATAATTCTGTCTCCTAAAGCAGTAAATGACTTGGAGAAAATCATTAGGTATATTTCAATCAATAATCCTGAAGCAGCCAAAAAAATAGGTCAGCAATTACTCAGTAAAGCTAAAGAATTAAGCCAATTTCCATTAAGAGGTCAAATAGTACCTGAATTTAATCACCCTAATCTACGTCAATTAATTCTTAAACCTTATCGTATTATTTACCGAGTGGAACAATCTAAAAAACAGATTAGTATTGCTAGATTTTGGCACTTATCAAGAGAAGGTTTAGAATTATGATAATGCGATCGCTGATTTTGTAGGTTAGGTTGAGAGACGAAACCCAACATAACCCATTCTTGTTTTTTACATCTTTCACAGGTTACTATCTTGAAAGAATAAAAAGCGATAATCCTGAACAATTTATCGCTATTGGTTATCTAGGAAATACCCTATTGTCTGTTATCTATGAAATTCGCTATGATGAAGAAGGGGAATATATTTGGTTAATTACTTATGGTCAAAGTACCAAACAGGAGAGAAAACTTTATGAAGAAAATTTCCGTTGATGAACTTGAACAAAAAATTGAAGCAGGAGAGGAAGTCGCTGATCGTTATTTTGATGCTTCAACTACTAGAGTTAGGAAAGTTTGTTGAGGTTTAAAATGGGTTTAGTGTTTAGTAAAATTCAATTAAGAAATCCGAGTAAATCAGACCTTCACTTTTATTGCCTCTAGTATATTTGGTATTTACTAAAATTTCAAATATACTCAATATTATTTGGACATTTGTAAGTGAACCAAAGACAAACCATCCTCAAGTTATATCAGCATTATAGATGGTAGAACTTACCATATTAAGCTATTAAAAATCATGAAAGATAATGAGCTGAAACTCCCTATGTTGTTATTAAACCTGAAGTTAGAAAATATCCCAAACTGACCGCTTGTCTTTGCTACTTATGGGAATTACAAAATTCACAGGTACAATAAGTAGTGCGATCGCTAATCTTGTAGGTTGGGTTAAGGGACGAAACCCAACATAACCTATTATTGTGTTTTACATTTATTCGCTTTTACAGTGCATTTTTCTGGCATAATTAGTCAAAGAAATAATTAAAAGTGAGGTAAGATTATTTTACCAACGGCTGAACAAGGCATAATGTGTATTACACTGTGTCAATCATTAACTAATACTTTTACCCCTATTTTTATTGTTAGACTAGATGAAAGGACAGGTAACGTCTTCATCTTAGCTGGTGATGACATACAAATAGAGATATACAAAAATGGTCTTTGGAGATTTTTATAATGACCCCTAATTTCGAGAAAATGACAAAAACCGAACTAAGAGCATATTTAATCTCGCATCCCGACGATAAAAACGCATTTCACGCTTTTGTAGATCGTTATACTTCTGATGCAGCTTCTGATACTTATGGTATGGCAAAATCTCCTGAAGATATCAAAAAAATTGAACAACTAATTAAACAAAAAATTAGCGATCGCTAATCTTGTAGGTTAGGTTGAGAAAGGCAACCCAACATAACTCCTTCTTGTTTTTTCGATCTATATTACGAGGATAACTTATTGAATTTAAGGGGTTCAACTGCAGCCATTTTGGCTGATTGAGTTTTGGATGAGGTGGTAGGAGACACCGACGGTTCTTGTATGACTTCTGGGTTAAATCGATAACCAACATTGCGAACCGTTTGAATTAAACTCGGTTGACGGGGATCGGTTTCAATTTTCTTGCGTAAGGACAAGACATGGGTGTCAATGGTACGGGGGTTATCGATCGCCTCTGGCCAAGCTCTTTGCAGCAATTCTGAACGGCTGAGGGCATTTCCTTCTGCTTGGGCTAGGACATATAATAAGCTAAATTCTTGAGGGGTTAAATCCACAAAATTTCCCTGAAACTGAACCCGACGTTGTACCAAATCAATTTTTAAGTCACCGTAATCAAGAAATAAAGGCGCAGAAGCAACACGCACCCGTCTGATTAAAGCTTCAACCCTAGCCATAAACTCTTGCATTCCAAAGGGTTTGGTTAGATAATCATCAGCCCCTGCATTTAGGCCTCTAACAATATCTTTTTCTACGTTGCGGGCTGATAAAATAAGAATCATCGATTGCCGTTGTTGGTGAAGCCACCGGCACAATTCCAGCGGATCTCCGTCAGAGAGATCAGCATCAAGGATCACTAAGGTGGGTTGACGGCGGTTAAATACACTGCGGGCTTGTTGCAGATTAGCACATTGTTGCGCTGTGTAACCTGCTTGTTGCAGATGCCAACCTAATAATGAGCGTAGATGAGGATTTCCCTCAACAATGGCAGTATAAATAAGACTCACCTTAGTTTTTGTCCTTCTAGTTTGACAGTCCTTAGCGTAGCAAACGTATTGTCAAGAATTTGTAACATCGGCTACGGTGTTTTTGACTATTTCCTAAGAAAATATTAAATTTTACAAATCTAGCTCTTGTGTTATTGGTTAACCCATAGGGTTTTCAAATGAATGGGACAGAGATAGAATGTAAAGTACCGAACGGGTAGGATTTTCTTAGATTTTCGATCTATTTAATATTGTAGCTTGTTTTTCTATTAATGATTCATTAGAATCAAGGCATTTATTTATTATCAACTTCCCTTTAAATCATTCCCATTCATTGATTATGCTGCAACATCCTCTAGCAATCCGCTATTATCAAAACCTGACGGACGGTATGGTAGAACTCTGGAACCGAGGCCGTCGATTTGATGAAATTCAGTCTTACATGGACGGTTATCTTAGTTGTTTGCGACAGGTTAACGTTTTAGAACCTTATCTCATTCATCGTTTAGAAGAGGATGCTTGGCGTTTTTTCCGAGATCCTTCTAATTTCGAGTTGCCTGCGTTAGAACCTGAAACAGATTATTATCGCTTTTAATTTCGTGTTCTTGTCCAATCGGTTGAAACAAAATGCAACTCACACCAGACAATATAGTTCAGAAAGATCAAAGCAAATTTTAGCCCGCACAAGCGGGCTTATTTTTTTAAGAAGCCAGAGCGACTTCTACCATTTGTTGTAGCTCACCATTTTGGTACATTTCGATCATAATATCACAGCCACCCACAAACTCCCCATTGATATAGACTTGAGGAATAGTCGGCCAGTTAGAATATTCTTTAATCCCTTGACGAATCTCATTATCAGCTAAAACGTCAACAGTTTCATAAGGAACGCCAAGGGTATTAAGAATTTGTACCACATTGTTAGAAAAGCCACATTGAGGCATTAACTTGGCACCTTTCATAAAGACCAGTATTTTGTGATCGGTAACAAGTTGGTCGATTTTTTCTTTGAGTTCTGGTGTCATACTTACTCCTTGAAAGATTTATTCAATGATAATAGGCTCAAGACGAAACAGGGAATGTGGGAAGGGTGGGGTGACGGGGTGATAGGGAGTGTGGGAAGAGAGGGGAGTGTGGGAAGTGATAAGGTGACGGGGGGAATATATATGAATGATTTCTCCTTTGTCCCCTAGTCTCCCACTGCGCCCTCTGCTCCCCCATCGCCCTAGTCTCCAAAGTCTCCTAGTCTCCCATCGCTCTTGTCTTATCTCTGGGCTGCTTCCCAAGCTTGGGGGGTATAAGTTTTCAAAGCCAAGGCATGAATAGCCTCAGATGCCATAGCGTCTTGAAGTGCGCCATAAACTAATTGATGCTGTTTAATCATGGTTTTTCCTTCAAACTCAGCAGAGACAACGATCGCCTCAAGATGATCGCCCCCACCGGTCAGATCCCTAACCACCACTTGAGCATCGGGGATTTGGGCTTTAATCATATCTTCAACTTGTGCAAGTGCAACCATTGGCTTTATCTCTCTAAATCAAACTTTTAACAATTTTAAACCCCTTATGGAAAAATAAGGGGTTAACGATTTTGTCCTAAAAAACGATGGTGTGTTTTAGTTCGTTGTCTGAGTTGGTTAACCAATGCCGTCCTTATCTTATCAAGTTGCTCAAGTTCGCTTCTACAGTACATACTAGGCTAAACTATCATTGAGTTCTCCGCAGGTTGAAACACTGCGGATTCTAAGGGGGTGTTGCTACGCGCTATAAATAGACGCTTCGCAACGCTTACGATATGCTTTAGATAACCTATCTAATCTA
>JAAUYD010128787.1_pt1 | contig 15012 bp, 15 predicted proteins | sample 7278101 | NCBI WGS metagenome assembly JAAUYD01 (sample SAMN14350128, study PRJNA611818) | marine sediment metagenome | isolation source: surface marine sediment (0.6m) | place: French Polynesia: Moorea | collected 2018-08
ACGACGAACAAAAGATAGTTTTGCCTATCCATTCCGATAATGGCATCTCTGGCTTCATCATTACGACTAGCATCAACTACTACTAAAAAGGGATCGAAAAAAGCTTCGACTGCTTGCTCGAATGTAATTCCCTGATGTTTTAATGGGTTTTGCTTTGCCTTGTCGTCATTCCAGATAAAAGTAATACCATTGAGGATGAATTGTTTATCCATCTTCTCTATTATAGGAGATTACGTATTTACATTGTCAATACATTATTTTCCCACAAAAATAGTCCTAAAGCTTTTAAATAAAAGATTGCCCTCTGAAACCTCAAACAATCTTAACCAGAAAATCTGAGGCTCTTGTCTAAAAATGCAATCCCTGAAAGAATAAGTCTAAGTTCTTGATTAATAATTTTGAGTATCTGATTTTGACAGATGAGCCAAAAACTTTTTTTAACCGTAGTAACCACAACCATATTTGCCAGTGTCTTTAACTTACCTGCCCAAGCAGAGTGGGAATATACTCGCTGGGGTATGAGCGTAGATGAAGTAGTAAAGGCTTCGGAAGGAAAAGCAGTACCTGTCAATGTTAGTGAGCGAGTCTTATTAAAAAATGATGCTCACCAAACCTTACTCAAAACTCAATGGTCAACAGAAGAATACTCATTTGATGTATTTTTTAAATTTGACCTCAAAGATTCTAAGTTATCAGAACTACTCTTCAAATCTACTGGTAATAATGAGGATTTAGGGATAGCTATGATCGAAGAATTTGGTCTTCCAAGTAGAGCTCAAGGGGGTCTATCAAAAAGAGATTCTGATATTCGAGGTTTCAGATTACTACCAGATCAAGGTAACTTTGCTACACCAGAAGAAAATGTTTGGCGCAATGAACCTGAAAGATCTCAGGAAGATATAGCAATACTATTGGAGTGGAATACCAAAACAGATTTTATTCAGATGAGCCGTCAAGGTGAGGACGATGTCGTAATTCGTGTCAGACCTGCAAAATCAAAGTAATAAGTACCTGGGCAAAATTAAACGGTTATACACAAGGAAGGGTACAATGCTCCCAGGTGTCCTAATTTTTTAGGGGGAAAAAATGGTCAAAACGCCAGTTATCAATCTCTTTTGGTAGTCACTGATTTTCGGTAATTCCTTACCTGGGGATTGGGATAACTTCTCATACCTTTGGACAGATAGGCTAATAGAAATCCGGTTAAACCAGCCATACTCCAGGAGAAAAAGTTAGTGGTTGCTGTCGTCATACCAATTAACAGTAATCCTAGTAGCCAGTAGCGAATATTGATAGAAGATAGGAGTTTTTTCAACTTCATCTTTTTTATGTTGTTGCTTTTAAGATCTTGTTGATTATTTTATCTTACAGTGTCCTAAAACTCTCATATCAAGGCAGGAGATGATTATAGAAAGTTAAGGCTTTTTGGGGATTTTGAGCAACATTTGGTTGTTTTTTGACAATTTTTTGGGCTTTCCTAACAAAAGCACTTGAACGTATTAATCATTGTTCTATTTATTTAGATTTTAATCAAAATTCTCGGTAATTTATGTTTGTTTCGTTCTTTCAACCCAATAGCCAATCAGATAACCAATCCAAATAACCCTTAATAAGAGAATAAGGGTGGATTTTTTTTGTTTCCTTGGGTCAACCCAACCTACAACATCGGCGATCGCACTACTCTTTCTGATTATGTTTGAGTCCAGTCTTCAATAGCGATATTCTCAAGTCTTTCAAAATGTTTGATGTTGTTGGTAACTAGTACCATATTATTGGAAATTGCACTTGCGCCAATCAGTAAATCGAAATCATCTACAGGTCTTCCGAGTTTTCGTAGTCGAGATTTTTCTTTTGCGTACACATCTAATGAATTATAGATAGGCAAGATCTGCACTCCGGATAAAAAATGTTCCAATACCTCACGGTTTTTATCTGGGTGGGTACTGTTCTCAACTCTAAACTTAAGTTCAGCTAGTGTAATTTCCGATATGAATAGGAAATCAGATTCCACCTTGGCAAATTTTTTGTCCAGCTCGTATTTTCCTTTGATGTAGTAAATACAAATATTCGTGTTGAGGAGAAATCCATTCACAAGCTTTCAATTTGTCTATTTATTGAGCGACTATTACGTAATTCCTCGATGATTTCCTCGGCAGAATTTTCCGATTCCCATGCACCAAAAGCAAGATTCATTGTATTGGTCTTGTGTTTTAGGTTTTTGCGAATCGAATCTGTCAGTCTTTCTATTAAATCCAGCTTCCAGCAAGTGTTTAGGGTCTTAATCAACCCCCAGTAATTATTCAATATGTCGTAGTTGCTTTGATTCATAATATACAGTGTTGGTTTGACGTAAGGAAGTCAAGTATAAATCAGTAAGTTTATATTTTATTTGATTGAGGGCATTGGCGTTAGGTTGCGATCACACTTTCCGTAGGTTGTGTTATACCAGTTTCAAAAATTCTTACTACAAATAAATCTCCCAGTCTCCCAGTCTCCCAGTCTCCCCGTCAATCTTATGTAGCGACATAGGAAGAAAAGCACTTAGGGAAGGAATTGAAAAGATAAGAGAGAAATATCCCTTTTTTATTGATGCTTTTGTCTTATTACCCGATCATTACATTTCATTAACTGCCTTTCAGCCTTAACTTGTCACCAATGCCTAATAACTAACGCCTAACAGCTTCTTTATAGTTAAACTTAGTTTTATTGAGTAATTTTTAACTCTTCCAAGTTCCAAAAAGCACCACCAAGGGCGGAATATTCAATAGTCTGGATATTGTTTCTCACTGCACCTAACGCTAGGGGATTTACTAAATAAATAAACGGTAACTTTTCCGATACTATTCTTTGGACTTCAGTATAGATTGCTTTACGCTTTTCAAAATCTAATTCTTTTGCTGCATCAATAAATAATTGACCAATTTCTTTTTCCCAATCTGTAATTATTCTACCGTCAATTGGGTCTTGTCCTGGTTTTGCTCCCTGATTAAAAAAGTGTAAACTACCATCAACAGCCCACAAATTAGCTCCATTATTGGGTTCATTTCCTCCTGTAAATCCTAACAAGATACATTCCCAATCTAACGCCCCATCAAGTTTATTTACTAGAGTGTTAAAATTAATCGGTTCAAAATTAACTTTAATACCAATTTTTTCTAGATCACTTTTAATTTGTGAACCCATTGCTTCTCTAGTTTTATTACCTGAGTTGGTAAGAAAGTCGAATTCTACTCGATTACCTTGATTATCAAATAATTCTCCTTGAGAGTTATAAGTAAACCCTGATTCTTTGAGTAACTCTTTAGATTTTTCAATATCATATTCATATCCTTTTAAACTTGCATCATAAAAAGGAGCTTGAATAGAAATAGGAGAGTTTTGTGGTTGTCCTAAACCTCGATAAATATTATTAATAATTCTTTGGCGATCAATAGCATAGGCTACTGCTTGTCGAAATTTAACATTATTAAACCATTTAGATTTATAGGGTTTAACAAAAGGCTTGCCATCTCTGGAACCTTGATTTAAGTTAAAAGTGATAAAGGTTGTGCCGTATTGTGCGCCACCATTATAGATAGTGAAATTCCCCCGCTTTTCTTCTTTTTTTAGTAAAGAAAAGTACTCAGGAGAAACAGCAATAGAATCTAGACTTCCAGAACGAAATTGCAATAAGAATGTGTCTTGAGATTCGACAATTTGCCAAACTACTTCTTTAATATAGGGTAAATTATCACCATTATCAGCTTTTTTCCAATAATAAGGATTAGGTTCAAAAATGAGTCTTTGACTGTTGACATATTCTTTTAATTTATAAGCACTATTGGCGACGATATTTTCAGGAGGAGTATCTGTGGTTAAGGCAGAAAGAAATAATACATTGCCATCTTGGTCTTTATTTTCTACGGTTTCTTTATATATATGTGCTGGTAAAATACTTTGCCCAATGCTGCTAAAAAATGGCGCAAAAGGTTCGGCTAAAGTAAATTCTATTTCTAAATCATTGAGCTTTCTTACTTGGGGTAATTCTTGAGATTGACCAACTCTTAGAACATCTTTGGTACTGTTGGGAATATCAGGATTAAAATAAAGCTGATTATAAGTAAAAATTACATCATCTGCGGTTAATGGCTGACCATCAGACCACTTTAATCCTTCTCGAAGTTTGAAAACAATTTTTAGCTTATCTTCTGAAACTGACCAAGATTCTGCTAAAGCTGGTTCGGGATCTCCTGTAATAGGATTTTGACTAATCAACCCATCAAACATCATTCCTGCGACAGCACTACTACCTGCATCTTGGGAAATTACAGGGTTAAAAGTTTTCGGATCGCTCAAGACTGCTTGAACTAATTGAGGTACTTGACTACTTTCAGCTTTTAGAAGTTCAGCACTACAACTGGTCAATGCGATCGCATTAACTATAATTATTCCTACAAGTAACAGTTTTTTAATAGCTGGAATTCTAAATTTATGACAATACATTTTTTGTTGATGTTTGGTAGTTAGTGGTTAACGACTAATTGCTGTTAACTAGATTTTCCTAAAGCATATACTCCGCAGAGCATACAAGTCATTATTCCCAAACTAATCGACCAACTAAGACCTAAACTTAAAGCAATTCCCCAATTACAAACTGCACCCAAGATTAGAAAAGGAATAATACTCATTACAGAAGCATAAAAAGCATTTTGAGATTCTCTGACAGCACGAGTTTCTTCGTATTCTTCTGCGGACATATATAGCGATCGCTCGGCAAAGTTAAACCATCTTGATAGTTGTTCTGTAATCCAATCTTTCACTGAAGTGAGACTGATATACAGTACCAGTGACCATAAACAACTACCAGCGATCGCAGTTGTATTCAAGGGAAACAAAAAAGGAAAAAAATCTTGCAGCATAATGAGTTACAAATTTTATGAATGATTGGAGAATGATTATTGCAGGGATTTTAGCAAATATCTCTAATCTTCATCTCAGGAACAATAAGTAATGATACTGATTCTTTTATTGCTGTCCAAATTAATCAATAGTATATTGGTTAAGTATGTTTACAAAAAACATCTAGTGTAAATTAAAAAATTCAGAGATCACCTTGAGACTTACAAGCTAAACCTCTTGAGATATGAGCTTTTTAGCTTATTTTGAATATTTGATTGAAGTTCGTAGCAAGGGAGCTTTCAATCATCTGATTGTAGTCAATAGTAAATCAACTTGAAACAAAGTGGTATTTCCGTGCTTATATTCCCCCATTAGTTATTCAGTATTCTCTAGGAGAACAGAGAGCTATGAATTTTAAGGCAACATGGTATCGCTTGGTGCTGGTTATGTTAGCAACATTGTCCATTATTCTGGGACTAGCATCAGACAAGCTAGGACAGGTTCAAGCATCTAATACTTTGGAAATACACAATAGTATAGAACCAACGACAATAGCTAGTAATGTGTGGACCAACGGCTCTTTCCCCGTAGAGAATTTTCAATCTTACACCTCTCCTTTTGGCTACCGTCGCTCTCCTTTTGATGGAGAAGTACAATTCCATAATGGCTTAGATATGGCTGCGCCTCTAGGAAGTTATGTTCGTAGTTGGTGGACAGGAAAAATTAGTAAGGTAGCTAATGATAGTAGATGTGGCATTTCAGTAACTATTAAATCAGGAGAATGGGAACACGCCTATTGTCATTTAAAGGGTCAGGTAAAAACATCAGATAAAGGAGTTGTTTTGATTGATCGAGAAGGAGGAATCCAGCTTTGGCAAGATCAAGAAGTTCCAGTAGGTGCTAGAATCGGTCGAGTAGGAATGACTGGTAGAACTACAGGACCCCATCTGCACTGGGTTTTGAGACATAAAGGAAGTTATGTTGATCCTGCTAGTGTGCTTAAAGCAATGTTCAAAAGTCGAGCTTAGGAAAGTGGGTAGTGGTTAGTAGGTAGTAGTGAAAGCTATCAACCATGAACCATGAACTATTATCAGTCGAACTTGGGAAAGTGGGTAGTGGGTAGTGGTTACTAGTTAGTAGGTAGTAGTGGAGGCTATCAACCATGAACCATGAACTATTATCAGTTAATAAATTTGGATATCATAACTATATTTTTGTAACTTGAGACATAATAGAAATGCCTGCATATTTAGAGTATATTCAACCTAAATACTCGTAAAAGACTCTACAGGTAGTGTAGGAACCCTCTCTATCTCAAGTAAATATTATTATTGTTATGAATCCTCACACAATTGCTCAAACTCAACAAACCAAAAAACTCTTACTTACTCAGTTAACAAAACATCAAGCACCGATGAGCCTGCAAGAGTTAAAGGCTAAGATTACCATAGATAATAATTTTTCCTATCGTAGTTTTAAAGAAGCTGCTTGGGAATTGGTAGAAGAAGGCAAAGTCCACTTTACCTGTAGTTGGGATTTAGAAATTAATACTAACTAGGGCGTGTCATCATTTGAAGGAAAAGATGCTTTTGAGAGAAATTTTGCGAGATACAAGGAGAAAAATGTTCTGCATAGCAGAGCTACGGAGGTTATTTTTCGACGTAGTAAGTCGTGAAATTGCCGAAAAAAGCACTTGTTTTTTAATTGATGACACGCCCTAATGTTAGAAAAAGACGAAAGACAATATAAACCTTTCGGCAGACAAGGGAATAAACCAGGCGATCGCAGAAAAGCCTTCCAAGTAGATCGCGATCGCATTATTTATTCTTCGGCTTTTCGCAGATTAGCTCAAGTGACTCAAGTGGTTACAGCTCAAGAAGGTCATGTATTTCACAATCGTTTAACTCATTCTTTGAAGGTTGCTCAAGTTGCTAGGAGACTGGCAGAAAGCTTAATTATCAAACAACCAGACATAGCCGAAAAACTAGGGGGAATTGAACCAGATATAGTAGAAGCAGCAGCTTTAGTTCATGATTTGGGTCATCCCCCTTTTGGACATATTGCGGAAGAACAATTAGACGAATGTGCTGTAGAACATGGTTTAACTGATGGTTTTGAGGGTAATGCTCAATCTTTTCGGATTTTGACCAAGTTAGCAATTCATCGCATCGATTACTGTGGTTTAAATCTGACTAGAGGGGTTCTTAATGCAGTTCTGAAATATCCTTGGTTACGAGACTGCAAAAATCCCGATTCTAAACAGTATCGTAAATACTCTGTTTACGACTTAGACTATGAAGCATTTTTGTTTGTTAGAGACACTGGAGATCGCAGTCAGACTATAGAGGCTAGTATCATGGATTTTGCTGATGACATTACTTACAGTGTCCATGATTTAGAAGACTTTTACTTAGCTGGTTTAATTCCTCTAGAATTGCTTGCTACCGATCGTGATGAGTTAGATCGTTTTTTGGGAGAATGGCTCAGAGACAGACCTAATAATAAAGTAGCTAAAGCTGTAGAAGCAAATCCTTCTCGCTTTCAAAACTTCCTTGATGCAACTTATAACTTGAGAGGACAATATCGCCCAGGCTCTTTTGAACAAAAAGCCCAGATTAAAAGGATTAGTTCCCAACTAATTCAAAATTATATTACTTCTGTACAACTTACTTTGACATATGGCGATCGCGGTTATCTTCAGTACAATCAAGCCAAAGAAGAAGAGTTAAAATTTTTGCAACGTATAGTCTGGTCTTATGTAATTTCTAATCCCCGTCTCGCTACTCAAAGATATGGGCAAAAAAGAATTATTAAAACTCTGTTTGAAATGTATCTTGAATCGATTAAGAAAAAAGATTTGAGTTTTATTCCCGTGCGCTTTGTCAAAGAATATTTAGAATTAGATGAACGAGATCAACAAGGAAAAAATGTTGCCCCAGAAAAAACCCGTATGGCGATAGATATTGTTGCTAATTTAAGTGAAGCGGAAGCAGTACTGAAATTTCGTCGTCTCACAGGAATTAGTCAAGGTTCTTTCTTAGATTATTGGGAATAATCCCGAAGGTGTTAGGTATTAGTTATTAGGTTTGAGGTTTGAATTCACTAAACTAACGCCTAACCACTAAAGCCTAAGACCTTAAAATAACACCAATGACTGCTAAAAAGTACCTAATAAAATTAATACGGTAAAAGCACAAAATATTGCCATGATTGTGGCAGCAATTACTGCATAGGGTGCGTGATTAGTTGCTTCTAAATATTCATTAACTTTGCGATCCTTTTCTTCAGGATGCCAAACCATTCCGCCTCTCATAATTCCTAGCCTCCAAAATGCTAACAAAATGCTAAGTTCTTATTACAAACAATGGTAATCATAGATTAGTAAATAAATGAGACGAAATTAGATAACTAAATTATATGTAAAACAAATTATTTAAAATTGATTTATCGTTACCATCTTAAATGCAGCGTGGGGACTATCGACTAAACCGACGTAGGAGGTTTCCTAAAGGATACCGCTGCCCCTTCGGGTAGAGCTGACCTTTCAGGTAGAGCTTCGCAAGCGCAAGCGCAAGCGCATAAGCGGGAGAGGAAACGCTGCCAATAAACAACAATTTTCCGCTATAATTAATGATATCTAGCGGAAAAACCAGATGTTGTTGACACAAACAGTTAGATTGAAACTCAATAGCAGCGAAAAAGAAATATTGACCAATCTGTGTCGTCTGTCTAAAAACTTGTTTAATGTTGGACTCTACACTGTTCGTCAGTACTTTTTTCAAGAGCAAAAATATCTCAGTTACGAATCTAACTATCATCTGTGCAAGAGCAATGAAAACTATCAACTCTTGGCTACAGATTGCGGTCAACAAACTCTTAAATATGTAGACAGATGCTTTAAAGCATTTTTCAAATTGCTCTTGATGAAGAAACAAGGAGTGTATCAAGAAAAGATTAATCTTCCTCGGTACTTGCCCAAAGATGGGTATTTTCCTTTGATTATTCCCATCAGAAAGCGACATGACTTTGCTAAAGATGACTGGAAGTTTAAAATTCCCACCTCTCGCAAATATACCAGAGAACATGGCTCTGTCTATATAACTGTGCCTCCAAATCTTAGGGAGTATCGAATCAAGGAAATCCGAATACTGCCCAAGCAAAGAGGTAAATTTTTCGATGCAGCATTTGTCTATGACCGAGAGGGATGCTGGGGAAACCCCAGCATATCCAATCAAGGTGTTGAGTCTCCTGACGAAAAGATAAATGATATTGGTAAAGATGCTATTGCGATTGACTTTGGCTTGAATAATCTTGCCACAGTAGTTGCGACTACTGATGAGTCTTTTGTTATTGATGGTCGTTGGCTCAAGTCTCAAAACCAATGGTTTAACAAAAAACGAGCTAAACTTGCTCATCATAAAGACAAGCAAGGTATTAATTATTTGACCAAACAAGAAGCTTGGCTTTCTTACCGTCGTAAAAACCAAGTCAATAATTATCTGAACCAAGCTGCTAGATATATTGTTAACTTCTGTCTCATGAGAAAGATTGGAACGATTGTTGTGGGCTATAACCCAACTCTTAAACAAGAAACGAACATGGGCAAACGCAACAATCAACACTTTGTAAATATTCCAATCTTTACCCTTCGTGCCAAGCTGGAAAGCCTCTGTGAGCGATATGGGTTGAACTATGTTGAGCAAGAAGAATCTTATACTTCCAAGGCTTCTGCTGTAGATCGTGATGAACTGCCTATATACAATGCCGACAACCCGGTCAAACCGAAATTCTCTGGTAGACGAGTTAAGCGTGGATTGTACAAAACTAAGGTGGGTCATCTGTTGAGTTCTAGTAGTTAATTTATTATACATACCTATACAAAGTTCTAAGTATTGTCTAAGTATGCGTCCTCATGAATTGGCTAAAGACCAGGAAGTACTGATTGAAATATTCAATTTCTCTTGAATATTTTAAAAATAGAAAATAATTATTAGAAAATCTAGTTTTACAAATAATAAATCATCGTTTTTTTTAATTTTGTAAATTATTATTTTTCCGAATTGTTTGAATTTAATTTAGGAGAAAAAATATGTTAAAATTGTAGTAATAGGTTAAGTAAATTTGTAATGAGCAGCAAAGGTTTAAGGGTCGGAATCGAAGCTAAAATCGAAAACAATCCGATTCTTGATATTTTAGGTGACAAATACGAATCGCTCCGTCGTACTGGTCTTAATGATATGCAGCGAGGGATGAGTGAGAGTGAAATAGAAAAGTCTTATCAGTCTCGTTTTAACCTTCAATGGGCGTGGGCTGATAGTATCGCTACGGAAGTCAAACAAACTTATTCACAATTAAAAACAGCTAAAAAACTAAATATTGCTCGAATTAAAGAACAAATTAACAAGAAAACTAAGAAAGCAACTGCTACATTTAAAAGTTTGTCTAAGGTCAAAAATCCTAATACGAAGCAACATAATCAGTTACTAGGATTAAAATCAAAAATTATTAAAATTCAGTCTTTAAATCGGGAGTTGAAACAATTAGAATCAAAAGATAGATTACATATCTGTTTTGGTTCAAAAAAGTTATTTGATGCCCAATATTATTTAAAAGAAAATGGTTATAGTAGCCACTCCCAATGGCTAGTGGACTGGAGAAAAAAACGAGGTGGTAGATTCTATTGTGTTGGAAAGTCAACAGTTGGCGGTGGCACGATGATTAAAATCTCTCGCGTTGCAGGAGATGATTTTAAAGCCATTTTACAGCTACCCCGTTTTATGTGGTCAGAACATGGCAAAAGTTTAGATATTCCGTTTCAAGTTAGTCAATGTCGTCGTCGTCGCCAATCATCTTTGCTTTATGCCTTGGAACAACAAAAACCAATTACAGTACAGGTATTTCGCAGAGAACACAAATCAGATCAGTGGTATATTCATCTCACTACCTATGTTGAATCAGTGCCAATTACTACTAGTTTTGATAATGGTTGCGTTGGAATAGATTTCAACCGCGACAGTGTTGAATGGGCTTATGTCTTGCCCAATGGGAATATCAAGAAAAAAGGTAAGTTACTTATAGCGTGGAAAGGATTTTCTTCTGGTCAACGACAAGTAATGATGCGAGATTTGGTAATTAAGCTAACCGACATTGCCTTTAACTATCAATGTCCGATTGCCATTGAGTCTCTGGATTTCTCCAAAAAGAAAGCATCAATGTCTGAAGCTTCAAAGGTTTATAACTTTATGCTCTCTAACCTCTCTACAGGTATGTTTAGAGAAGCATTAATTTCAAGATGTCAACGTTTTGGAATTGGCTTGCATAAAGTCAATCCAGCTTTGACCAGTGTCATTGGCATGATTAAATTTATGCCCAGATATGGTTTAAATTCGGGGACGGCAGCAGCTATGGTTATTGCTCGACGAGCAATGGGATATAGCGAACGCGCCCCTCATTGTCTAGTAAGACCAGAGGATCGAGCTAGACATCCTTGGACGACTTGGAATCGTGTTGCGCGATATCTCAAATCTAACAAAATTAGACGTTCACAACTTTTCGATTGGATGAAAACCCTAGAGGATATTGTTCTTGTTGGCAGTGATGTTAATCAGACGGATTCATTCCCCTCTCTTGCCAGTAGCCAATCGAATCGAATAACAAGGGAAATCACCGAGTCCCAATCCTAAACATTGCCCAACTTATGTGCAACTTTGTTTAGGTTTTTAGTAGGTGGTCAATGCTGATTGTAATGGAAGTCTAAATATTGGTTTTAAAAGTAAGCACAAAGGCTTTAGCCGAGTGTCTAGGGTCTGCTTGACGCAGCCAGTAAGGGTTAACGTCCTTCAAGAATCCCTCGTTATAGCGACTAAGGGAGCTTAACGAAGGGAGTACGTCAATACTTAGGGAATATTAACTAACACAAAAATTAGACAAAATGAAAATTATCGATTCTCAAGGAAGACTCTTCGGTAAGGTTAGTATTTTAGACTTGGGTGCTGGAGCAATAATCATTTTAGCGATTGCAGCTATTCTAGTTTTTCCTGGGACTCAAGTAACAGGAATTGCTCAAAATAAATCAGAGCCGATTGAAATTCAAGTTTTGATCCGAGGTTTTGCCATAAGTGACTACGAAAAACTGATCAAAAGTTTTGAGGAAGATAAAACTACAAGTATTGTAATTCGTAATCAACCAGCAGGAACACTAGAAATTATTTCGACAAAAGTTTTACCTAGAACCACTCCTGTTCCCCAACCAGATGGAACAGTAAAAGCCTTACCAGATCCTCGCCCTGAAGTACAGTTCATTCGAGATTTCATCATTGCATTGGATGGTGAAGCAGAAGTGACTCAAGACGGTGTAATTTTGGAAGGGGCAAAAAAAGTCAAAATTGGCACAGGAATTCGTTTAGAAGGGAATACCTACGACTTCAGCGGTACGATCATTGGAGTAGCTTCCAAATCGGATGAGGAATGAGGGAGATAAGGGAGACTGGGGAGATAAGGGAGACTGGGGGGACAAGGAGGATAAGCAATTAATCACCAGCCATCAACAATGGACAATGAACAATGAACAATGAACCACTAACAACCAATTACTCCCTACTCCCTAACCCCAACCAAGTCTCTTGGAAATGTACGACAAATAGGATAAATTTCATTAATATTATCCTTGAACTGAATTTTAGTAAGGTTTTTCAGTAATATATATATTTCCCAATTACTCATTGCAAGATATATGGTTGAATTAAATCCTAGTTCTAGTTTTAGTCTCATTATTCAGATTGAAATTCCCAACCGCCCTGGAGCATTGGCTTCTGTAATGAGTACTATCGCGTCCGTTGGGGGAAGTTTGGGGGATATTTGTCTGCTACAACACAATCTCAAATTTACCCAACGAGAATTAACTGTTGATGCTGCTAGTATCGAACAAGCAGAAAATATTATTAAGCAAATTCAAACTCTACCTAGTGTCAAAGTTTTGCATTATAGCGATCGCACTTTTGCTTTGCATCAAGGGGGTAAAATTACCACTGAAAGTAAGTTACCCTTGAAATCTCAATCGGATTTAGCTATGGCTTACACTCCAGGGGTAGGTAGAATCTGTAAAGCGATCGCAGAAGACCCAGAACAAGTATATAATCTCACCATTAAGAGTAATATGGTGGCAGTTGTCACCGATGGCAGTGCCGTCTTGGGTTTAGGTAATTTGGGGGGAGAGGCTGCTTTACCCGTCATGGAAGGTAAAGCATTATTATTTAAAGAATTTGCGGGAATAGATGCTTTTCCGATCTGTCTTGATACCCAAGATACAGAAGAGATTATTAAAACTGTGAAATATATTGCTCCTGTATTTGGGGGAATTAATTTGGAAGATATTGCTGCGCCTCGCTGTTTTGAAATCGAACAAAGACTGAGGGATGAATTAGATATTCCTGTGTTTCACGACGATCAACATGGTACGGCGATTGTAGTCCTAGCAGCCTTGTATAATGCTCTAAAATTAGTCGGCAAAGACTTAGAATCAGTCAAAATCGTGATCAACGGGGCTGGTGCTGCGGGAATTGCTATCGGTACCCTACTCAAAAAAGCTGGGGCAAATACTATTCTATTATGTGATTCTCAAGGAATTGTTTCCAGCGAGCGGAATGATCTCAATGCTCAAAAACAAGAATTTGCTGTGGCAAAATCAGGTAATTTAAGCACAGCACTCAAAAATGCTGATGTTTTTCTAGGAGTCAGCGCGCCAGGAGTGCTTACCCCTGATATGGTCTATTCTATGGCATCCCAAGCCATTGTTTTTGCTATGGCTAACCCCATACCCGAAATTCAACCAGAACTGGTTTATGATGATGTGGCAGTTATGGCAACTGGGCGCAGTGATTATCCCAATCAAATTAATAACGTTTTAGCTTTTCCTGGAGTATTCCGAGGAGCCTTAGATTGTCGAGCCTCTGCCATTACCATTAATATGTATCTAGAAGCTGCTAAAGCGATCGCTGATCTGGTCAATCCTCAAGACTTAGACAGGGAACACATTATCCCTTCTGTCTTTGATCCCAGAGTTTCTGAGGCAGTGAAAAATGCTGTTTGTCGAGCAGCAGTAACTGATGGAGTCGCCAGAAAATAAGCTGTGTATTTACACAGCTTGCTATGACTGAAGAAGAGACTGGGAGAGAGGTTGACTGTTTTCTCCCATAATTCAATAATGTCTAATTTAAAATAGGTCTTAGTTTAACAACTAACTAATAATCAGATGATTGATGATATTCCAGAAGCCGTAAGAAAAACAGCACCCACTCCGACCAAATCATCTCTTCCTATGCCAATCTTAGCAACTGTTGTGGGACTGGGAGTTGTTGTAGTGGGACTTTTAATTTTTCTTTTTTACCCCAAAGCTTCCAGAGAAACAGCTCAGACAGAAACAGAAGTTGCTTCTGGAATACAATCTACTTCTAATACTGAAATAATCCAGTCTCCCCCAACGGAGACTGTAGCTGAACCAGAACCCATAGATAATGTTTTAGGGCATTTACCCTACCAACAAGCAAAAGCATCAGATTTAGCTCCTATTACTGCCGATGGCTCAATCAGGTTAAAGAAATCCGCAGCTAAGGAATTTCGCGAAATGCAATCCGCTGCGAGGCAACAAGGTATTATTCTGACTGCTATTTCAGGATTTAGGGATGAAGCAACCCAAGAATATCTATTCTTTGAGGTAAAAAAAAATCGCAGACAAGATACTAGCACTAGAGCAGAAGTGAGTGCCCCCCCAGGCTACAGCGAACATCACACTGGCTACGCAGTTGATATCGGAGATGGCAAAGTACCAGGGACAAATCTTAATACTAATTTTGAAAAAACCGCTGCTTTTCGCTGGTTAGAACAAAATGCAGCCAGATATAGCTTTGAACTATCCTTTCCGAGGAACAACCCCCAGGGGATTAGTTATGAACCTTGGCATTGGCGATATGTCGGAGATCGCCACAGCTTAGAAACCTTTTATAAAGCTAGAAATCTTAAGTAAACCATACTAAATCCTGTTTAGATACAACACTTTAAATTTGTGGGAATTTAGAATGCAGAATTTAGCCCTAAAGGCACTAAAGTATTCCCTTCGGTCATTCCCTATCGGTCAAT
>JAAUYD010259917.1_pt1 | contig 15010 bp, 12 predicted proteins | sample 7278101 | NCBI WGS metagenome assembly JAAUYD01 (sample SAMN14350128, study PRJNA611818) | marine sediment metagenome | isolation source: surface marine sediment (0.6m) | place: French Polynesia: Moorea | collected 2018-08
CAGCTTCAGAGAACTTGATACACAACGCTCTAATTGCACGCATGAGTTGGTTTAGAAGCGTGAACCTCAACTATTTTCGCTCAGCAATGAATGAAGTTGATCAAATGCAAAGAATAATGGTTTCTTTGCCCAATAAATTGAACAAATCTTCTAACAACTCAATTGGATACAGGTTCCTCATCGTAAAAGACGGGTAAAGTTTGGTAGGAGTGCAAGCTTCAACACAAACATAAAACCGCTCAAACCCTCTTGTGCTCAAACCCTCTTCCTTTCCTTTGATAAACATCCTCTAATACTTTTGACTTTCGACTTTCGACTTTTGATTTTTGACTTCCCCGCAGGGGTACTAGTTATGCAAAGTTTAGTAATTGGTACTTAGTAATTGCTCATTGTCAATAATTTATGACCCATTACCAATTACCCATTACCAATTACCAAACAACTTTATCTTTGCTGTATTTGGTCTATAGCCGAATTTAACACCGCTACATAATCACTCTTATTGGGATTTTTTTGAAACAATTTCAAGACCTTACCCGTACCGGGGTCAATAATACCAACCGTGGCAGTTTTAGACTTATAAGTTGTAAAGAAATCTTCCAGTCCTAATTGTTTAGCTTTTGCTTGTGCAGCTTGAGTTGTCCCTTTATCTGTGACATCTAAAACCACAAAATTCGCAGTGTCAGCATAATCTTTCTTGATAGCTTCCAAAGCTGGCTTAATTTTGCGGCATCCTGCACACCAAGTTGCATAAATATCAACCAATACAGGCTTACCTTGCAATTCTTGTGCTAGGGGCTGTACATTTTCAGCATTATTAACTGAAGCAGTCTTGACCGGAGTCTCCTTATTCTGGTTAACATTTGCCACACTGCCCTTATCGCTACAAGCAGCAAGCACCGTTACCATGCCTAAAGTAGCCGCTAAGCTCAATTTCGTCAGTCGTGGACCTATGTTGCGGTGCTGATTCATGGCTATCTATTCCATCCATTTTTAGGGTTCATCAGTTATACAAACCCCAAACCAAAATGGATTTACTTTTCCTGAAAAAGTTTATCCGATTCACCCAACAAGCTTTCTGTCTACCAGCAAATTGTAAATTTTTGTAAAAGTTATAAACAAGTCCTTTACTCCGCAAAATTCTCAAATTGTTGAGAATATCTCTCATCTTGCTCACGAGATTTCAATGGTTAAAAGCTGCGTTTTTGTGCTAAAATAGGGTATTCGTCTGACTTACCCTGCAAATTTTTATGTGACGATTTCTTGACATAATCAATAACCAGGTAGACATAGTTAAATATACTTACAAACTATTGTAGGTTGGGTAAAGGCGCATGAAAAATATTTGCAGCGAAACCATAAATCTACATTTGTCCCGTAACCCAACATTAAATTCTATGTGACCAGAACGAATAGACCTCTTTGAAAAAGAATATAAAATCCTTGTGCAATCAGGATTAATATATCATTTTCAAAAAGGTCTAATAGTATTGCTAGAGTAGTATTTGGAGAGTTTACGGTGTTACTAGTTTAGGAATAGTCACCGTACCATCCCGAGCAATTGTAAGAGCATGATTAGTTGCATTAGACGAGGGAGTGTTTATGAAAAAGTTTCCGTCTTTATCGATGCCCAAATCAAAGAAATCGCTATTGCCATTTTGCCTGATTCGTATCACCCTTCCCCAAGTCGTACTTGCTTGAAACTCTTCAGGAGTGGTCGAACCATTGACTATCAGTGGTAAAGTATCACCAACTACGTCTTTTCCATTAATTATAGTCATATTTGTTTGTTCAATAACCTCAGTCAATGCTGGTGAAGCCATAAAAAGGATTGCTGCAAATACAGCGAATATAAGTAATATCATTCGTTTCATATTTGTCGCTCCTAATCTTTAGAATTTGACAACGAAGTGGATTTCTACTCATAGGTATAAGCTATAAGTAGAAATCCATAGCTATAAATAAAACAAGCATTAAAAAACTATGATAATTTTATTTTTTCTTATAAAAACTTAGGGATTAATACTGAATGATTATCCCTGTTTTGTCACTCTCCGAAAACAAAAATCACCTCTCTATATTTAAAACTTAGACTAGGGTTGGGTTTGTGACTTTATTTTCTAGTAACCCATGCTAGTTATGCGATCGCCTAATTCTACTACCGCTCATCTTTACATTTCGAGTTCTTTTTCCCCATTACCAAACCCAAATGTTAAATTTCTGTGAATTGTGCAAAAAAGTGCTTTCCTTTAGAAATATCCTCAAACCGGTCACGAGATTTCAATGGTTAAAAGCTGCGTTTTTGTGTTAAAATAGGGTATCCGTCTGGTTTACCCTGCAAAGTTTTATATGATGATTTCTTGACACAATCAATAACCAGGTAAACATAGTTAAATATACTTACAAATTATTGTAGGTTAGGTAAAGAGACATGAAAAATATTTGCAGCGAAACGATAAATTGATATTTGCGCCGTAACCTAACATTTAATTCTGATGATTTTAGCAAGATAATTCAACCTGTAAAATAAATGCACAGGTTAATTTTACTCGTTGAATTGAGATATTTTTGTTGTTAAAAAATTGTCTGTTTTCCCCATATCATTTGTTTGTTGAATTCCACTCTTTTACACTCAACAAGCTTCTAAATCACCCAGCAAATTATAAACTTTTATGAATCTGGCAAAAAAGTGCTTGCCTCCGCAAAATTCTCAAATAGTTGAGAATACCTCTCATATCGCTCACGAGATTTCAATGGTTACAAGCTGCGTTTTTGTGTTAAAATAGGGTATCTGCATGGTTTACCCTGCAATTTTTTATGTGATGATTTCCTGACACAATCAAGAACCAGGTAAATATAGTTAAATATACTTACAAACTATTGTAGATTGGGTAAAGGCGCATGAAAAATATTTGCAGCGAAAGGATAAATTGATATTTGCGCCGTAACCCAACGTTAAGGAGATACCCACACCATTACCGGGGATTTCGGCGACGGTACAGGTAATCTTGCACCACCGAAGGGAGAGTAGTTAAAAATTTAGTCCTCTTGAGAGGACTTCGGCTATGAGCCTCAGAATTGATTCTGAGGCGGTAATCACTGTCCACCTACGTTCAAGAAGCCTGTAAAATCTCCTCATCTAAGGCAAAATCGATTTCCTGCTTATCCCTACCAACCGCTAGATAATCATTGGTAAAAGCATCTTTTAATCCCGAAATTAGGTCATATTCTGGCTGCCAATCTAATTGTGTCTTGGCTTTCTCCACTGACGCAAAGAAATGCTGCATCCGCAGGGGGAAAGCTTTGCGCTTGCCAAAATCAAACTGTTTCGGGTCATAATGGACAATTTGAATATCATCCGCTGATTTACCAGCAGCAACGGCACAAGCGCGGGCTAAACCATCAAAAGTGACAAAGCGATCACCAGAAATATTATAAATTTGCCCTATTGCTTGGGAGTTACCCAAAATTTGACACATTGCCCTAGCTAAGTCCTTCACATGCCCTAACTGGGTGATATGTAATCCATTACCAGGAATAGGAATGGGGCGATCGCGCACAATTCTGTCAAAGAACCAAGCTTCCAAATCGTTGTAGTTTTGGGGACCGTAAATATAGGTGGGACGAATAGAGGTAAAAGGTAATCCCGCCTCCATGAGATAATTTTCCGTGTGATGCTTACCCTTATGGCGGCTTTTTGGATCGACGGAATCTCCTTCTATATGGGGCATTTGGTCTGATTTTAAATATACCCCAGCAGAACTCATGTAGACAAAATGTTGGACGCGGTTGTGAAAAATTTCTGCTAAAGGTTGAGTATCAGTAAGTTCCCGTCCATTGTTATCAAAAATGACATCAAAATTTTCCGCAGATAATTTTTGTTTGAGTTGGGAAGCATCAGTGCGATCGCCAATAATTTGTCCCACACCATTTACTGGTGCTGGACGATTTCCGCGATTAAACAGTACTACCTCATGTCCTTGTTCTAGCAGCAGTTGCGTGAGATAGACACCAATGAAGCGAGTACCACCCATGACTAGAATGCGCATAAATTCCCCCCTTTGCGTTTGTTGTGGTTCAAATTCATTTCAACGCATAGGTTATCAGTTGACGGCACTTCTATGGAACCTGTTTGGAGGTGATTTCGTCTACAAGCTATATTTGGGGCATTACCCAACTCAATTTCATCAAAAAGCCAATTTATTTTTGCATGATTGTGCCCTCTCTATTACTATTCACCGTTCCCCCTTCCCCCTTCCCCATTCCCTATTTTCAAGTTCAAGGGTAAAAAAGCCCCTTAAACACAAAAATATTTGAATTTATGCCCCGTTAAAGGTCAAACTTACTGTTAATGTCTTTTAGTGTTCTCTACCTATATTAAGTTAGCTGTGCCCTTAAAATATGCTTTGGTGCATGAGTGGCTGACACCAAAAGCCACTGGCGGTTCAGAACTAGTTGTCCGGGAAATTCTTAATCATGTTGATGCTGATTTATATGCTCTAATTGACTTTGAATCTCGTAACCCTGATAGCTATTTATACAAGCGTCAAATTGGCACGACGTTCCTGCAAAACTTTCCCGCTGCCCGCAGGGGTGTGCAAAAGTACTTACCTTTTTTACCATTGGCAATCGAGCAACTGGATTTGCGTGATTATGATGTGATTCTTTCCTCTTCCCATGCCGTTGCCAAAGGGGTGATAACTACTCCCGAACAGTTACATATTTGCTACTGTCATAGTCCTATGCGTTATGCCTGGGACTTAACATTTGATTATTTACGTGCCAGTAACCTGGGAGGTGGTGTGGCAGGATGGGTAACCCGGTATTTATTACATCGTTTGCGTCAGTGGGATGTAATCAGCGCTAATCGGGTTGATTATTTTATTGCTAATTCCCAGCATACAGCTCGTCGGATTTGGCGTTGCTACCGACGAGAAGCGAAAGTGATTTATCCGCCAGTTAATATAAATGCTTTCCCCTTATTGCCAGAAAAACAGGATTTTTATCTCATCGTTTCCCGGTTAGTGAGTTACAAACAAGTATGTTTAATTGTCAGAGCTTTCAACCAAATGCAAAAAAAATTAGTAATAATTGGCACAGGAAATGATATGGACAAAATAGTTAATATTGCAAAATCTAATATACAAATTTTGGGATGGCAACCGGATGAAGTCGTCAAAAAATATATGGCTAATGCCAAAGCTTTTGTCTATGCAGCTTGTGAAGACTTTGGTATGGCTTTAGTGGAGGCACAAGCTTGTGGCACCCCTGTAATTGCCTATGGTGCTGGTGGTGCTTTGGAAACTGTGCGCGATATTCGCTCTTTAGGTGCTGATACTGCAACGGGTGTACTGTTCCCAGAGCAAACCGAGGCAGCTTTAATGGAGGCAGTAGAGACTTTTGAAGCCTATGAAGGTAAGTTTAATCCCGAATATGCGCGATTGCACGCTGCCCAGTTTAGTACTCAAGTTTTCACCCAGCAGTATCTAGAGTTTTTAGAAGAATGTACTGAAAAAAGACTCCTGCAATCAAAATAAACTCTTATCTTTACAAGGTTTTAAAAATTTGACCCCAGAAGCACCTGCTTTTGGCTTTAAGATTGGGACTATGTGTGGTGTGGATTGTTAAGGAGTATGATGACTGCCCAGAGCTCACTCCTCTCCGGCAAGCGATCGCCTTCAGGTGAGCGCTACAAGCCTGCGCGTACTTTCTTTAAACGCGGTCAACAAAAAAAGACACCGAGAATGAAACTCAAAGGTTTGTCTTTTCAAGGTTTAAACGGAGAGTTAACCAAGCGACTGTTCGACATTGTGTTTTCTCTACTGGTGTTAATACTGTTTTCACCAATCTATTTAATTTTGGCTTTGCTAATTGCTTTGAGTTCCTCTGGTCCAATTTTTTACGTCCAGCAACGGGTGGGGAAAAATTACAAACCCTTTAATTGTATTAAGTTTCGCACAATGGTTAGCAATGCCGATGAAATACTTATGCAAATGATGGACACATCACCCCAGTTGCGCAAAGAATTTGAGCATAATTTTAAACTCAAACATGACCCCCGAATTACCAAAATTGGTCGATTTTTACGAATTACCAGCTTAGACGAGTTTCCCCAATTCTGGAACGTTTTAAAAGGAGATATGAGTGTTGTTGGACCCCGTCCTTTAGTACCAGAAGAATTACCAAAGTACGGTATTTATATCGACCATGTTTTAACTATTCGACCGGGAATTACTGGTATGTGGCAAGTTTCTGGACGCAATGACATTCCTTATCCTCGTCGTGTGCAAATCGACCTACAGTATGTCAAATTTAGGACTTTTTTGTTAGATTTGTGGATTGTCTTAAAAACTATTGGTGTTGTGGTTATTCCCAAAGATAACGGGGCTTACTAAATTATCACTAGTCAATGGTCAGTTTACAAATGACTGTTGACTCTTGATTTGTTCAAAATCATTTACCAAACATCTGAACATCAGGAAATTGTGCATCTCCAGCAAAATTTATTTGGTGCGAACTTTTAGGAAAAAAGATACAAAAATATACACTATTAATTTAGAAGAAGTACTTATTATCATAAGTATAACGGTGTCAGGAACCAAAGTCAGTAATATTCGTAAATTAGCCAGAAGGAAAATTTTTCTAATACTGCCTGCTGCCTTGCGATCGCGACAAATTTTAATGCCGACCTACTTCAAGGGGGCTGACTGTAGAAAATACAGTGAACTTTAGTGAATTTACTGAAAAAAATAGTATATATGTCAGCAATATTAGTAGGCTTTCTAATAGGCAATTGCGCAATTACCTGCTAGGTTATACCAGGTCACCTGTATCTATTAATTAGTAAAGACAAGGGATTATTCGGAATGACGCAACCAAAACGAGCGTTGATTACTGGCATTACTGGTCAAGATGGTTCATATCTGAGCGAGTTTTTATTAAAACAGGGTTATGAGGTTCATGGGATTATTCGCCGTACTTCTACCTTCAATACAGACCGTATCGATCACATTTATGAAGATCCTCACAAAGAGGGAGTGCGGCTGTTTCTGCACTACGGGGACTTAACGGATGGTACAACTTTACGCCGAATTTTAGAAGAAGTCCAGCCTACAGAAATTTACAACCTGGGTGCTCAATCCCACGTTAGAGTCAGCTTTGATTCTCCGGAATATACGGTGGATGCTGTAGGAATGGGAACCCTACGTTTATTGGAAGCTATCCGCGATTATCAGCATCGCACGGGAATTCAGGTACGGTTTTACCAAGCAGGTTCTTCAGAAATGTTCGGTTTGGTACAAGAGGTTCCCCAAAAGGAAACAACCCCCTTTTACCCCCGCAGTCCTTACGCTTGTGCTAAAGTTTACGCTCACTGGCAAACTGTAAATTACCGCGAATCTTACGGTCTTTACGCATGTAACGGTATACTTTTTAATCATGAATCTCCCCGTCGGGGTGAAACTTTTGTGACACGTAAGATTACTAGAGCAGTAGCGCGGATTGTGGCTGATAAGCAGAAAAAGCTTTACATGGGTAACCTGGATGCCAAGCGGGATTGGGGTTATGCTAGGGATTACGTTCAAGCAATGTGGCTGATGTTACAACAAGACCAGCCAGATGATTACGTAATTGCCACAGGTGAAACCCATTCGGTGCGAGAATTTCTGGAGTTGGCGTTTGGTTATGTGAATCTCAACTGGGAAGATTATGTGGAGTTTGATGCCCGCTATCTGCGTCCGGCTGAAGTCGAGTTATTGATTGGTGATGCGACTAAGGCACAGCAAAAGTTGGGTTGGACACCGTCGGTATCATTTGAGCAATTGGTAGCTTTGATGGTGGAAGCAGATTTACAGGCACTAGGGATGACTTCCCCTAATGGCAAAGTGGCAAAGGTGATTAAAGATAATGCCATGATTCGCCAAGAATTGAATGTGTTGCACTTGTGATATCAACGGAGGAGGAGAATTAAAGATGAACGCCTTAGAATTAAAGAATAAACGGATTCTGGTCACTGGTGGCGCTGGATTTCTAGGGCGTCAGGTGATAGAACAGTTATGTCAAGCTGGTGGTGAGCGTGATAAAATTACGGTACCCCGTTCCCGGGAGTGCGATTTACGGGTTTGGGAAAATTGCCAACGGGCTGTTGACCAGCAAGAGATTGTCATTCACCTTGCAGCACATGTTGGTGGTATTGGTTTGAATCGTGAAAAACCGGCTGAGTTGTTCTACGATAATTTAATCATGGGGACTCAGTTGATTCATGCTGCTTATCAAGGGGGAGTGGAAAAATTTGTCTGTGTGGGTACGATTTGTGCCTATCCCAAATTTACGCCAGTACCTTTCAAGGAAGATGACCTGTGGAATGGCTATCCGGAGGAAACTAACGCTCCCTATGGAATCGCAAAAAAAGCCCTGTTGGTGCAACTGCAATCTTATCGTCAGCAGTATGGCTTTAATGGCATTTACCTTTTACCTGTGAATTTGTACGGACCGGAAGATAATTTTGACCCCAGAAGTTCCCATGTGATTCCGGCATTAATTCGCAAGGTTCACGAGGCACAAATTAAGGGAGAAAAGCAAATTCCTGTATGGGGTGATGGCAGTCCTACCCGTGAGTTTCTCTATTCAGAAGATGCAGCACGGGGTATTGTTATGGGTACTCAATTTTATAATAACTCGGAACCTGTAAATTTGGGTACGGGCTATGAAATTTCCATCCGAGATTTGATTTATCTCATCTGCGAACTGATGGCATATGACGGGGAAATTGTCTGGGAAACTGATAAACCAAACGGTCAACCCCGTCGCTGTCTCGATACCAAAAGGGCAAAACAAGCTTTTGGTTTCACTGCTCAAGTAAACTTTAAACAGGGATTGAAAAATACCATTGAATGGTGGCGGCAAAATGCTGCCTAATTTTCCTTAGTTATGATTTAAGTAGGGCATTATGCCCTGCTAATTATATCCAAATTTCGATAATCATTTCTGGTGAATAAAGCTGAATTACGTCAGAATTTACTCAAACAGCGCAAATCGATGGCACAGGAGGATTGGCGACAAAAGAGCGATCGCATAACTCAACATCTGTACTCCTCACCCTTATTTAATCAAGCCCAAACTATTCTTGCCTATTTCAGCTTTCAAAAAGAACCAGATTTAAGTCCCTTGTTTACAGATGACCGTTTCCAGTGGGGATTTCCTCGATGTGTGGGTAAATCTCTTCACTGGCATATTATGACACCGAATGAATCCGTAGAAATAGGTAAGTATGGCATTAGGGAACCCCATGGGGATGCCCCAGTTGTAAACTCTGAAGCAGTGGATTTAATTCTCGTTCCCACCGTTGCTTGCGACTATCAAGGATATCGCTTGGGTTACGGAGGAGGATATTATGATCGCTTGTTGAGTTCTCCTGAGTGGGTTAATAAAGTAACCATCGGAATTGCCTTTGATTTTGCCTATTTACCCCAGTTACCTGTTGAACCTTGGGATAGACGGTTACAGGGTGTTTGTACAGAATCTGGGTTTAAAATGGTCTAATTCTAAGTCTAATTTTAACAACAGTCGCGCCGGGGACCATTGTCCCCAGCGCGTCAACTAGAAGTTATCTAGTTAGACAAATACAATTAATATATTATGATGTTGGGTTACACAAAGCAAGTGGATTTCAGGTTTTTTGTGTAAAATTATGTTACGAAAGTAATTATTTAGAAGAAATAGGGAATAGGGAACAGGAAATAGGGTGTTATTTCTGAGAGTACGGCACAATTTTGTAAAGGTGGCATTAGACTAAAGTCATAACGGGAGCATCCCATTTTTTGAAAAACACCCAAACCCTAGAAGGGTAGGGCTATACAAACAAAGCCTGCCTACGCAGGCTAGAAGTTTTTAGCCCACCTGCGTCTAAGTTCGTGTAGCCAAACCCTAGAAGGGTTTGGTATACAAGTATTTATTAAAATTTGGGATGCTCCCGTCATAACGAACTCTACACGCTAATGAACCAGGACTAAAGCTGCATGTCACATTCAAAAATAAACTTTTGGTTCGTAGTGAGTACTTTAGTAAGTACTAAAAAAAGCAAAAAGCGGGTTAAAACCCTTACTACAAACACTATCATGCCAGTTGCGTAAGTCTTATGAATAAAAAACCAACATTACATTTTTTGTGTGGCAAAATGGCTAGTGGAAAATCAACTTTAGCGCGGTCTCTAGCTAAAGAAAATAATGCTGTTATAATCAGCGAAGATATTTGGTTATCACAGCTTTATTCAGAAGAAATCAATAATTTCCAAGATTACCTTAAATATTCATCCCGATTAAAAGCAATACTATCACAACACATCCAACATCTTCTCTTACAAGGTGTATCAATCATTCTTGATTTTCCTGGAAATACTCCCAGACAACGTAATTGGTTTCGTTCGATATTTGAGTCGGTGGAAGCAAATCATCTACTTCATTATGTGGATGCATCAAATGAACTGTGTAAGCAGCAATTGAAGATAAGAAGCAAAGACAAACCTGAAGGTTCAGCATTTACTACTGAGGCAGAATTTGAAGCCATCACAAAATACTTTCAGCCTCCAACACCTGAAGAGGGATTTAATATCAAGATATATCGAAGAAATTCAAGAACTAATTTGGAGAATAGCATATGAACCAGCAATTATCTTCAGAAGCGTTGAATATACTTAATGCCATAGCTGAGATACTTATGAGGTGTTTTATTATTACAGTCTTAGCTTTACTATTCGTTTGGATTGTGGTTTTCTTTACAGGAGATTTATTTTATCAAATTCAGACAATTTTTTTTGATATTTCTCGTCAAGATTTTGATTTATTTCTCCTATATTCCCTCACATTTATGAAAATCTTGAATGTAGTCTTTTTCTTATTTCCTTTTATTGCAATTAAACTATTTTTGCGGGTTAAAAATGATAATCTTAATCATTGATATAGCATTCCTAAATCATTTGTAAGAAGAAATTAACCGCAGAGAACGCAGAGAGAGGAATAGGAGATTCTCACGACTCATTTAGGATATAAGCAGTGATTTATTTTATAAAAGGAAGGTTTAATACCCCAGTAACAATGGCTAACATAAGACATTTTTGATTGACAAAGATAGGAGATTTAAAGCTATGAACGATTATATTCAGCTTATCAACTTATTGCTTTCCACTTTGGCTTTCATGCTAATTGCCCAATGGTATGTAATACCTTCTCTTAATCGAATAACAACAGAAGAAGCACTCCAACCATTGCTATTACTCCATTCATTTCGTCATATTGGTTTGATGTTCCTGGCTGTTGGTGCTGTTAAATATGAACTACCAACTGCATTTTCTCAACCTGCTGCGTTTGGGGATTTAGCAGCGTCGCTTTTGGCATTTCTAGCACTGGCATTTATTCGACTGCGTTGGACACCTGCAATAGTTATTGTATGGCTGTTTAACATTGAAGGAACCCTGGATTTGTTCAATGCAGTTATCCAAGGTGTCATCCATAAGTCATGGGATGGAATGGGTGCTACATTCTGGATTCCCTCTGTCATCGTACCTGCGCTTCTGGTCACGCATTATATAATCTTTGTCATTCTTTTACGTCCTAGGAATAAACAAGATATAGGGAATGTCTGACAAAATCATTCGTAATTAAAAATTCATGAATTATAAATTAGGAATTGCGGGAAGCACTTGATACTGTTTTAAGCTGTTGTGTATCTAAGAAAGCATATTATTCTATTTGATAGATAGGACATCAAACTTTCTTCACTTTTGAATGGGTGAATGGGTGAATTTTGATTTCCGCACAGCGGTACTAGGGTGCTGGAAACTACTTCGTCTCCATCCAATTTTCTCCAGAATGGACATCTACCACTAAGGGTACATGTAATTTTACTGCATTTTCCATAACTGACTTAATTTTTGGTTGTAATTCTGACCATTCTTGGGGGGGAATTTCAAATACCAATTCATCGTGAACTTGCAGCAGTAATCGCGCTTGATAATTCTGTAAGATTTCATGTAATCGTAACATGGCAATTTTAATAATATCAGCGCTAGAACCTTGAATTGGTGCATTAGCAGCGGAACGCAATAAACCTGCATCATAAGCACCTAGATTTTTTAATTGATTTAAGTCAATCTCTTCTGGATTAGTTCCTTTTAACTTGCGTAAACTATTACTAGTAAACTGAAAATAACGACGTCTACCAAGAATAGTTTCCACAAAACCTTGGGTAATGGCTTGTTTTTTGACTCGTTCTAAATATGCAAAAACTTGGGGATAACGGCTATAAAATCTCTGGATAAATTCATTTGCTAATTTTTTATCCACACCAGTGGAACGGGAGAATTTGAGGAAACCCATACCATAAATTACACCAAAGTTGATAGTTTTTGCTACTCGTCTTTCTTCTGATGTAATTTCTTCTTTTTCAAACATCAATTTTGCGGTGAGAGAGTGAATATCCTCGTTATTTTGATAAGCTTCAATTAATACTGGTTCTTGACTCAAATGAGCCAAAATTCTTAATTCGATTTGGGAGTAATCAGCAGCTACCATTAACCAACCTGGTTCTGGTAAAAATGCTTTACGAATTTGACGGCTAAAAGCGGTACGAATGGGAATATTTTGTAAGTTGGGATGAGAAGAAGATAATCTTCCAGTGGATGTGGCTGTTTGATTAAAATTGGTATGTACTCTCTTAGTATCTGTGCGGACTAATGCTGGTAATGCATCTACATAGGTAGATTTTAATTTAGCGAAAGTTCGATATTCAAATATGGCATCAATAATGCCAGTTTCATCAACTTCTCGCAGTTTTTCTAGGATTGCTGCATTTGTAGAATATCCCGTTTTAACTCTGCGGGAATACTTTGTACTTAAGCCCATTTTTGCAAATAAAATATGACTTAATTGTTTGGGAGAACCTAAATTAAACTCTTCTCCTGCAATATCATGAGCTTGTTTTTCAAAGTGAACTAAATCTTTTGATAATTGCTGTGAAAATTCTTGTAAATAATCACAATCTATACGAATTCCCTGATATTCTATTTCTGCCAAAACTGCTTCTAATGGTTGTTCAACTTCCAGCAATAATTTATATAAATCTGGAACTTTCTTCAATTGTTCCTGCATTTTATCCACTAATTGGAAGGTAGCAAAAACTTGTAAACAGCAGTAATTTGCAACTTGAACAATATCAATATCAGCAATAGTTTTACCTTTCGGGACTAAATCTCTGTAATTTTGTGTAGTTAAACCCAAATAACGTAGAGACAAGTCAGTTAAATTATGGGTATTATCTGGGTTAATCACATAACTAGCCAACATGGGGTCAAAAACGACCCCTGCTAAATTAATTCCCTGACAGCGGAACACCAAACGGTCAAATTTAGCATTTTGAAAAGTTTTAGGATATTCTGCACTTTCTAAAATGGGACGTAATGCTTCCAGGACGATATTTTTATCAAGATTCTTCCCAGTTTTATGTCCTAGGGGAATATAAGCCATTGCATCTGGTTGTGTTCCCCAACAACAACCAATTCCTACTAAATCAGCATCCCGTGGTTCTAAATCTGTGGTTTCCGTATCCCAAGCAACGGGTGTGTCTGGGTTGGTGAATTTTTCTAGCAGTTCCACTAACTCATTTAATTCTTCCTTGCTGTCAATTATTCGTGGTTTAATGGGAGAAGCTGGTTGTTTTTGAACTGCCGATGTCTCTTCAGCAGTAAAAAACAGCAAATCCTCATCTTCTTTATTATCTTGATTATCTTTATTACTTGATGATTCTATGTTTTCTGGGACTGTACCACCTAATTTTTGTTGAATCTCGTTAATTTTACCCAGAAAAGATTTAAACTCTAATTTTTCTAAAATTGGTGTGAGGATGTTTATATCAAAACCTTCTAATTTACAGTCTGATAAATTAACTTCTAAAGGAACATCAAGCACAATAGAAGCAAGAACACGAGACTTTTCGGCATCATCTTTTCCTGTCTCTAATTTTTTGCGAGTTGCACCTTTAATTTCATCCAGTGCAGCATAAATTTTATCTAAAGAACCATAACTATTAAGCAACTGTACTGCTGTCTTTTCTCCAATTCCCTTGACCCCAGGAATATTATCTGATTTATCGCCACATAGAGCTTTATAATCAATAACTTGTGATGGTAATATTCCCAATTCTGCTTCGACTTCTTCCTGAGTAAATTCACTAATGCTATTGCTAGAACCCTTTAGTCCCTTGGGATTAAAATACAAAACACTGATATCTTTTTCTGGGTTAATAAGTTGAAATAAATCCCTATCTCCCGTAAGGATTTTCACTTGATATCCAGAGTTAGATGCCTGTTGTGCTAAAGTTCCTAAAACATCATCAGCTTCGTAACCAGCAGCAGTAAAAATTTGCAGATTCAAACCATCAAGCAATTCCTGCAGATTTTCCAAATCTGGAATAAAGTCTTCTGGTGTTCCTGGACGATTTGCTTTATAGGTATCTTCAGCTTCGTGACGGAAGGTCGGTAAACCTAAGTCAAAAGCCACCGCTATGGCTTGGGGGTTTTCCCTAGCTATTACCTCCAGTAAAGACTTGAGAAAGCCAAAACAGACACTGGTGGGGATTCCCGTCTTAGTTCGCAATCCACCGTCCCTTCCTTTCGCAAAAGCAAAGTAGGAACGAAATGCTAGGGAGTGTCCATCTACAAGGATGAACGTGGGAGGTGTTGTGGTTGCAAAGTCTAAAGTCAACTGGTTTGGGGGTGTTATTTGGGACATAGCTTTATTTTATCTAAATGTAGCGACTGGCAGGCATAATCAGTTTAATGTCAAAGCGAAGGAAGAGGGTTTGAGCGGTTTGAGCGGTTTTATGTTTGTGTTGAAGCTTGCACTCCTACCTTACATCTTGCACCATTTTCAACAAAAGCAAAGAAACCGGGTTTATAAACCAAAAATTAAGGTTTTTAGGTTCAGTGATTATCAATAAACCCGGTTTCTCACGGTGGTGC
>JAAUYD010184347.1_pt1 | contig 15000 bp, 10 predicted proteins | sample 7278101 | NCBI WGS metagenome assembly JAAUYD01 (sample SAMN14350128, study PRJNA611818) | marine sediment metagenome | isolation source: surface marine sediment (0.6m) | place: French Polynesia: Moorea | collected 2018-08
ACTTTATTATCTGCGATCGCATCTTTAACATCTTCTGGAGGCTTATCTTTACCGTTCCAAACGCCACCTACAATATAAGGACGATGAATGTCGCCATGCTCGAACCCGACTAACACCTCATCGTTAATTTCTGGCAAACAATCAAAACCCCTACAGCTAGAAGCACCTAACGCGACGACTCTAGCCCAATTACTGGAATGTTCGTCTGTGAGGGTAGGAAATTTAACTTTTACCCTTCCCAAACCTTTAGGATCGTTATTATCGGTTACGACTCCAACCATTAAGGTTTGACTGGGTTTCAGATGAGTTTTGGGGGATAGTAAGGAGAATAAGTTCCCTCCCCTCAAGCCCCTAACTGTAAATTCAGTAGTGTAAACTCGTTTGTGGTATAAATGACGGGTCTCTGTAACGTAATATTCCCCGTCATACTGTCCCATGTCCGTAAGATTAATTACTTTACCTGCCCTAATTTCTGGATTACCTTCTGCTTTAGCATCAGCAGAAACGTACTCGCCCCCAAGTTCGTCGCAAATAGCTTGAGCCATTTCTTTGGCTTCTCGTTCGCTGGAAACCGGGCGATCGACTACGATCATTTTTGGAGGTTTGCGATCTAATTGGAATTTGGTACTGACTTCGCGACCGCTACCATTTTGATTTTTAGTAATAACTTTTTCCGATTGGGCTGTAGCAACAATAGGTTTTTTTTCCTGATAGTCCCAACCTCTTACTTCTACGCTACTAATTTGTTCGGAACTTTTAGTACGAGCGCGAAAGCTATTGAAATCTTTTAACCATTTTAAGCTTAAATCTCCTCCTTTTTTTGGTTTTTGAAAATTCAATTTATTATCTTTAATAAATAGCTCAAAACCGATCCGGCAAGCTCTTTCTCGCAGAAATTCCATATTAGTTTTATTTTCTTGAAAAACATATTCGTGAGGAGAGCCGCTAGATTCGATATTTCCGGCTGAAATACCAATCTCACCGATAACTTTTTTAACGATATCGCTATCGGTCATATTCAGAAAAGAACGATTATATCTACCGCGATGCAACCGATGAGATACGTCGTAGCCTCTAACAATAATTGGAGCTTGAGATTCGTCGGTAAAGTTAGATTCTACTGCGGTAATTTCTCCTTCAAAAATAGTACCAATTCCTTTGTCCTTAAAATTTGCTGTGGTACTGGAGCGAAACTTTATTTTTATGGTGTGGCCTATTTTTAATAAGTCGTCATGTTTCCAGGGTTTATCTTCTTTAGTCCTTCCGGGAAAATAATCGTTATTGAGGATTAAATTGCACATACTAGGTAAGTGCAAACTTTCTTCTACTGAAATATGAAGGATATCTTCTATAAATTCATCGCTAACTTTTTGTTTTTCAATTTCAATTTCAATTTTTGGCGGTTTATATTTTTTTCCATCAAGATTGGACATGAAATATACCTTTATTCAAGTTGCTTAAATAATTACCAACGAGTATCGACATTACGACGTTCCGAACTGTTAGAAGAAGGATTAGAAGAACCAACAGAAGGATCTATTTCTTTAAGAGTAATGGATGCTTTAGCACGTACCGGAGTTCCATCTTCTAAGAACATAGTAAGTTGATAATTGAGAGATTCTACATAACATCTTAAATAATTAATTTTTCCCCAAGAAAATAAATAAATTGGCGGTCTTTCTTCACTATCGATAAATTTTACTGTTTGAGTAAGTTTTTTCATTTCCTCACCCACATCTCTATTTTTTCCTCCCTCGTAACAATCAATAATTATGTCTTTTATTTTGATGATACTAGCATTAGGATGAGCAAAGCTAGTTTTAGGAATGCCTTTATTTTCAGTCCTCGCTCCTCTATTTTCCGTTACTTTAGATTTTTTGCTAAAACTAATTTCGGTCGGATTAAACATAAATTTAAAATTATATTGCTGACCGTCTAAGGAATATAGTTCTGCTTTTTCTAGAGTCATAAATTTTTCCCTTTAAAATAATATAAAATCTGCCTAATTAATTATCGTTTTGTTAGACAGAGAGACGGATTGATGGAGAGAAAGCTGCTTGTGAATATTCAATTTCCAAATCTCAAAGTATCTCCTATTAACAATAACTATTCGCCCGAATTTGATATAAGATTACCAACCTGAAGTACCTGAATAGTAGTTTCCTTGTCGTTCTTGTTCTATTTCTATTCTTTGTCGAATCGACCAGTATATTTCCCGAGCTAATACTTCTAAATCGTCATCATTGCCATCGTTCTCTTCTTCATGAGAATCGATATTTAGAGATCGCTCTGAAGATTCGTAAGTTTCTAAATCCTCTGCTGTTTCATCATTAATTTGTTCGGTTTGAATGATTTTATTTTCACTTTCAACTCTTCGATCGTTAGAAACATTCCTATTTATCGTAAAGTCTAATTCTGACAATTCATTTTCATAAGTTAAGTTTTTAGATTGTAATAATGGTTGGACGGTTATCGATCGCTGCCGCATACTTGGTGCATTTTTAGGTAAATCTGGTGGCGAGCTTTTTGCTAATAATTCTTCAATATTAGACCAATTTTCTGGTATGTTTTCAACTTCCTCGGTAGATAAATTATCCGATTCATTTTGTTCCAGTGAATGAGTTTTAGGTCTGAGTCGATCTTCAGATTTTTTTGATAAATTTTGCACTTTTTTAGAGCGATGGTTCTCATTATTATCGAATTGTTTGGATAAATCTTGAGTATTTTCAGAAAGATTATCTAATGAGTGCGATTTCGCTTTCGCGAGATCCGAGCTTTGCTCGGTGCGATTTGTCATTTTAAGCTCGAAATTTTTAGAAAAAGTTTGAATTGGTTTGGAAGAATTATCTAAAGACGAATCTATATTAGAAAAGTTTGTTTCGATTTTATCTTTGGATGCCGAATTTCGCTCCGAGCTTTGCTTATCGCTTTCGTTTGCCAAGTTACGATCGATTTTTGTCTGAATTGGTTCTCGTTGAGAAATAAAAGGCTCGTGGTTTAATTCATTGTCAGTTTCTAATTGTTTTGATGAAATAATTGGAATTGATTTTTGTTGTAAAAGAAGACGATTTATTTCCTCTTTTTTTCTTGCTATATTTACGCTATCTTTTGCCAATTGATTGTCAGTTACTAATTTCTCTGATGATAAGTTTTGAATTGATTTTTCCTGAATAGGAAGAGGATCGCTATTATCTTGCAATTTTAAGGGATTTAATACGGAAATATCGTTTAATTCCTCTCGATCTAAATTATCCTTACTGGAAGTTAAAATCTGCTCGTCAGTTTCTAACTTATTTGATGATGAGGTTTGAGTTGTTTGCTTGGTACGATCTTCTGGAGTTTGAATTGCAATTCCTTCAGAGGTATTTGCAGCCTTATTAGTGGCTTTATTTGGGTTACTTTGGGTATTTTGCTGTTCTTCCTTTCTTGATAAAAGATCGTCGGGTGATAAGGTTTGAATCGGTTTTCCTTCTGAGTGAAGAAATGAATTATGCTTTGAGATTGGCTTATTTTCTCGATCGCTTTCCTTGGTAGCGTCTTTATTTGAACTTGAGAGCAGATCGCCAGTTGTTGATAATTCCGCTGGAGATGCTTGAATTTGCGATCTGACAGTATCAGTAATTTGTGGCTTTGAGTTTGTGTTATTAGTTATTGAGAGCAACAGTCCTTGGCGAGATCGACTATGTAGATCGCGTGCTTTAGTTTGAATTAAATTTTGCTCTAAAGAATTATCCTCATCTGCTAAAGATTCCTTTGGATTGTTTTGAGTTGACAGTTGTTGAATGATGGGGGTTTGGGAATTTAATAATGTCGTTAGAGTATAGTCACTTTCTTTTTCTTCTCGTTCTAAAATAATCGATTTCTCTTTAGTTGAACGATCGTCGATAGATGATTTTTGAATTATATTTTGTCCATCATTGTTGGAAGTATTTAAATTCGATCGAACATTATATCTATTTTCTGTATTCGTCGCGATCGGTTTATCTTCAGTTGTTAAATTATTGTTTTGGATCGGTTGCTCTTGAGAAGATGAAGGGATAAAAGTTAAGTTAGAATTTTTGTTTGTATTTTTCTTTAAACTCGGAATATTAGTATTTTCTTTCTCGCGATCGCCTGATAAATTATTGATTTCCTTAGTTTGGATTGATGGATTTTGATTTTCATTTGGTGTATTAATATCTTCTCGATCGCGATTTGTAGTTTCATCGATCGCTTTAGTTCGATCCCAAGACTTATTCAAAGATGTAACTTTATTCTCCCCTGCTTCATAAGTTACTGAATCATTGGATGATGATGTTTGAATTGGTTTTTCTTTTACAGAGTGGCAATCGCTTGCTAAGCGATCGATTGTAGTTTGAACTTTTTTTTGCTCCGGTAAAAGAAGATCTGAATTTAAGGTTGTAATCTTGTTTAGTTCGTTTTCTGTAGCTGGAATATCGAGGTTATTATTAGCTAAATCTGCGAATGAAGAACTTTGAATAACTTCTTTCTGAATATTTACAGAAGTAGAATCTAATTTAGCGGGAGCGGTATCTTTATCTAAAAGATTATCGGCTTCAGTTGATAAATTTTTGTCGATCTTTGCTTTAATTGGTTGTTTTCGTTCGATCGCATAAGTATAATTTGATTGAGAAGTATCCGTTGATTCGTTTTGATTTAAATTGTTTGTATTCGGATTTTCCCTTTTCTCGTCAGTTTTGGAGTAATCGTCTATTTTGGTTTGAACTAAATTTTGCTCGTTAGAAGTGCGATCGTTCGATTTATTTCCGCTTAAAACTTCTGAATTGCGCTCTTTTATTCGGGTTTGAATTGGCTTTTGCTGAACGATATAATCGGCGTTAAATCTTGAAATATGGCTAGATAAATTATGTTTTAGATCGTCAGTAATAGAATCTTTATTAGAGTTGGTTTGAATTGATTTTTCTTGAATATAAGAAGTAGCAGTTAATTGCTTTGAAATTTCCGAAATCCGATCTTTACCTTCTGTATTATTTTCTAAATCTTCAGTTTTATTTGCTTGAAGCGATTGAGCTGAAAATTTATCCGAACTGGATTTTGAGACATCGATTGATTTATTTTGATTTGAAGCTTCTCTATTTGAAATTTGATGATTTTTATTCTTTTTGGCTTGAATTAACTTATGTTGAACGGTGAAAGGTTGGGAAGTTAATTTAGGAGTATCGATCGCTTCAGTTTGCTTTAAAACATCCTTATTCTTAGTTTTAGAACTTATTTCTGTTATTAAAGGTTCAATATTTTTCGATTTTAGCTCAGTATTTGGCAAGATTTTCTCTACAGATCGGTTGGTATAATAAATATTTTTTAACTCGTTTTTATTCAAATTTTCTGAGTTATTATTTTTTGTGAAATATTTAGTTGTTAAGTCGTTGAATGATGAAGTTTGAATTAGTTTTTTCTGTCTTGCTTGAGAAGAGGTTAAATGTAATTTGACAGGATCTTTAGTTTCTGAGGGCGAATTTGTATTTTTACGGTCAATTTGTAAAGAATCACTTTTGTTTTGAACTGGTTTGTCTTGAAAATCGGGATTTGAGCTTAATTTTGGGGGATCATTTTGTAAATTTGGGCTGATATTTTCCGCGCTCTTAATTTGAACCAATTCCCCTGATGAATTGCGATCGGTTCTGGTTTGAATTGATTTTTGCTGTTTAGAAATAGGAACAGAATTTAAATTTAATTTTGCAGAATTTAGTTCGTTTTTTTGCAAATTTTCTGAAATCCGAGCTTCGTGTCGATCGGCAGTCATCAAGTCTTCAATAATATTTATTTTAATCGATTGTTCCTGCTCCAAATCGGGCAAATCCCTCGATTCTTTTCGGTTTAGATCTGCTGCAATTGCCGTTTCATATTTCACATCAGTCCCTAAATCTTCTTGTAAATTATTTTGCTTAGATTGTTTTTGAACTGGTAAATTACCAGAACTGAATTTAGAAATATTGCTATTTTTTACTGCTTCTAAAGCTTCTTTACTGTAATTTTTAGGATGCTCTTCAGTCGCTAAATCTTCCCTCGAAAAATTTTGAATTAACTTTGTTTGGATGGGATTTTTTGCAGAATCGCTAGGGCTAAATTTTTCCTCATCTTTGATTGCTTCAAAATCTGTTGTTCGAGCGGTATTTATATCTATATTTGTAGATGAAATATCCGATCGCTGTGGGGAAATAATGCGATCTCGAGGAGGAGAAATTTCGCCTTTAGCGGGTGCGCGATCTGGACTTTTTGGGGCTAGATCCGATCTATTTAATATAGAATTTTCTTTGATTTTTGTTTGAACAGAAGGGTTTTGTTGTGGAAATTTTATGTTATATTTATCGATTTTGTTTGGTTGTATTTCATTTTGTGATGAACTATTTAAAGGATTGTGGTTTTTATAAAAAAAATATGAATTTTCAAAAGGATTATTTTCTGCTTCATAGCCAGGAATTTCCTGAGATAAAAAGTTTGGCGGATTTATTGTCATTATCGATGAAGCACCTAAAGAAGTCAAAAATTTAGGCTGTAGATATAATTTTTGCTCCGCAGTATTATTTTTGTTATTCATAAATATACTCAATAAAATTCGGTATAAAACTAATTTATTTATACTAAACAAACTATAGATTAAAGTATTATTGTCGATCTAAAAGAATAGAGCGCAGATAAGATTGCTTAGAGCGGCTCTAACATTAATTACTACCAAAAAATCCAGTTACGTCCCGTTCTTGACCCTGAATTCTATTACTATTAGACTTTTTCATTTTTAGTCCTTCATAAGCTAAAGTTAATTCTTCGATCGCTGCTGTATTTGAATTAGCTTGAAATGCTGGGGCTTTCCAACCTACAGGAATAGCACCAATTAAAGTCCAAGATTGCATCGTTTCGCCAGCTTGGTTAAACAGCAAAATATTGACGTTGAGGCGTTTTTTTGGAATGTTATCTAAAACTCCACTCATCCATTCCCAAAAAGTCAGATCGTTAGTAATCCCTCGTTTCAGAGTTACGTCGTTAAATTTAGCTTGTTTGAGGAAAACCCTTTGCTGGTTGTTAACACCACCTTCTTGATAAACTTCTTTATCAATTTGTGCGCCAATACCGGAACACTCGGTAAAAGAAGCCTTAATATCACTACCAATTTCTACATAAAAACGGTTAGCGAGGACATAGTTTAATTCTCCAGTAACTATACCATTTCTAGACATAGTTCAATACGATCCCCCGTAGTTATCGAACCGCTCTTTTTGTCTACCGATATCTTCTAGCATTAACTCGTAAACGCAATCGGATAGCTTTTGTAATAGTAAAGGATCTCTTAAAATTTTTGCGGTTAATTTTTTTATCTTAGTACGATTGCGGCGATCGTTTTTTTGACACATTCCTGGAGCTAAATAACTAGATGTGGCTGGGAAATTTTCTCCTAAGACCCAGCAAGGTTTCTCTCTAGAATTTTTAGGCTCGGAAGATTCTGGCATCTCGATTCATACTCTAACTTTTCCTGATTTTATCCGGTATTTGTATCAAATAATACTAAGTTTTGAGAATTTATATTTTATTTAATTTTGCGACCGCAAAGTTACTTTTTCTAAGTAGGATCGGGAGCGCGCAGGGGAATGCAACGGGTTATTGTCACTTCCACCATAAATTTGCCAATTTTTCTAGCATAAAATTGCTGCACGATAACGAAAAACTAGGCACTATAGAGTTTGCAATCGTAGATTAATTTCACCATAAATTTGCCAAAAGTGCTAAATTTACACCATATAAGTGCCAAAAGTTTTTTGATTGTAGATGAAAAAATAATCTTGAAAACAAGGCAGATTTGCGAACTTTGGGCAAACTTATGCTAAAAACAAGGCAAGGTTATGGTAGAAAATTAGGTTTTTTCGTTGAAAAAATTGCGATAGCGATCGTCGCGCGAGATCCACTACGCGGTGCGCTCGAAGCTTCAATCTTGATCGATCTCCCAAGTGAGATGGTATCGCCAATCAAAATCGATGTATCGCTTGTTTAGAGGGACTTTCATCAATTTATCTATTTTTTAAGCATAAACTTGCCGCGAGAAATTCAAGCATAAACTCGCCGTTTCTGCAATTTTATGGTGAAAGTGACAGTTATTTTACAGCCTCTATTTATTAGGGCGATCGCTTTAAACGTAGGTTGTCAGGGATAAAATCTACCCAATCACTAATAGAGAAACAAATGCTATTAAAGCCTTAATCCAAGCTGGGAACGGAGTTTGCGGACAAGCTGCCAAAGCTATTAATAGACAAAATATGCCGTATAAATAAGCAGTTATATTATTTGCTGCTAAAGCGAAAAATATTATTCCTAAAATCGCTGTTAAGATTGATATTGCCCATCCCAGATAAGTTTGAATGTAGTTTAATTTTTTATCTATAGAGTTTTTGTTAATTGTCATTTTTAGAATCGTACTATCGGAGCTTCTATATTATTTCAATTGTGAATATCACCTTCTGTTCCCTTCCCAATTCCAGGATATCTCCATTATTTAATCGATAAGGTTGAAATGGTTCTAAAGATTGTCCGTTCAGAATACTACCATTTGTGCTATTTTCATCGACAAACATATAACTATTAACGCGATCGTCCCAAACAATATGAGCGTGAGGACGAGAAATTCGCTCGGAATGAGGAATATCGGTCAGATCTATTTCCGGTTTTGGCATTTTCGGGCCTCCTTTTCTACCGATGTAAAATCTTTTGTGAGGGGTTCTTTCGGGTATTGAAAATTTCTTGCCGCAATCGTGAACTAAAGTTATGGAGGAGCGATCGCTAAATTTTGACTCAACCATTGTAGGAGGACTTACAAAAGTTGGGGGTGAGGGGACTGAACGATCTGGGGTTGGCGGATTGAAAAAGGAGAAAGATTGGGGTGTGGGTTCTAAATTAGGTTGAGATCTAAGGTCTGGTTCGGGTTGAGGAATTCCTAAAGGTTCACCACAAAACGGGCAAAATTCTCCTTGAGGAACTGGTTTTTGAAAGTAGTCGCAGTGAGGATTTTGACATTTAACAGTAGCCATTTTTTGACAATCGATTAATTATTATTTTTATATTTATTACAATTATTTAAAGGTTTTAAAGGTACTAAAAATACTTCTTTGAGCAAGCATTGTCCTTCTTCGGTAGTTAACATTTGGGCAAACTTTCTGCCTATTTGATATTTTGCTTCTTTTTTATTATCGTCTAAATAGATAACGCTAACTGGAAAAGCTAAGGGATATTCTTGATTTTGAAATACTCTCTCGTCAACTCGATAATATCCTCCTTTAATGCATAAGTTTGTTTTTGGGCTTATGGGCTGGCCAGTATTTGATTCTATCAATGTTTGAATTGGGAGATTACCGTCTTCTGCTAATGCTAAAGGGTAAATACTGCATTGATCGAATACTTGAGAGATAAAACCGAATCCAATACCACCAATGGTTTCGGTTTTTTCAAAGTCTTGATAAATAGTTCTGATAATTTCAATAGTTCTTAATTTTTCTATTTCTCCTTTTTCTAGCAAACTATCGAATACAGCTAAGTCGTTGGGATTGTCAAAAACTAATTTTCTAAAGATTCTAATTGCTTCTGGCAGATTTGGAACGAATAGTTTTACTTCTCGATCGGGCCCGCCTATTTCTTGCCAGTTTTTAATTTTACCAGTGTAGAGCGATCGCAATTGTTCTATGGTAATTCGACCTTCTAGAGGTGCAGCTAACCCTCCAGGTCTTTGTTTGGATGTATAGGGAACGAACACTACAATACCATCATGGGCGATTGTGAGACCGTCTAAATTGTCCCTTTCGATTCCGTCTAAAGAACTTATGAGTGCAAACTGAGTTCGATCGGGATCGATTTTGGCGATCGCTTCTTTTTTACTGGTAGAAACAACGTGATTTAATGATAAATTTGGCTGGCGATTTTCTATTTCTTCGATTACGTTAGTAGTTCTGGCCTGTAAAAGTTTTGTTAAAAAAACATAGTTACTAACTCCCGATTTTACAGTTGTAAAAGTAAATTTACCCTCTGGAACTTCAGGAATATCCTTAATATAAGGAACTAAAGATTTATCCGGTTTGCTCGTACTTACTTGTTGCTTTTCCTTGCGGTTAGCACTAAATATTAGCCAACCTATACCGAAAACGATCGCTAAAATTGAAACTGCAATTAAAGGTTTTTTCCAAAATTTAGGCTTTCGTACTTCTTCCTCGCATTCTGTTGCAATAAGGTTTTTTTCATTGGTATTTTTAAGGCGAAGATCGCGCAATGCAAGTCTTGCTATTTTAGTATTTTCAAAAGGCGAATTGATTTCTAGTAACTTGAGAATAAAATTCTTTAAATCGCGATCGCAATCGGGCCACTGTTCGGAATTTTCAGGATCGACAAGCTGGCCCGATCTCGGCTCTGTTTTCCCACCCGATAGAGCATAGAAACCGACTTTTCCTAAACTTTTGAGATCCTCAGCAATTGTCTTATTACTAATTTGAGATTTATTGGGGTCAAATAGTTCTTCCCAAAAACAAAAATCGCTAAGATATACAAAAAATTGCTGCTCTTTAATAGCAACTAAAATACTGTCTAAATTGATATTACCGTGAATTAAACCTGTTTGTATTTGCCCTGAACTATATTGAAATTTGGTATTGTGTAAATATTCTAAACTCTGCAAGCTGCGATCGAAAAGGCTTAATACCTCCTCGTCGCTCATCGCTCCTTGTTCTTTTAAATAAGTATTTAATGTGGGTAAAGTAGCTAAATTGCTTTGTTGAAAAATTAGATAGCAGCGTTTTTGTTCGCGATCGGCGATTCCTTCTGTAGGAAAAAGCAAACGAAAATCTGAAGTTTTTCCATCTGCGGCCCTAATATTACTAACTCGCAAAAAGACTTCTTGTCTGTATCTGACTGCTTCAGGATCGCTAAAAGAGCGGTTTGCTAAGAGGTATTCTTTGATTTCGACAGCTTGCGAGTCATGCTGTCGAATTGCGTTGTATAAACGCCCCATTCCCCGCTTTCCTAATAAATTTCTGATTTGATAGATTCCTCGATTGCCGCGAATTTCTTGTTTTGCGACTAAAGGTAGCGGGAAACCGCACTTAGAACAAAATTTAGCTTTTGGTGCTGCTTGTAAAGTTTCTTGAAGTTGGTGACAAATTAAAGGATCGTTAGATATGCAACGATAGTCTTCATAAGTTGAGGGGATTGTTTCCCTAGATATTTCACCGACTACAGTAGGCGCGAAACCTGATGCTGCAAACTCTGAAGGAGATCTTACTGCGGTAGAAGTGTTATTTTGAGATTGTGGATTGAAGGAATTAGGAACTTCAATATTTTCTGCTCTTCTAATTCCTTCGCGCTGTAGTTCTTGAGCTAGCAGCCTGCGTCCTTCCTCAGTTAAAGGATTGTAGCGAAAAAGATGGAAAAATTGCCTGATACCATCAGCAATCCGATAGTATATATCGCCTAATTTCATATTGTTTGAACCATTAATAGAATTAAAATTAAAATAGACTTTTATTAAAAATATTTGGATTATTCTGTTTGTTTCTTATCTTTTTTATTCTGAAAGAATTGTAGCAAATTATTCTTATTTCGTGAGCTTTGGTTCTTTTCTATTTGAGGATCTTCTCCTTCTTCTGATTCAGAAGAATCGAGTTTAATATTTTTGATATCTTCGGACTTAATATTTTTTGTTTGTTGGTTTTGCCCGTCTGACGACATTATCTCTTCTGAATTTGTTTGGCTAGAATCTCGCTCAGCGATTAATTGTTCTGTTTGATTTTCTGAGATTTGGTTAACATCTTTGTCAGAATCGCTGTTCTTTTTTTTTGTAGTATTAGCTTCATCTGAAGTAAGAGGATCGGACTCACCAAAGGCGCGATCTCGAGAAGGTGAAATTTCATCGGATTGATTATCCGATATTTTTTCTCGATTTGTTGGTGGAGTTAAAGACCTGGGCTTTTCAACTCGATCTGTATCATTTTTTTCGTTTTTTTGTAAAGTCTCTTCGAGATCTATTTTAGAAGTATTTTCAGTAATTAATTGTTCTGTTTTAGGTTGTGAACTTTTACCATCATCGGATGAATTAGTTTCAATTTTTTCTGTAATATTATTTTTATCTGAAGTAAGAGGATCGCACTCATCAAAGGCACGCTCTCGAGAAGGTGAAATTTCATCCGGTTGATTATCCGATATTTTTTCTCGATCTGTTTCTAAATTTAGAGAGCTACTTTCTGGAATAATTTCATCTCGATCTTGAAGAGATTTGCTTTGTGCATTATTAGAATCTTCTCTGACTTGTTGAGGTTTATCTTTAGCGTTCTCTGGTGAAGATTTTGCACTTTGAGCCTCCGATAAAGCGAGATTTCGAGCGGATAATTCTAGAATAGTTTTGGATAAGTTAGCTCTATCTAACTTAGCTTGTTTAAGATTGACATTTTCTAAATTTGCTCCTGTTAAGTCAGCTTCACACAAGTTAGCATATTGCAGATTAGCATTTTGCAGATCGGCATATTGCAGATTAGCATTTTTTAAATTTGCTCCGCATAAAATTGCGGCATTTAAGTTACAATTTTGTAAATTAGTATTTCTAAGATCTGCATCTTCTAAATTTGCCCCGGCTAGGTTGACTTTTCCTAAGTTAGCTCCCTCGATATCTGCTTCTTTCATCTGCGCTAATTTTAGATTAGCTTCTTGGAGGTTGGCAGCACGCAGATCGGCATATTCCAAATTGACTTGAGTAAAATTTCTCTCTCCTAATCTATAAAGTTTAATAAGCTCTTTAGCGTCCATATAAATTACCTCCATATCGAGCGAGTATTGTTTTAAATTTTGATTGTCTCAAAACAAGTAAAAAATTTGGAGAAAAATTGTGAACTGTTGCCGCCCTAATCCAGCTTGTATAAATTTTTGTCGTTTGAACGGAAAATTAATTTCTGGGAAGGGAGTGATTCGTAATCCCCAAAATGGGTGGGAATACGAAGTTTTAAGAATACTCGCCCAAGGGGGAATGAGTACCACTTATTTAGTTTACGATCGCCAAAATTGTAAGCTAGCCGTACTTAAAGCAATTAATGCCGAACTAGCTTTACGATCGAAAGCCCGCGAAATGTTCGAGCGGGAGGCTAGAATCCTAAAATCTTTGGAGCATCCGGCAATACCTAAATATTATGATTTTTTCGATACTCGAGAGCGTTATTTTTTGGTAATGGAAATGGTTCACGGTAAAAATTTAGACCAAATCGTATCGCCAGTATCGCCTACTCAAGCTATCGAATGGTTGTTACAAACTTCTAGTATATTAGATTACTTACATAAACGTAATCCTCCTCTGATTCACCGAGATATTAAACCAGGAAATTTAATACTTCGTTATAGAAATTGTCAGATTACGTTGATTGATTTTGGCGCGGTTAAAGAAGCTACAACTCCACCAGGAACAAGAATTGCTACCCCAGGATACGGCGCACCGGAACAACAAAGCGGCAAACCCTGCACTCAATCTGATTTTTATAGCTTGGGGATGACTTTAATCTATTTATTAACCAGGCGATCGCCAAGTCAATTTCATGTTGCTAGTAAATATAAGTTTGCTGGTTTAGAAGATGCAGGCATTCCAAAAGCTTTAGTATCTCTTATCGCGACTTTAACGGCATTTTTACCTGAAGATCGGCCCCAAAGTGTTGCTGAAGTAACTAATTTGCTAAGGGAGACTTTCGAGCAAGTAAAGGTTTATTAGCCCAAGATATCAAGGGAAAAATATTATTAAAGATTTATTGGGAACGATCTCGTCAGCTAAAAATGAACTGAAAAAAGAAAAAGTTAATATTAGAGCTATTTTTCAATGATTGGCAATGTCAGCACGACTTGCCATAGACTACTAATATAATTTTTAATTAATATGAATTCCCAAACTTGTATATTTCTGACATTAGTGGGATAGGTTCTTATTGGATTCGGTAATCAAAGAAAGTATGAGAGTTTTGCCAGCAGTACCTTGGAATTGGATAGTTTCGTCTGGAGAAACCGAATTAGGGGGTTATCAAATACCCGCAAAAATGGAAATCTTGGTAAATTAGCGGGAGAAATTGTGCCTTTTCCTCGATAGATCCGCCAATTACAAGGGACTTTTACTCTTCCTACTACAAGATATAATACTACTAAATGTAACCCTCTTTTGTGATTATAGGTATTAACTGCGCCCTGGAAATCTTTAAAATCTCCCCTTTTTTCTAAAGTTGTCAAATCGATAATTGCTTGTAAATGCGGTCGTCTACCTTTGTGAGAATAAGACAAAATTTGTTGCAATATCCCGGGACGAAAGATTCTAATTAATTTTCTGGTTAGCCACTTATATTTATTCAAAAATCTCGACATAGAACTGCCAGATTTTGTTGGACAGTTAGATGCACGAGAAATACCTGTTGCTTCTAATAATAGTCCTAAAATAGCTTCAAGGCTTTCTGCTTGCTCCGTCTTTACGCTGAGGTCTACTCAGCGCAGGCGGTGCGCTTTTTGATAAATAGTTGGCATTAAGGCTAAAAAACTAGTAAATAAGATTTGAACGCAATTAGATAAATCTGACAATAGTTAATAATAGAACTCAATTTTTAACTTTATATCCGATTTTTATTTTAAAGTCTATTTGTAGTACAACAAAACGCTTATTTTTGGTAGCGCACCGCATACACGAAGTGCAGCGAAGCTAGCGGATCCCGCAGGGATCGCTCTGGGGCAAAATCTGAGGTTACGAATAAAAAATTCAAAACTTTGTTATTGTTCCTCGTTGCTTTGATAAAGAATTTGCATAATCCGAGAGCCAGGTTCACTCAGAGCATCTCGATCGATTTTAAATAGTATATTTTTACTGATATAGAGATTAACGATAAATTTATTAAGATTGAAATTCTATTTCCAAACCAATAGTTAGAATCAAACCAAATTTAGTTAGAATCAAACCAAAATCGGTTTGAATCAAACCAAAATCGGTTTGAAATAAAAAAATAT
>JAAUYD010268700.1_pt1 | contig 14998 bp, 14 predicted proteins | sample 7278101 | NCBI WGS metagenome assembly JAAUYD01 (sample SAMN14350128, study PRJNA611818) | marine sediment metagenome | isolation source: surface marine sediment (0.6m) | place: French Polynesia: Moorea | collected 2018-08
CCCCAATCTATAACGGCCAAAGCCCTGTTCGCCTTTATTTGAAAGGAGCACCAATGATACCCAAATCAGCATATTCTCTTCAAAGAATAGCCATGGCAGGGATGCTATTCTTGATGGCCTTTCCCGCCTGCTCCCAGCAGTCCATGCAGCGCGCCGGCCAAGGGGCCGCTACCGGGGCCGCGGTGGGGGCGGTCGGAGGCATGGTCACCGCATTGGTATTTGGCGGCAACGTCGGTGAGGCCGCCGCTCGCGGGGCGGTGTATGGCGGCAGTACCGGGGCCGCCGCCGGTGCCATGTCCGGTGCCATGGCCGACAGCCATCAGAAGAAGGCCCAAAAGGCTGCCGAGATGGAAGCACTGAGAAAAAGATTGGGTGACGATGCCTTTAACGGTTTGGCCGCCCTGGTGGAATGCAAGCATGAGGTCGCCCAGGGCTATGGCCGCACGGCGGCAAAATCCAGCAACCCGGATTTTGCCCTGGCCGGCCTCTGGCTTCAGATACTGGCCTATGCGGACGGCCGCCAGACTGACCAGGCCCAGGCCCTGTTCCCTGAGCTGATTGACAAGGACGAAGATGTTGCCTCCCAATCCCAGGCCGAGAACGAAGTGCAAAGTGCGCTGCAAAAGCTGGGGGAAATCCGGAAGGAGCATAAATTGCCGGAAAAGTGTCGGATTCGATAATGGAGGTTATCCGCGATGAAAGCGACTATCCGTATAAAAAATAAAATCCGAAACATCCTATGGCTGGCAAGTGCCCTGATCTTGGCTGTTTTGGCTTCATCCGCCCATGGCCTGATTTGGATCTGGGACAGCACCAATCTGCAATGGACAACCGACCTGGTCGGCGGGAAGCCCATCGACACCACCGCCAATCTCAACGCTACCGATCCCCAGGTCGCGATAGACGCCATCGGCAACACCTATGTGGTATTCAGGCAGATCGATGGTGCGGGCAACAGCCGGATCTATCTGAGCCGATATGACACCAGCGGAGTGGTGACCATCTGGGATAATGATTCGTTAACCTGGTCCGCTGACCTGGACCAGGGCGATCCCATCGATGCCGCCACGGGCGGTGCCGCACGGGACCCGCAACTGGCCATCGATTCCAACGATTGGGTCTATGTGGTTTTTTCCCAGATTGATGGGGCCGGCAATGAACGCATCTACATCAGCCGGTACAACGGAACCAACGTAAGCATATACAGCGGTGCGGGCATCTGGTCCGCCACTTTCGGCCTGGGCAGCCCCATCGATGCCGACACCGGCAATCCTGCCCGAGCGCCCCAATTGGCCATCAATTCCGGCAACCAAGTGTATGTCACCTTCTACCAGAACGACGGAGCGGAAAGCCACATCTACCTGAGCCGTTACGATGGCTTCGATGTGCGCATCTGGCAAAACAACTTCCTCTGGACAACCACCTTCAACAACGGCAACCCAATCGACACCGGTATTGCCGGCCGGGAGGCCGACAGCCCTAAGATAACCATCGATGCCCTCGGCCGGATCTATGTGGCCTATCGCCAAAACGACGGCACCTTTTTCAATGTTTTTCTCAGCCGCTATACCATATCCAATGCGCTGGAAATCTGGAATTCTGCGGCCGGGCTTTGGACAGCCACGCAGGGCAATGGCGGACCGGTCGGCTTGTCCGGTGCAACTGGCGATGCAATGGAACCCGAGTTGACGGTCGACTCAAACGATCAGATATACATTGCCTATGTACAGCAACGCACCGGTGTCAACCGGGTATTTCTCAGCCGTTACGATGGCAGTGAGGTTCAAATATGGGGCGATTCCTGGACGGACAATTTCGCCAACGGTGTTCCCATCGACGCTGGAGACTTGGAAGCCACCGTCCCACAGATGATTGCCGATTTCGGCAACAACATATACGTTGCCTACGGCCAAATTGTCGCGGGAATCTTCCGCATCCATCTCAGCCGGTGGAATGGAAGCGAGATCGAGATCTGGGACGGCGCCGGGTGGACCACCACTCTGGCCAATGGTGATCCCATCGACGCCGACACCGGCCAGGCCGCCTTCGCACCTCAAATGGCGGTTGACACCATGGAGCGGATCTATATCACCTATTACCAGGGTGATGGTGCCGTTACCCGCATATATTTGAGCCGCTATGACGACAATTCCAATCCGATCGTGGTTGAAATCTGGAACCAGACGGACCGGACCTGGACAACGACCTTCAGCGATGCGGCCCCGATCGACGCCGCCACCGGCGGGGCAGCCCTTTCTCCTCAACTGGCCGCCAACACGATTGAAGAAGTATTCATCACCTTTTTCCAGAATGACGGCATCGCAGACCACATATACCTCAGCGCCTATGAACCCCTTGGCAATCCACCATCAGCGCCAGGGTTTCCTCCTGGACCACCGGGAGGCAGTGGCGGCGGTAGCGGAATTACCTGCTTCATCCATGCTTCGGGTTTTGGCCGCCTATTTGCGCCTTGAACACCGATGATTGGAAAATTCGATCGGCCAGCCTTTTATTTTTCATGAGGGACAGGGCCGGCCCTGCAGTCGTGTGGGAACGGTCCAATCATTTAACCGATTGGGACGGAATCGAATCAACCGGTGATGCTCTTAATCCGGTTGAGGCGTTGGGTTCTTTTTTTGGCCAGGGTCTTCAGCGCGCGTGAAACCTCGGGCAAGGCACGGATCTTGTGGGCTGCATCGCTGTAGTAGCGAATGGCACGGTTTTCCAGGGCGTCGGCGGCGATGAGGAATGCAGCGCCGTCCAAGCTGTCTGCATTTTCGACCCTCAGTTGGTAGCTGTCACGCACAAAATCGCGGATCGGTTCCAGGATCATCTCGGTGACGTTCTCCCGCCGTGTCCGCTGAACCAGAGAGAGGTTCTTTTTCCCTTCCCTGACGAATATCTCAAACAACAAGCGGTAGGCCTCGGCAGCAGACGAGGCGGATGCCTTGCGGTAGAATTCCAAATCCTCCTGCTCTATTTTCTCGGCAAAATTCAATATGGCACCAAAATTGGTTAAAGGCATTATTATCTCCGTTTCTAGTACCACCTTTCGATGACCACCTTCATATCCGTGTAAAACAGAAAACTCTCCTGGCCGTGCCCCTTGATATCGCCGAACATGGAGTTGCCGGAGCCACCGAATGGAAAGAAACTCATCGGTGCGGCAATACCGATGTTGACCCCGATCATGGCCGGCTTGACCCGGTATTTGAATTCCCTGGCTGCGGCACCGCTGGTGGTGTAGATGCAGGCGGCATTGGCCATGTCGCGGGTGTTGATCAAATCCACCAGCGAATCCATGTCGGTGGCCCGAATGATGCTCACCACCGGTCCGAAAATCTCTTCTCTGGCGATGGTCATCTCCGGTTTGACATGGTCGAAAACCGTGGGTCCCACGAAAAAACCATCGGGGTAACCGTCCACCTGGATTCCCCGACCGTCCAAGACGAGATCGGCGCCTTCTTCAATGCCCTTGTCAATGTAACCGAGTACCCGTTCGCGATGGGCGGCGCTGATCAGCGGCCCCATGAAGGTTTGCTCGTCCAGGCCGTTGCCCACGCTGATCGTTTGGGCGGCGGCGGCAAACTGTTCCACCAGGCGGTCGGCAATCTCTCCCACCGGCACCAGCACCGAACCGGAAAGGCAGCGCTGGCCCGTGCAGCCAAAAAAGGAGGTCAGCAGCGACGGCATGCCCTGGGCCAGGTCCGCGTCGGGCATGACGGCCACAATGTTTTTGGCCCCACCCAGGGACTGGACCCGTTTGCCCGTCTCGCCGCATTTGCGATAGACGTAGCGGGCCGTGGGTGTCGCGCCGACGAAACTGATGCCCTCAATATCCGGGTGGTCCAGCATGGCGTTGACCACCTCCCGGGAGCCGTGAACCATGTTGATCGTGCCTTCGGGAAAGCCCACCTCGTCGACAATCTCCATGATCCGGGTTTGGGTCATGGGCACCTGCTCCGACGGTTTAAGCACAAACGTGTTGCCGGTGACCACGGCGTAGGGCAAGAACCACCAGGGCACCATGGCCGGGAAGTTGTAGGGCGCGATACCGCCGAAGACCCCCATTGGCTGCCGGTGGCCGTAGCAGTCGATGTTCTTGGCGATATCCTCGAGGGTGTAGCCGCTCATCAACGTGGTCACGCTTGTGGCGTGCTCCACGTTTTCGATCATGCGACGAACTTCTCCCCGGGCTTCATCGATGGCCTTGCCGTGCTCGATGGTGAGCACTTGGGCGATTGCCTCAAATTCTTCTTCGAATGCTTCCTTCAGCCGGAACAGGTAGCGTGCCCGGCTCAAGGGCGGCGTTTCCCGCCAGGATGGGAAGGCTTCCCGGGCGGCCTTGACCGCGCGGTCCACGTCGGCCGCCGTGCCGTAAGCCACCCGGGCAATTTTTTCACCTTTGGCAGGGTTAAAAACATCTCCAAGCGCAGATGAATCCGATGCCAGCCATTCCCCGTCAATGTAATTTTTCATCAAGGGCAAAGACATGATTTCAAGCTCCTGTGCAGTGAGTTGATCGAAACGTTGCCAAAGCCGGTTGCCCAATCAAAACGGATAAAATGTCATGGCAGTTTAATGAAGGCACGCAGCGATTGGGCCACCTGTCGACAAAGGGCTTCGAGAGCGCGGCTATGGGCGGCAGCCAGGCCTTCGAAGTCCGATCCGGGCATGGGTTCCACATGGTTTTTTCGGAATACCTGCGCCACAGGCGATGAATCACCACCGGCAATGGTCCATTGCGCGTTGAGCAACATGTTGTTGTCCGCCGTACCGATCAGTTCAAAAAATTGAAAAGCAACGGTGACATCCGGTTTGATGCCCGCCGGCCAGGGCGAATTGACCACGCGCGCTTCCGGGAGGAGCACCTGCAGGTTTTCGCCAAGCACCTGCTGCACCAACCGGTCCGGAAAATCAGCCCACCGGTGCATCGACGAGATCGCCAACTGGTGGGCGCCCGTACGTTTGACCATCTGCGTCCGGTTGAGCGGGCTGGGCAATTCAAGCGGCAAAATGCCCAAGGTAAACACAACCGTACCGGGCGTATCCACCCCGACCGCCGTCACCAGGATCGAACTGAGCGTGTAATAGCTCACCGGTGGTGTTAGAGAGCGGCAGCCGGAGAATGAGGCCACCAGCAAGCATAACGCAAGAATCCACAGCAAAAAGCGATTCATCTCTGGTTTCCTTTTCCAAAAACGATGGCGTCGGGATGGCGCTCCAAGTAATCGGCCAGGGCTTCGACCGCCCGGGCCGCCTCCTGGAGTTCCAGAAGCAAACGATTCAAATTGTGGGCGATGGGTGCACCTTCACCCAGCATGGTATTGGCGGCGGAAAGGGCCTCCTCGCCGCGAACCATGGCTTCTTTGGCCTGGTCCAACATGCTGTTGACCTTCGGTAGGGTGCCGTCGTTGAGATCGGTCGTCACCTGCTTGAATTCGGCAAAACTCTGATCAATATTGTCAATGGCGCGCTCCAGTGCCTCGGATCCGGTCATTTCCGTAACCTGGCGTGCGGCTTCCCGAATGTCTGTAAGGGTCGCTTCAAGGGGAAGGCTGTTGAAGCGATCCAGCACCCGTTTGGCCGTTGCCGCGATCTCTTCCACCGTATTGGGGATCGTGGGCAGCACCGGGTACAGATCGCCCGTAAGAATCGTCTGCGGTTCGGCTTTCGGTTGAATGCGCAAGCTCACGTAGCTCTGGCCGGTCAGCAGGTTCCTGGTCCGCTGCTGGGCACGCAGACCTTTTGCCACCAGCTTTTCCATGACTTCATACTCGGGTATGGCCAGTTCTCCGGCAAGCTCGATCCGGTCCGGCTCGATGGCTATGAGCACTGGAATGCGGAAGGTCAGTGTATCCTGGTCAAACAGCAGCCGGATACTGACCACCTCACCGATCTTGATGCCGTAAAAGTCAACCGGTGCACCGGCCGATAGGCCCCGAACCGTCTCTTCAAAGTAGAGCAGATAATACTCGCGATAGCTGTAGGAGGCGGCATTGGCGGCATCGCGATTGTCATACAGGGTGAAGATCTGGTTCTCGCCAGGCGGGGGTGCTGTTTTTATCTCCTCCGCCGTGAAGAAGGAAACACCGCCCACCAGCAAACTGGCCAGGGAGGGTGTATCGATGCGGACGCCGTCGGCACCGACCTTCATGTCCAGACCACTGGCATTGTAAAACCGTGACCCGCGTTTCACCTGATGGTGATAGGGCGCCGCCACGAAAATCTCAAGGAGTACGCCGGTTCCGTCTTCGGCCATGTCCACATTGGTAACCCGCCCCACTTTGACCTGCCGGTAGTACACCGGCGATCCGATATCCAGGGATCCGAGATGCTCGGCCCGCAGGTTGAATTGTCGGCCCGGCGTATCCCGGAAGATGGCCGGCGGCTTTTCATTCCCCTCGAACCGGTGCACAACCTTGCCGCTGGAGCCAGGCATCATACCGATGTAGGCACCGGAGATCAGGGTACTGATGCCGGACACCTCACCCAGCGCCACACGCGCCCTGACGATCCAGAAAAGGGTGTCCCGCGTCAGGTGTGCAGCCACTTCGCGGCTCATGTCTGCGGTGACCAGTACCTGGGAAAGATCCTTGCTGAGTTGAATGCGCTGAACCTTGCCGACAGTGACATCCTTGTATTTGATCTCCGTTTTGCCGGGCACGAGCCCTTCGGCGGATTTGAAGACAATCGTAATCGTCGGCCCGGTTTCCCGGATCGTTTTGACGGCCAGCCAAGCACCGATCAGGGCGGCGAGGAGCGGAATCAGCCAAATGACCGAAAAACGCCTGCCCTTCTGGATCTCGGGTTCGGGTATGGCTTCGTCGACAGCGGATTCGGTGGGCAGTTCATTCATCACTTTTCTCCAGCACATCCCAAATCAGTCTCGGATCGAAACTCGTCGCGGCAATCATCGTGATAACCACCACGGCCGCAAAGAAAACGACACCGGGCCCCGCTTCGATCGTGGTCAGGTATCCGAGCCGAACCAAGGCCACCAGCACCGCCACCACAAAGACATCCAGCATGGACCAGCGTCCAACCAGATCCGTGATGCGATAGAGACGGGTGCGCTCTTCAGGCCGCCAACGGGATCGACGTCGAATCGATATGAGAAGCCCGCCCAAGACCACCAGCTTGGCAATGGGGACCACGATGCTGGCCACGAAAATAATCAGCGCTATGCCCCAGGAACCGGTCTGCATGAAAAAGATGACCCCACTCATGATCGTGTCGGACTGGGCGGTGCCCAGGTAGGTGGTGATGGTCACCGGCAGCAGATTCGCCGGAATGTAGAAAATGAGAGCGGCAATTAAAAGGGCCCATGTGCGGGCAATGCTGCTCGGCTTTCTATGATGGAGAAGCGCACCGCATCGGGGGCATCTGACTTGCATCTGGCCGGACGGAAGTGGCCGGCGGACCAGCAGGCTGCAGGCATGGCAGTTGAGCAGGCCGAATCGGGCGGCTGTAAGGGCGGAATGCACCTGCGTCATCGCCATTGGTCCATTTTCTCCCAAATGGTGATGGGAACCAGAAACGTGTTAACTGCCGCCAGCACAAAAACCAGCGCGAGGAAGGCGAACAGGGCCGTGCCGGGAATAATGGTGGCCATCTTCGCAAGCTTGAAGACAGAGACGAGGATGCCCAGCAAAAATATCTCAGTCATGCTCCACGGACGAAGGGTGAGGGCCAGCCTGAAAACCCGCCGGTTGGCCGGCAGACGATGCCCCATTTTCATTGGCCACAAGACATAAACGAGGCCCCCCAGCAACAAGAAAGGAAGGAGCATGCTGGTGAGCAGAACCAGCACGGCGACCCCCATCATACTCTGCTGGGAAAGGATGATCGTACCGGTGATCAGGGTCGTTTCCAGGACGGTCCCCTGGGATTCCAGCGATAAAAACGGATAGATGTTGGCGATGACCAGCAGCACCAGGCCAGTGATGGCCAACGCCAGCGACCGGTCGATCGTATTCGGGATGTTGACGTATAGCAGTGCACCGCAACGTCTGCAGCGAGCTTTGCTCTTCTCCGGCAATGGCTGCAGGCGATGCAGCAGATCACATTCGTGGCAGGCGATCAGGGTTTGCGTCATAGCCATCCGGCACCCTTGGGTCGTCAACGTCGTCTTTCCGGAGGAGCGGAATCACCCCGGACATAAAAATAACCATCGCACAATGCGCGGCAACCGGTTCGGCATCGCCCATTCACCGGGTCTCAAACCCGTTGGATGCGCGTGCAAAAAAAGGAAAAAATCAGCGAAATCGTGCAAATACCGATAAAATACCACTATTTCTGGAACCATGCAATGGTTTCATGATACCATCTATGGATGGGCATCAGGCGGGATTCAGGCAACCTTAACATCGGGTTTGCCCTTGCGGCGGCGAATGACCTTGACCACCGTGGGTGTCATTTTCGCGGGGGAACCGGTTTTCGAATTGGGATCGGTTTGCGTAAAAAGCTGAAAGAGCTTGGCTTCAATTTTTTTTCGTTTGTTCTCGTTCATCAAATTTTCTTCTTGGTCTTTCTTCGTGGTTGGTCAAGTTTGGGTTTTCGTCCCGCTGCAGCGATTCACCGCCGCAGAACCCAGTAGATGTTGCCTAAAAACACCTGGCAACATGCAAGACTGTCCGCAATCCACCTGCCGTTCAGGGATTTATGTCTGCATTTATCTATTTTGGGAGGCAAAAACCGCTAGACGTAGGGGCAAACGCACCACCTGCCAACAGCAGGGATATATTGCGTTAAGACCCTGCTTATATCAGACCAATCGTCTTGGCAAGCCTTAAATGAAAATCCAACCCAATTTCTTGCACCAGGACGATCAACCCGTGTCGCACGATTGAAAATCACGGCTCCCTGTGGTGATGAATTTAGAGTGTCAGCGCATTTATGAGATGTGAAATACTCAGTTTCAACCAAGCCGCTGCTGTTATCCCTTCTTCTGCATGGATGGCTCGGGCGACTGACGCCGCTTCCGCACCAACTGGATGGTCTCTTCCGGCAGGGTTGTCACCGGCTTTCCGGTGGTTAAGGCATGATAGTATGCCTGCGCTGTCTTCTCCAACAGTTCGGCGTGCTTCCAAGCGCTTCCCAGGGTTTTGCCCAAAATCAGCGCGCCGTGGTTCTGGATGATGAAGCAGTCGCAGCCGTTGGTCACGGTCCGCTTTACATGTTCCACCAGTGCGGGTGTCCCGGAAAGGGCGTAGGGCACCACGTCGACGGTTTCACCAATGGCCAGGGCCACCTCGTCGAAAAGGGCCGGGATGGGCTGGTTGATCAGGGCAAAAATGCTGGCATAGGCCTGATGGGTATGAACCACGGCACCCACATCCGGCCGACTTTGATAGATGCCCGCGTGCATGGCCGTTTCGATGGAAGGCGCCAGGTCGCCATGCAGCCGGTTGAGTTCGAAATCCACCACACAGATCTCCTCCGGCACCAGCTGCATATATGGCTTGTCCGACGGGGTGATGACCATCACCGGTTCATTGTCGATACGCACGGACACGTTGCCGCCCGCACTGAGCAGGGAGCCGAAATAGCCGTGCCGGCACAGCCATTGGCAGCAGTTGATGACATCCTTGCGGGGTTGAAGGTATCGATCCATGGTTTCTCCTTTTCTGGTATGCTTCGAGTGGTTACCACAATACGCGGGCATTACCAATCATCGGTTTTTTTGATCTATTGTTGCGGTGAGGAAACCACTCATGGTCAGACAGCGTTGATTGGCCATTATATCAAATCACACGGAGTCAAGAACGTGGCATCGCTTGCCAATCGATAAACCTTGGCAGGGCCGGCAGCCCCACTTATCATTGGCGTCTCGGTATATATTGACCCGTTACAACGCAATAAAGAGCGATTGACTTGGCGAATGGCACCATTTGGTATACAAGTACACACAAGCCATTTGTCGGTTACCCTGAAACGGAGAGACAAAATTGTTCAGAGTCATTTTTATGATCTTGTTGGTGCTGCCTTCAATTGTCTGGGCCGATCTGTATCAGTGGACCGACGAAAACGGCGTGAGGCATTTTTCCGATACGCCGCCGGCCGGCAACACCGCAAACATGCAGCGAATGAAAGCGTATATCGGTGACGAAAGGAAGGATGCCGACCGTCTCCAAAAAACAATCGACCTTTACAAGACCGACCCAACGCAGGATACGACCGATCGAATCAAGAACAAGAAAGCCTCCCCAACGGTGGTCATATACACGACGCCGACCTGCGGCTATTGCCACCGTGCCAAAGCCTATTTTAACCAACACGGCATTCGCTTTACGGAGCGCGACATTACCCGATCCAAACACGCCCGCAAAGCCTTCGACGCGCTCAATGGACGCGGTGTTCCGCTGATCGTCATCGGCGATCAACGGATCGCCGGCTTCAACCCATCCGCCATCAATCGGGCCCTTGGCTTGCGCTGAGCACCGGCAAGCATCATTGAATATCGATTGGGGCCGGTGTGAAGTTTAAAAAAAACGACCACTGGGCGGATTGTAGGCAGGCGTCGCTATCCCGGATATTGCCAAAGTGATATCGGTGAATTAAACTTAGCCATACCGCTTTCAGACGTTTGCATCGACCATTGATTGTTGTTCACCCCGACACGCGGCATGGTCAAAATATCGTCTTTTAATAGGAGAAAACGCGCATGCTCGATTCTGATTACCGCCGGTTCTACAACGATCTGAAGTCGTTTATTCCCGAATCCCGCATGGCCACAGACCCTCTGCGAACCCTGGCTTACGGCACAGATGCCAGCTTCTACCGGTTGATCCCCAAGATTGTCGTCCGGGCCGACAACGAAGCCGAAGTGTCCGCGATTCTCCAACGGTCCGCCAGTCAACGCATTCCGCTCACCTTCCGGGCTGCCGGCACCAGCCTTTCCGGCCAGGCCATCAGCGACTCGGTGCTGCTGGTTGCCGGCGAGTCGTGGCAACGGTGGGAGGTTCTCGAAGACGGCCGGAAGATCCGGCTCCAGCCGGGCATCATCGGCGCCCGGGCCAATGGCATCCTTGCCCCCTACGGACGCAAGATCGGCCCAGACCCGGCGTCGATCAACGCCGCCATGATCGGCGGCATCGCCGCCAACAACGCATCGGGCATGTGCTGCGGCACCGCCCAGAACAGCTACCAGACCGTAGACAGCATTCGTATCGTTCTGGTGGACGGCACCATTTTGGACACCGGCGATACCCACAGCCGAACGGCCTTCAAGGCGACCCACGGACAGATGCTGGACCGGCTGGACCAACTGGCCCGGCGGGTCAAGGCCGATACCCCCCTGGCCGAACGGATCGGCAACAAATTCAAGATCAAAAACACCACCGGCTACAGCCTCAACGCCCTGGTCGATTATAGCGACCCCTTCGACATCATCACCCACCTGATGATCGGCTCGGAGGGAACCCTGGCCTTCATCTCCCAAATCGTCTATCGGACAGTGACCTCACCGCCTTTCAAGGCCACGGCGCTGATGATGTTTCCGCAGATCGACGGGGCATGCCAAACCGCCCATCGCATGCAGGCCCTGCCCGTGGCCGCCGCTGAATTGATGGATCGGGCCTCCTTGCGCAGCGTGGAGGGCAAGGCGGGCATGCCGGCCATGATTCGCGGGGTCTCCCCAACCACCACCGCCCTGCTCGTGGAAACCCAGGCAGCTGATTTTGCGACCCTGTCAACCCATGTTCAGGCCATTGCCGACGCGCTGGAAAAGCAGGTGACCCTGCGCACCACCGACGGCGGCAAGACCCACGAATGGCAATTGGCGGGATCAGACCAGGCCTTTCCGGCGGTTTTCACGGACAACGCCGGCCAAAGCGACAACCTGTGGAAGGTCCGCAAAGGGCTGCTGCCATCCGTGGGTGCCGTGCGAAGCCTGGGCACCACGGTGCTCATCGAGGATGTGGCCTTTCCCATCCAGAGCCTGGCACCAGCCACACTCGATCTGCAGCGCCTGTTTGAAAAGCACGGCTACCGGGAAGCCATCATTTTCGGTCATGCCCTGGCCGGCAACCTGCATTTCGTCTTTTCGCCCAACTTCGGGAACGCGAGCGAAATTGACAATTACGCCCGCTTCATGGACGACATTGCCCACATGGTGGTTGATGACTATGACGGATCGCTCAAGGCCGAACACGGCACCGGTCGCAACATGGCGCCCTTTGTTGAAAAGGAGTGGGGCGGCGATGCCTATGGGCTCATGCGGGAGATCAAGGCGATCTTCGATTCCAAAAATTTGCTCAATCCCGGCGTCATCCTCAACCCCAATCCGACCGTCCATTTGGAAAACCTCAAACCCCTGCCGCCGGCCGATCCGCTGATTGACGCGTGCATGGAGTGCGGTTTTTGTGAATGTCACTGCCCATCGCGCAACCTGAGCCTGACGCCGCGCCAGCGCATCGTCGTCCAGCGGGAGATTGCCAGGCTGACCGCCTCCGGCAACGATGTGGCCCGGCTGGCCGAGCTGAGAAGAGGCTATGGCTGGCAGGGCGAGGCCACCTGTGCCGCCGACGGCCTGTGCGGAATTTCCTGTCCGGTGGATGTGGACACGGGCAAGTTCACCAAGACCTTCCGCTCACGCCAGCTAAAAGGCCAGCCCTATCAGTGGCTGGCCGACCAGGCAGCCGACCATTTCGGTCCGCTGACCACCGCCATCCGGACCGGGCTCAAAGCGGCCGACGGGCTTCACCGCATCGTCGGCACCGCGACCATGCAACGCCTGTCCGATTCCCTGAGACGGCTGTCCGGCAGAAGCCTGCCCGCTTGGCTGCCTTCCCTGCCCACGGCCGCATCTCCGCCCCGGTCCCAATCTAATGGCAACGGGGAATGGTCGGTGGTCTACTTTCCAGCATGTGTCAGCCGAACCATGGGGCCCGCCGCCGACGACCCACTGGTCGACCCGCTGCATGTGGTGACCGAACGGGTGCTGCGCCGTGCCGGTTTGCGCGTCATTTATCCCGAACCCATGGATGGCCTGTGCTGTGGCCTGCCCTTCGAGAGCAAGGGCTTTTTCGACCAGGCCAAGCGCAAATCCGACGAATTGGAAAAGGGGTTGCTGGCGGCGTCCGACAACGGCCGCCTGCCGGTGCTGTGCGATACCAGCCCATGCTTAGAACGTATGCGACGCTCGTTCGGGCCCCGGTTGACCCTTTTCGAGCCGGTGGAATTCACTGCCACCCATTTGCTGAATCGGCTGACCTTCAGCAAAACCGAGGATCCGGTGGCCCTGCACATCACCTGCAGTGCACGAAAAATGGGCCTGGACAGCGCCTTTTTGGCCGTGGCCGACGCCTGTGCCGAAACCGTGGTGGTGCCTTATGGCATCGAATGTTGCGGGTTTGCCGGCGATCGGGGTTTCAACGTGCCGGAACTCAACAGCGCCGCGCTTTCGGGTTTGAAATCAGCCGTGGCCGGCTGCACGGCCGGCTACGCCAACAGCCGCACCTGCGAAATCGGACTCTCCCATCACAGCGACATCCCCTATCGATCCATCATGGTCCTGGTGGATCAATGCACGCAATGAAATCGGGGAACCCAAGCCGATGCCATACGTCATCCTGAAGCCCAAGCGGGAAAAATCACTTCTCAACCGCCATCCTTGGGTTTTCTCCGGCGCCATCGACCGTATTGAGGGCAAGCCCCGCCCGGGAGATACCATCGATGTTCTCGCCGCCGACCGGCGCTGGCTGTCCCGGGGAGCCTATTCGCCCCATTCCCAAATCCGTGTCCGCGTCTGGTCATTCAATCCGGCGCAAGCCATAGACCCGGGTTTTTTTAATTGGCGCCTGCAACAGGCGTTGGAACTTCGCCGGCAGGTGCTGGCAGGAACCGAAACCAACGCCTGCCGGTTGGTCAGCGGAGAATCGGATGGATTGCCCGGCCTGATCGTCGACCGCTACGACAACTGGGCCGTCTGCCAATTTCTCAGCGCGGGAATCGAACACTGGAAGCCAGTCATCGTCCGCTGTCTCTGCGACCTCATTCCCGACCTGCGCGGGATCTACGAGCGGTCGGACGTGGATGTACGCCAAAAAGAAGGTTTGAGAATGATCACCGGCCGACTGTCCGGAGAAGAGCCACCCGACCTGGTCGAGATCGAGGAGAACGGCTGCCGGTACCGGACAGACGTCAAAGGCGGACATAAAACCGGTTTTTACCTGGACCAGCGAGAGAACCGGGCCTGCGTGGCTGCCTATGCGCGAGGCGCAAAGATGCTCAACGGCTTCGCCTATACCGGCGGATTTGCCGTGGCCGCCCTCAAAGCGGGTGCCGCTCATGTGGTCAACATCGATGTTTCGGCACCCGCCCTGGAGCTGGCCCGTACCCATGTGGCGCTCAATGAACTGGACAACACACGGGTGGATCATGTGGTCGGGGATGTGTTCAGCCTGCTTCGCCGATATCACGCCGACGGACAGACCTTCGATCTGGTTGTGCTCGATCCGCCGAAATTCGCCAAGGCCAAAGGCGATTTGATGCGCGCCAGCCGGGGATACAAGGATATCAACCGATTGGCCTTCGAACTGCTGCGGTCCGGCGGCACGCTCTTCACATTCTCCTGCTCCGGATTAATGAGACGTGATCTGTTTCAAAAAATCGTCGCCGATGCGGCCCTGGATGCCGGCCGCCATGTGGTGATCCTGCAGTGGCTGAACCAATCGCCGGATCACCCCACGGCGTTGAATTTTCCCGAAGGCAGCTATCTCAAGGGACTGGTCTGCCGGGTTATTTAGCCCGGACATTGCATGAAATGTTTTCAACAATTGGCCAAAATGATAGAGAGTTCCATTGTTAAATGTGGCTATGGCTTAGTCAACCAGGGCACGAATGGTTGCGCCCAACAGCTGGAAAACCGGTCAAACCATTTCACCCTGCGGGCCAAACGGAGACGTTCATGGCCCGTGTTATTCGAGGCTCGCGGTAGATGCACTACCGCTTCACCTCGAAGTGCCTTGGCCATGAACGTCTCTGTTTGGTGCAA
>JAAUYD010021442.1_pt1 | contig 14996 bp, 12 predicted proteins | sample 7278101 | NCBI WGS metagenome assembly JAAUYD01 (sample SAMN14350128, study PRJNA611818) | marine sediment metagenome | isolation source: surface marine sediment (0.6m) | place: French Polynesia: Moorea | collected 2018-08
TGCAAGGATTTTAGGTTTAAAATCCTAATTGACTTGCACGCCCTGACCCAATAAAATAGCCTCAAAGAATTGATACATCAATATTTTTCAGTTATTCAGCAAACCCTAATTACTACACACCACCGGGAGTGTCAAACTGAACTTAACCGAGAAAAAATAGTTAAGCCATTAGGCACACAAATAAACTCAATGGGGTTTTCATCAAATACTTCGCCATCTACTACTAGTTTTTGAGTTGGCTCGGTGGTTAACTTAAGCTTATTAGTACGCAAACGAATTAGATTTTGGTCTTCAACTTCCGATTTAGCAAGAGCAGAAGTGAGTAAAGCTGCTGATGTATTAATTCCTTCCAGCCAAGTTTTAGATACAGGAATTGTCACTTCTAAAAGACCATCGTCGGGAATAACAGCACCAAAGCCTTGAGCCATAATCGAAGTTGCAGGAGCAGCATTGGCAACCGTAACTGCACCTGTTTTAAATTCTAAAATTTGACCATCAATCTCAATTTGAGCCTGAAAATCCTGTTGCGTAAAAAATTGCTGCGCTCCAGAAAGAACATAAGCAAGAGTTCCCAAGCGATTTTTTAGCTCTCGATTGGCATTATTGACCATCCCTGCTTCAAAACCTACCCCAGCCAAGAGAATCATCGGGATTTTATTACAATAGGCTGCGTCCACCATTCTCGTATTTCCTGCTGCAATAGTTTCACAAGCCAGTCTGAGATTAGTTGGCAGCCCCAAAGCAACTGAAAAAGCATTGGCAGTACCACGAGGAATAACACCCAAGGGTATTCCCGTGTCAATAGTTGCTCCAGCGATCGCTGATACTGTACCATCTCCTCCCGAAGCAATTACGCAACCTGTTTGGTCTTCAGTTTGATTGGCTTGTATTTTGGCGATCGCTTCTTTAGCTTGAATGGCTGGGTCGAGTTCTGGTTGGGTAAAAATAGTGTGGAGATTCATCTGGGGTTCAAGAATACGACGAATCATTTCTAAATCTCGGTCTGGATTCCCTTGTCCTGCTACAGGGTTGAAAATCAAATAAGCATCTCTCAGTTTGGCTACGGCTTGAATCGATAATTCGGCAGTAGAGATATTAGTGGCTAGAGGTATATCGTAAAAGTTACAGATCCTAATTAAAGCTTGACAATCAGGTTCGGGAGTTTGGGAGTTTAGCCCATCCATCAAAAATATTACGCCTACTACTTCCCCCGTGACAACTTGGGCTGCTATCTGTAGAATGCCTCCCTCCGAACTCGATTTTACTTTATTGACGGATAATCCTGCTTCTTGCTCAATCTTTTGTCCTGTGCCACTTGTAGCAATTAGATCGTAGCGAGCAAGAATTGAATAATATTTTTTGGCTAAAACGACAATCTCATTCTTTCTATTATCCTGGGCAATTAAGGCAATGGACAATGGCATAAATTCATATCTTTTGGAAAACAAAAAAATCATACAAATTATTATATTATTGAGAACTTTTTTCTGGTGATCGCTTTAGCGCAAAATAAATTAAATAAGCGAAGAGAAGTCCTACAGATAAAGTTGCCGTCCAACCCCAAGGAGCGATTAAAGCTCCCCCAACTGCTAGAAGTGAGACAATAGGTTCGATATAGCTTTCTTGGCGAATATGACGGATTTCATCATCGGATATTTTGGCATCGACTAATCTACGGTTTTGTGTTGCATAAATCCAAGTAGCAGTTGAAAATATCCCCACTCCTGTTACGGAAAGACTGTAGAAAACCTGCACCGTCAAAAATTACCAGGGATGCTGGCGGTGGTTGACGGCGGATTAAGGTTTGGATGGATGCCACTTGCAGCAGACAATCAGGATTTGGTTTATACCCGGCTTTAATAATGCCCACGGGTATACCTGCAACACCTTCTAATTTATTAGCTGCTTGTTTAGACTAATGGGAAGTTTGAATACTTTATGTTTCATTGCTACTCTGGAGGTAGTAAGCCTGGGCAAGTCAAAACAATAACGTCCTTGATTCCTTTCTCTTGAGAAGATATAGCTTTGACCACAGAAGTAAAGTGAAAGAACTGACGGTCATTAAAAACTAGCAATTCACCAGGATTAAGAATTTTGGTAAAAATCGGGTTGCCGTCCTTCGATTTGTAAAGGTAGGTTTCTCCTCCTTCAATCCTTTCTCGGTTAACGCAGAATATCCCAACCAGATCTACACCATATCTGTGGATAACTTCCGGCACTGACTGACCTGCTTCCTCAGGAGAAGCAAAAATTCTAATCTGATGAACGCCCACTTCGTTCGCAGCGGAACAAACCTTACAGAACTCAAAAAACTCCAAGACCACTTTTTGAAAGTCTTCAAGTTCGATCAGAGCATCATCTAGTTCTGAAAACTCTCTGACCAAGTCACCCATTAAGGGATTATATTCTTTACTTTGAAATAAAGGGCGGTGCGGTAATTTAATTAAGCTATGTTCATACACCTGGAAGCGAGAGAGCCGTCTAAAGCAATAGTTTCCTTCTAAATATGGATCGGCAGGTAGATCGCCAAAGAAAGACTCAATTTTATCTAGATTTACAGAATTTAGGGCTTCCAAGGCATAGTCGGTAATACAATTGAAGTCTTGTGTTTTTAGTGAATGCAGGATTATCCTTTCTTCGGTGGCTTTGACTGACCCTAGCTGTTCTGAGCTACTGAGGGAAAAAGCTGACTGTTGGTCAAAGCTAGTGTCAATTGGGATATGTAATTTTATCCTCTCTTCTTCGCCACTTGGCACATTTTCTGGGTATTCTTGAGCATTTATCCAATCCAAAACGCCCTGAGCAGAACGTAACGCCCCTTCAATAAATCCATGGTAATCAGAGTAAGCTTCACCACATACATGAATATTTTTATGTTTGTCTCGGTCATTTATGAGACTAAAAGCTCTCAAGCGGACAATCATTTCCCATGACTTGGTATTAGGTCGCCATGCATGACAGGCAGCACCATAGGGTTCTTTACCCCAGTCATGAATACCGAAATCTTCAATGGTTCTTTTTAGTTCTTCAACAATATTTTGGGCTGATTTATTTGGAAAATGCTGCCAGCTATTAGGTGAAATACTGCTATCAGAAGTGTCAGTCTCCTGGTGCTCCATCTCCAAGCCATTGGTGAAGTATTTGAAGAACTGCTTGACCAATCTCAAATCCCCTCTAATTTCCGCTTGATCGTGATGGTTAGGAGCAAGTATATAATTGTTCCAATATTCACTTGCAATGCTATCTGTATAAACCATCACCATACCCTTACCGTTTTTGTTAAATACTGAAAAGTCCTCCTTGCGGATAAAATACTCGTGGCTTTTGCGGTAAGAGGTGTAATAAATTACCCAACCAGTATCGTTATTTTTCTTTTCCACGGTCATATCATCAGGAAGCTCAATCCCAGCATCGAGAAATTCATTACGTATATCTTGTGAAACTAATCCTTTATCTAGCTCTGCTTCATATTGCTGCTGCCTGTCTTGATTGAGTTGAAGAGACTGTTCTTGATAATAATGCATTTCTCTTGTGGGCAGGGTGTATGCTCCTGTTTGAGGTTGAGTATCTTCATCCCACCAAGGAGCATCAGTCACAAAAAATAGTTTCAGTAGGGGAATGGGAATTACTCCATCCAAGGCTTCTCGTATTGTTTCAGGGAAGTATGGTGACAAACGAATCAAAGATTGTTTTGGCAAAGCCAATATAACGTGCTTAGCGAGAACTTCTTCAATTTCTCCTCGAAAATAGAGCCTAATTAGTTCCCCTTCAGAACTCATTCCCCTCAATTCTTGGTTGCTTTTTCGGCTGAAGTTGTTAAATGCATCGAGTTTCTTGAGAATTTTGTTGGTAATTTGTGCCGAACCTCCTTTAATCCCAACCAATTTATCATGGGGTTGTAACCCACGCAGCCAGAAAATAATCCATTCAATAGCATTTGGGTTTTCGGAAATAATATGATAAAAGTTCCCCATATCTCTAATTTTCAAAACTGCACGATGACTCAAAGCATCACTTAAAGCGTTCCAAAAACCACGAGTATATAGTAGTTCTCCGTTAGGTTTACCCCCTTGTCTGGCAGTTTTGCGTAAGTTGTCAAAGTCATATTCTGGGGCAGATGCAGGTTCTTGTTGCTCGAATTTGGCGATTTCATCATCCATTTCCTTTTTAGACATCCCATCCCTGTACATTCCCAGGACTTTTAAAATGCCCATTCTCAGAAGATTTAAAGGATCTTCCTGCCATCTTTGTTCTTCGGGATCTTGGATATTGTAATCTGGCCATTTTGGTTTAGCAGACTGATATGGTGGAAAAGGAGAATACTCTAACTTCAATTCATCGAGCAAATTTTTCAGTAACTTTTGTCCTTTTTCTTCATAACGCATGGCACCAAATTCAGCTTTGAATTCTTTACCTTTTCCCATTTTTACAGTTTCAATGCGTCCTCCCCAGCGATTTGACTTTTCAAACAAAGCTACTCGCTGATTCTTTCGTGCCAGCATGAGGCTGCAATACATTCCTGCAATTCCACCACCTACAATTACGGTATCGTAGGTTGGTATTTCATGATTTTGTGTCATTGTTTCTTAAAAGTTATTTATAGTAAATATTGACTAACACCCTGGAATCAACTGTTCCTCGAAACTGTTAATTACCAAGGGCAACGCTCTGGATTTTCTGAACAATTTTCAACTTTATTCATTCATCATTGATGAGGTGATGAGGTGATGGGATGAAGTAAAGAATTGGGGAACGGATACATTTGTTAGAGTTTTTTCTCCTTCACTCCTTCACTCCTTCCCTCCTTCACTCCCCACACTCCCCACACTCCCCACACTCTCCCTACTCCCACCACTTCGTCACTGTACAGGTTCGCCGTTTGGCTAGTTCCACCGCTACCTCTCGTGGTTGTATTCCCGTTTTAGTAGCTGTTTCCAAAACTAAGGTGCTATTTTGGCGAATCTTCTTTTCAATAGCTTGGAAAGCATTTTTCTGATTGCCACCAGCATACTCTACCGCCCCGCAAATTACGCCCCCGGCATTGGCGATAAAATCAGGAATCACGAGAATATGACGTTCATGGCATATTCTTTCTGCTTCTGCGGTAAAAGGAATATTTGCCCCTTGTAGAACCAGTTTAGTTTGCAGCCGATCTACATTGTCACCATGAATCACATCTGGTCTAGCTGCTGGTATCCAAATATCACAGGGAATGTCAATTACCCCATCCCGATCTAGTTTTTGCCCTTGGGTGTAATCAATTACACTTTTACCAACACTTTTGAGTTGGATCAGGTGTTCAATATCAATACCTTGGGGATTGAAGATGGTTCCCTGGGAATCTGCTGCGGCAACTAGTACAGCACCTTTAGCTGCTAAAAAACGAGCGGCGTGTTGCCCCACAGAGCCAAAACCTTGAATGACAATCCGCGCTCCTTCCAGGTTGATATCACAATAATTACTAGCAACTTCAGCGCAAATACTGAGTCCAAAACCAGTAGCACCAATTTCATCCAGGGGAATGCCCCCAATTTCCCGTGGCAATCCTATAGCCCGTCCAATTTCTGACTTCACCCAACCCATGCATCGTTCATCCGTGCCCATGTCAGGACCAGGTGTATATTCAATGATGTCTTTAATAGCACGAGCAAAGGCACGTATTAATATTTCCTTCTGAGCCACAGGCATTTTGGGGTCAGCTAAGATAGCAGCTTTACCACCACCGTGGGGTAAGTCTGCTGCTGCATTTTTGAGGGTCATGGCACGGGCTAGTCGGAAAACTTCTTCTGTGGTCACATCAGGTGCCATGCGGACTCCACCAATAGATGCTCCACAAGCGACGTTATCCACAACTAGAATGGCTTTTAAACCTGTTCCAGGGTCGTAGATATGGATAATTTTGGCTGGTCCTAGGTCATCAGCAAACTGGAAGATGGCTTCTTGATGTAGTGCTTGGTTTTCATTATCTGTGGTTAACTGTGCCGATATATTGGGTTTATTGATATCTGATTGTTGAGTAATAGGTTGAGAAGTTGAATACATATGTACTCCTCTATACTTAATATAAGATTGGGACTAACTACTCCCTTCGGTGGTGTAAGATTACCTATCTTCTTTTTTTTCTTCCTTTGCGTTCTTAGCGTCTTTGCGGTTTTTTTCTCTACCCCTCATAACTAGTGTTCCACCAAATTAATTATGATGGGCTGCTGTAGTGCGGGCCGGACAGCCCGCTTCCTTACAGCAGGGAGCGGGACGCTCCCTATTTACAAGCAGGGAGCAAGATGCTCCCACTCCTTTAACCCAGCAAAGTTGGTGTGGTAGTAATTGACCTTCATCCTTTCAATTTCTTGGCAAATAAAGCACTCACCCTTTCCAAACCCGGCGATACATCATCCGGTGAAATCCGCACGTCAAGAATACTAAAAGTGTCACACTCTCGCGCTAGTTGTAATGCTTTTTGCAGTTGTCTACCTGTTTCTACCACTAAGCCCCGACCGCCTAAGACTTCTGCTAGTCTGGCGTAGTTGAGGGTAGGAATATTCACAAATGGAGCTTGCTCATGAGCCATTGCCCGCAAAGAGGTGAATGCACCGTTGTTGACAACAATGACAATGGGTTTCAGTCCCAAGCGTTGTGCTGTCAGTAGTTCCATCCCTGTCATTTGGAATGCACCATCCCCAACTAAAGCGATCGCTCGTCGGAAAGGATCGGCTAGTTGAGCCCCAATTACACCGGGAATGCCAAATCCCATGCTGGCATAGAAGGCTGGACATAAAAAAGATGTACCTTCCCGTGTCTGGATGTCATCGGCTGCAAACAACACATCCCCCACATCCGTAACTAACAGGGTGTTGTTGTCAATGAAGTGATTTAGTTCGTACAATAGCCCACCCATAGAAATCTTGCCTGGGGATGGAGCAACACGGGGTTTCATTGTGGCAATTGCCGATGGTTCCCAATGGGGTAGATGGGGATGGTTACACAGGGCTGTAATGAAATCCTCAAACCTGACATTAGGGTACTCATGATGTTTAATGGCAAGGCGTTCGGAAGTGGCGTAGATAGTATGACCTAAATCTAAGTGAGCGGTAAACATACCCATATTGATGTCAGTCATAAATACACCCAACATCAACAAACAATCTGATTCTTCCACCATATTTTGCACGTAAGGATCTCCCGCCTCACCGTTGTAAATACCGATGTATTGGGGATGACCTTCTGGAAATACCGATTTGCCCAACATGGTGGAACAAACTGGCACTCCTAATTTTTCTGCCAGGGCAATTACCTGCTGTTGTAAGCCAAAGCGGTGAACTTCCGTACAAGCAAGGATGACGGGAGATTTCGCCCCATTCAACATTTCTAATGTTTCTGCCAGGGCTTCTGTTAGGGTATCTGGATCGGTATGCTTAACAGGAGGCGGATGGTGTGTTACTTCTTCTATCTCTGCATACACCATATCCCTAGGAATCTCTAGATATACAGGTCGCTTAAAGGTAATGGCATAATCAAGGGCACGATGGATTTCGGCATCGGCTGTTTTGGGGTCATTTAATGTGGCGGCATACCGCGTTATTTCTTCGTAAACCCGGCGTTGAGTATCAAAGGTTTTAACTTTATGGTGCAGTAATTGATGTAGTTGTCTTTCCTTAACTCCCGGCGCGCCACTTAAAATTACTAGGGGTGATTTTTCGGCATAGGCTCCAGCCACTGCATTCACCATGTTCAATCCACCCACGCCATAGGTGACGACAGCTAAACCCAAACCACGAATGCGGGAATATGCATCAGCCGCAAAGCCAACACAAGGTTCGTGAGTCATGACAACAGGTTCAATTTTACTAGCTGTCAGGGCATCGTAAAGAGTTAAAGCAAAATCACCAGGAATACCAAAGGCGTGTCGTACTCCCTGTTGATATAAAAGTTCAAATATATGTGGTGCTAGTTGGGGCATATTCTCCTACCTCCCCAAATTTTATCTGCAAATCTAGTAGCAATTTCAACTGCTACCATGACACAGACTCAAAATGTGGAACATTAAGATATAGGGCTAAAAGTCATGGGTTTGTTGCCTACCAACCAAGAGCAATGGTTTCAAGGGGAACCGTCCAAGGGGCGATGCTCCTTTATGAGCCGCCTGACGGCGAACGCTTCTTTTTTTACAAACCTAGTTTGACTTTTAACTAAAGGTTTCTAATTCTATGTTGACTAATTTAATTGAAAATGTGTTTATTTTGAGACAAAAAATAATTTTTTGCGTCAATAATAACAAGTCAAACATTTTCGGATATTTTTCCGGAAGTTATTGTACTGATGATGATATTAAACAATGGGGTTTAATATTAAACTAGAAATCCACATCTGTCTTGGGACATAGTCGAACGCTAAATTGGATTTTAGCCCAGGATTCATTTGCCTAAATCCCAAAAAATGCCAATTTGGCAGCTACTATCAAGCTATACGTGAGATTCTAATTGTATCAGCCTTATACAATTAACCAAAGGCTATGGGTATCTAGTCTTTTAACTACAACTAAATACCAACTAAATACCAATATCATTCGAGGTGATTAAAATGACAAACGCATCTTTTCTGGACAAAAATAAAAATCACAAATCTGCTAAGAAAAAACGGCAATCCTTGGCTAATATGAATATTGGCTCTCCCTTAAGACCAGTACGTAAACGCCAACATAAAGTAAGTCACGAGCTATTAAGTGATTGGTCACACGCCAGTTAATTTTTTGTAAAATTCCAATTGCATAATTGTGATGGTGGTGTCATCCGTGGACGGCTGTATTTATGTAATCCATTTACATTCAGTGTCGATTTGTGAAATACTATCCAATCAATACGTCCCCATTCATCATTAGAGGTACGAGCAATTTTTCCCTGGCTGAGTTCTAAACGTTTTTCCGCATCCCATTTAAATTTAGATGTGAGTATGCTAGATATCTGATTCATGGGAAATGATATTGCTAAGGCTTTACCTGTGACAATATTACCCTCGATTTCACCTCTGATACAGATAAAGCTATCTGAATGGGGATACCCATAATATCCCTCAAGGTGATGATTTGTTTTAGTAAAAATTAAACAAACTCCCGCTCCTTGTTGCCAATTTGTTGGTTCCTCTTGGGTACAAAACTGATATTGACCATTAGCTAAATTGGCAATTTGCACACCTTTACTGGCAATTGACATTGATGTTATGGGAGAGTTCGCATCCATGATTATCCCTGTCAATAGGGCAGTTAATAATATACTAAATTGAGGTATGTGATATTTCGTCAGCATAGTCTTACATACCAGGCGATGTTCCAGAGGAACCGCCTGAGTTCAGATTTTGCATCTTTTGTCATCTAGCCATATATAAATATTTTCGACAATTTGATCCTTAAAAAGCGGGTTTTGCAGAAACTACTAACCACAGTAATAAAACTAAAGCTAGTACGCAGAGTTTAACAATTAAATAAGTGGTACTGCGATCGAGGATGATGTCATGCATCATATTACACCTCCGTCTTTTACGCGCTCTGATCTACATATGTCAGATAAAAGATTTTGAACTAACTTAGGGCTTACACACTTGTTACGTTGGCGTAGCCTGTTCCTAAGGGACTTAAAGTCAGATATTTGGGATTGCTACTCTCCGAGTCGCCATGACTATGCTGAGGTTGTCCGTGCCTAAGTCCTGTAACTATTTACCTCTATTTTTATTGTCTCTCAAAAATCATACTTCAGGTGTGTAAAGTATATAAAAGCAACATTTTTTAGCTTTTTGTTCTGAGCTAGGCATCTTTAGTCGATTTTTGACATAAAACTTCATTAATTGGCTGAGATATAAAAGTTAAATTATTTTGGCGTTGCTGAATATAGGTTTGATTTTGTCCCCAACCCCCCAATTATGGTGGGAACTAATGTTGAAAGTCCCCCAATTTTGGGGGATTTAGGGGGCTAACCAAGAACTCTAATCACAGTATTCATACTTTGATTCAGCAACACCATTATTTTTTATGCTTCTGGGGGTAAGCAAAAAAGACTGTGGTCAAAGGGTTACTCTATCTGGTGAGGTACATACTTGAAGCTGAAAAGCTTTGCAATTATGGTTGCTGGTACAACCTCATTTGAGTGGGAACCGCTATATTACTTATTACTTATTACTTATTACTTACAATACGATTGCAGTTTCAGGGTTATGAACAATCAACTGATCACAGTTGCTACCTTTTCCACTCCCATAGAAGGGGAGCTAGCCAAACATCAATTGTCAGCTCATGGTATCCAGGCTTACTTGAAAGACGAAGCTACTGCAAACATGGCATGGCATTTAACTGTAGCTATTGGTTGGGTTAAATTGCAGGTAGCAGAATCAGATGTGGAACGTGCCATGACTATTCTGGCTCAGGAGAATCAAAGCACTGAGGAGTGTTTACCTGAAGATGATGAAGAGATCGTAGAAAGATTATCATCGGCAGACCAAATGGCAGAACAGGCGTTTCGTACTGCCATTATCGGTTTATTGTTCTTTCCCCTACAATTATACTCCCTGTGGTTATTAATACGTTTGTTGGTATCATCCAAGTTGAGAAGGCGGATTAGTACTAAGAAATATTGGAAAATCTTTGTAGCAATCGCTATTGATATAATCTTTCTTGGCTCACTATGGCTAATATTCAATCCATTTGTCTAGTGAGGTTCATTCGTCACATATGTTGACAGCCCTGGATTTTAGTTCTTAAATAAACCCAACACAGATTGATAGTGGAGTCCCCTACCAGAGAATACCAACAAATAATTTTGTATGAAGTCAAAAAAAGAGGGGTGGAACACACCCCCAACACACACACAAAAATGAGATCTATGTCTAATATACCAACATTCTACCTGGCTACACCATCGAGAAAATACGGTATTTTTACTTTATTGTAGGAGATTAATGATTTTTTTAACCACAAAAGTACGGTTGTAAGGATTTTAAGTTCTTGCCTTTGATCTAGCTTTCCATTGACGAATAGCTTTGGCTCTACGTGATACTGGTGATAAATATTGCTCAACGTTCTCATCTTGACTATAGGTATTAGGAGTAATATTATGAGTACCCAATCTTTGAGAACTTAAACAGTTCTTTAAAATAGGTAGGTAAGATTCCATACCCAAAGCATCTAAAACTTCTTGTGCTGATTGAAACCGTTCTTCCACAGAAATCTTGAGCATTTTATCTATAATTCGGGCAAAGTGAGGGCTAAGGTCTATATGTTGTTGCCAACATAGTTCACTTGTCACTGGATCATAGTCAAATTCTAAAGGAGCTTTTCCTGTTAATAAATAAAGACAGGTAATACCCACAGCATAAATATCACTGGCATATACAGGATGTAAAGATAATTGTTCTGGTGGAGCAAAACCCATAGTGCCCACAAAATTGGTTTGCTCCTTTTTGTTTAACGAACAGTTATTTACTTTCACTAGTTCTTGTTTAACAGCCCCAAAATCTATCAGAACCAGTCTTCCATCATCTTCACAGCGTAATAAATTATGGGGTTTGATATCCCTATGAATCACATGATTATTATGTACATACTGTAAGACTGGTAATATTTCTTGTAAAAACTGCTTCACACAGGCTTCACTTTTTACCCCTGTACGTCTGACTTCTCCTGCCAAAGTGTGACCATTTATATACTCTTGAACTATATAAAATTCCCCTTCAATCTCGAAATACTCTAAAAGCATGGGAATTTGGGAATGATTGCCAACTTGACCAAGAATTTTTGCTTCTTGCTCGAATCTTTTCCTCGCACTTACTAATTTTTTGGGATGATTTTTCTGGGGAGAAAGTTGTTTAATCACACATGGAGGATGACCTGGTAATCTCACATTTTTGGCTAAAAAAGTAACACCAAAGCCACCTCTACCTAAAATGCGAATAATTTCGTAGCGATCGCAAAACAACTGTTGGAAAAGGCACATTCTACCCAACTGAGTATTCCGTAAAATATCTGCGTGAAAATTAGATATTTTCTGAGACATTTGATTCATCGCTAAAAAGGGGAAACTGAATTTAAGCGGTTTTTATAGTCATGTCTCTAATTTAATGACAAAATTTATAAGGTGCTAGTAATATTACCCTATCTTTGCAATATCCTAACGAAATTTATGCTCAAAGCAGAAATTTCCCAGTCTAAACTTTAAATATATATAATAAATATTTAAAACATTAATGTTAATTTTTTATAATTTCCCAATCAACCATTGCTTAATTAACAGTTGCCAGTTTTATCACTGACAGCAGATTGTAGGTAAATGAGGTACATCTGAAAATAGGAAATAGGGAAATCTTAACTCTTACTCCCTTCTCGGTGTAAGATTACCTATCTCCTAAACCTCTCTATCCTCTGTGTTCTCTGCGCCTGGAGTGGTTTTTGAATCAGTAATCTTTGGGTGGGATAGGAGTAACAGAAAAATCTAGTATCTAACACTGCATGAATATAGTAGTCGCAACCCTTTATAAATTCGTCAAATTGGCTGATGTTAGTGCTCGCCGTGAGGCGGTGACTCTGGAACATCGCCAATCAAGTCTGGTATCCTATTGTCAAGCACAAGGGGTTAAAGGGACTATTCTCCTAGCATCAGAAGGAATCAATGGCACCATTGCTGGTACTCGTCAGGCAATAGATGCTGTTCTATCATATTTACGTGCCGATCCCCTGTTGGCAGATTTGGAACACAAGGAGTCTTATACCGATACGCCACCATTTGCCCGGATGAAGGTACGCCTAAAAAAAGAAATAGTTACTATGGGTTTACCAGAGGTAGATCCTAGCGAGCGGGTGGGAACATATGTCAATCCCCAGGAATGGAATAGCATTATTAGTGATCCAGAAGTGACTGTAATTGATACCCGCAATGATTACGAGGTGGGTATTGGTTCCTTTCAAAGGGCAAAAAATCCTCACACGGATTCATTCCGTGAATTCCCGGAGTACGTGCGCCAGAACTTAGACCCAAACAAACACAAAAAGGTGGCTCTGTTTTGTACTGGGGGTATTCGCTGTGAAAAAGCCACATCTTTTATGCTGGCGCAAGGATTTGAGGAGGTTTACCATCTTCAAGGTGGTATTCTCAAATATTTAGAGTCAGTACCCACAGCAGAAAGTTTATGGGAAGGAGAGTGTTTTGTTTTTGACGAACGGGTAGCGGTAAGTCATGGGTTAGAGCCTGGTAGTTATGAAATGTGTCCGAGTTGTGGGCATCCTATATCAGCAAAGCAAAGACAACAACCTGAATATGAAGCTGGGATTTCCTGTCCCCAATGTTTTGATAGTCTCACAGAAGAGAAAAAAGCCCGTCTGATGGAGAAAAAACGCCAATTAGAATTAGCAAGGCAAAGACAACAACAGGATTAAAAGAATGTAGAATTTAGAATGAGCGAATTGCGTTTTGCAATGGAGATTTTACGCCGACGTAAAACGTGCTGCTTGTAGAAGCAGGGGAATTTAATCCCCAAAGTTGGTTAAATACTTGTCGGTTAAGGGGAACAGGGGAAGAGGAAAAGAGGAAAAGGTGGAAGGAGTAGACGAGGTTTAAGGGCGTTTCATCGCCAGAGTTAAACCATCCGCGATGGGTACTAAGCTTAAGTTAATTCGTTCGTCTTCATGTAATTTTTGATTCAATGCCCGAATGTTCTTGGTTCTATTGTCTTGTACTTGGGGATCAGCTACTTGTCCAAACCACAAGACATTATCAATAGCAATTACTCCTCCAGGACGTATTAGCTGTAATGCTCGTTCGTAATATCCGTCATAGTTGCTCTTATCAGCATCGATAAAGGCAAAGTCAAAACTATCACCTTCCCCTGCTGCAATTAGTCTATCTAAGGTGTCTAGAGCCGGGGCAATATGTAAGTCAATTTTGCGATCAACACCCGCTTGCTGCCAATAACGACGGGCAATTGCAGTGTATTCTTCACTCACATCACAGGCAACTACCTTACCATCTTTAGGTAAAGCTAATGCCACAGCCAAGGAGCTATAGCCAGTAAATACACCGACTTCTAATGTCTTTTTTGCTGCTATTAACTGCACTAATAAAGCCATGAACTGTCCCTGCTCTGGTGCGATTTGCATCCTCGCCATGGGATGTTGTGCTGTTTCTTGGCGTAGTTTGGTTAAAATTTCTGGCTCTCGCAATGATACGGAAAGTAGGTAGTCATAAAGCTGTGTTGATAGCCCGAGAGTTTGATTTGCCATATCTCTACATTATCAATCAATACCCTGGTAATGATATCAGCAGGGGAGGAGGGGAGGAGGGAAGGAGTGAAGGAGTGAAGGAGTGTAGACGCGGTAGCGGCTTCTCGGAGAGTAGGAGTGAAGGAGTGAAGGAGGGAAGGAGTGATGAATTAAAGACTGTCAACCATCAACTAACAACTAACAACTAACAACCATCAACTAACCGCGACTTCTTTCCAGCAACAGCATCATCATTAAACTTAACAAGACTTGCTTTTCTTCTCGTTCGCTGAGTTGATTCATGGCTTTAATGGTGAATTTTCTGGAGAGGAACGAAGGGATTTTTTCCAAACGCATTACCACTGTTCCATCCGGACGGATAACTAAATACACAGGATTAAAGACATAACCAGTAAAAATACTTACAAAAGGTATTTGTGCAAATAAAGCGTCTGCTACCTTAATCCAGGGATTTTTTTCCTGGATAGTCATCATTACATCATCGCCATCAAAAATGTCATAACGGGCACGCCATAGGGAACGCAAACCCCGTCTTTTTACTGCACCAATGACAGTATTATTAGCATCAGTGAAATCGTAGCGGGCAGAAAAATCAATGATGCGATCGGCTCTTATGTAGTAAAGTGGGGTATTGCGCTCAACATCCGCAAAGACGGTAATTAATTCCTTAAGCTTAAATAGTTTCTGCCTGACATAAAACTTTAAACTTCCCTGGGCATCTAGCACGGATATTTGGGGTGCA
>JAAUYD010031535.1_pt1 | contig 14994 bp, 14 predicted proteins | sample 7278101 | NCBI WGS metagenome assembly JAAUYD01 (sample SAMN14350128, study PRJNA611818) | marine sediment metagenome | isolation source: surface marine sediment (0.6m) | place: French Polynesia: Moorea | collected 2018-08
GCAACGCCGACATCATCGCGCATCGTCTGACCAAGCGGACGCCGAAGTGGAAACCGTGGTTTGGGAGTATTCGACCCCATATCGATCCGGTGTGGGGATGCCGCTTCTCTCTGACCCGGCTCTCCGCCCGCCTTATCGACGCAGTTACAGCGGAGCGGATTTCGATCTCGGGCCGTATCGCGGGGGCAGAACGGAAGTACTGGCCGAACGATGAAGCAATCTGTGCCTCGGTCGCGCATCGCGACGGTTTCCAGAAGCTCGAACTGTCAAAAGCGCTCGGCGACATTTGCCTGAATGAGACATTCCACGGACATGACAAGGGCGTCTATGATCGAGAGGTTTTAGCTGCTACTGATCCCGACGACAGGATCTATCACCCGGTATATGACAAAGAGAGAGTGATTGAATGGTTGTTCAAGATGACGAAGTCCAGACCTGAGCGGGTGGATGAGTTGCTCGAACGCTACGCATATGCGCTGTCCGTCGATGACACGCAGCATCTGCGCGATCTCGCGGCAGTGTCGGTCTCGACTCCTCTAGCCCCGCGAGAGTATCTGTAAAAGCAGGCTGCGCACGAGCGGTCGACAATAGGACACATGAGAGCTCCATGAATATTCAGAGTGTTGGTGTTATCGGCGCAGGTCAGATGGGCAACGGGATCGCCCATGTCTTTGCGCAGGCGGGGATGGACGTGAAGCTTCATGACATCTCAGAAGAGGCTGTCAAAGCCGCCCTCGACACCATCGCAAAGAACCTCGACCGCCAGGTCAGCCGCGACAGGATCAGCCAGGCTGACCGCGACGCGGCGCTCGCGCGGATCGCCCCGACAGCGGATGTGGCCGAAATCGCGAAGACCGATCTCGTCATCGAGGCCGCGACCGAGCGCGAGGACATCAAGCACGCGATCTTCAAATCCCTTGCGCCCCATCTGGCCGACCACACCATCTTGACCTCCAACACCTCGTCCATATCCATCACCCGCCTCGCCGCCGCCACCGACCGGCCGGAGCGCTTCATGGGCTTCCACTTCATGAACCCGGTGCCGGTCATGCAACTGGTCGAGCTGATCCGCGGCATCGCCACCTCAGAGGAGACCTATACGACCCTCGCTACGGTTGTGGATAAATTGGGCAAAACGTCGGCCAGTGCCGAGGATTTCCCGGCCTTCATCGTCAACCGGATCCTCATGCCAATGATCAACGAGGCGATCTACACGCTCTATGAGGGTGTCGGCAATGTCCGCTCCATCGACACCTCGCTGAAGCTCGGCGCGAACCACCCGATGGGTCCGCTGGAACTGGCCGACTTCATCGGCCTCGACACCTGTCTTGCGATTATGAACGTCCTCCATGACGGCCTGGCCGACACCAAATACCGGCCCTGCCCGCTGCTGACAAAATATGTCGAAGCCGGGTGGTTGGGGCGCAAGACCCAGCGCGGCTTTTACGACTACCGCGGCGAGGAGCCTGTCCCCACCCGCTGAGACCTTTTCTGTAAAATCCGCGTGAGACGTCGAATATAGCAGCCAGCCGGCGCGTATACTCCCCAGAACCGCAAGGGGGGACCTTAACAATGCGCCGCTTGATCACACTTCTCTGCGCCTGTCTCGCGCTGATCGGCCAATCCGCCGTCGCTCAAACGTGGCGCATCGACCAGAGCCAGACCCGGATCTTCGCCGATGTCCTCTATCTCGGCGAAGCGACCCTCGGGGTCGAGTTCAAACGCTTCAACAGCGCGATCCGCTTCGACGAATACGACCTCGACCAAACCCGCGCCGAGATCGCCGTCGCCGCCTCTTCCGTCCACACGGGCTATCCGTGGATTGACGCGCTCGTCCGCTCCAAGGATTTTCTCGATGCCCGCCAGCATCCGGGCATCCGCTTCCGCCTGACACGGCTCGAGAAGACCTCGCAAAGCACAGCCGACATCGACGGGAATGTCACCCTGCTCGGGGTCACACGCCCCATCAGTTTCAAGGCCGACGTCTTCCGCTACGGCTACCGGGCGGATGCACCCAAGGTGAAGGAGGCGGGCTTCAACCTCAGGGGAGAGATCGACCGCCGCGATTTCGGCAACGCCACGGGCTACCCCCAGATCGCCGCCAAACTGCCGCTTCGCATTCGGCTGGTGCTGACTACGGCGGATGCTTCGTGAACATTTCACAACAATAACCGGGCTTTGTCGCGTTTTGGGAAACGGCCTGTTTGACAAAGCACCCCTTCTCTCGCCAGCAAAACATCGCATTTTCACGACCACACCGACCTGAAAGGAGACCAACACATGATTTTCCGTCCGCTCGCCCTCGCCGCAGCACTGGCCCTGTCGCCTCTCGCCGCCTTCGCTGCGCCCTGGACCGTCGACAAATCGCACACCCAGATCACCTTCTCCGTGAACCATCTGGGCTTTTCCGAGACGAACGGCATTTTCCGGGACTTCGAGGCCGATGTCAGCTTTGACCCCGAGAACATCGAAGCCACTGAGGTCACGTTCACGATCCAGGCCGCCAGCATTGACACATTCTGGGCCGCCCGGGACGAGCACGTCCGCAACAAGGATTTCCTCGACGTGGCCAACCACCCGACAATCACGTTCGTGTCGACCGCCGTCGAGCAGACGGGCGATGAGACGGCAACAGTCACCGGCGACCTGACCATTCTCGGCACCACACAATCCGTCACCTTCGACGCCGTTCTGAAAGGCATGGGTCCGAACCCGTTCAACCCCGATGCAACCATTGCCGGCTTCCAGCTGACGGGCGAGATCGACCGCACCGCTTTCGGCGTCAGCTACGGCGCCCCGGCCATTGGCACCGTCATCCCTGTGACCGTCGATCTTGAAATGAGCCCCGCCTCGTAAGATCCTGACCGGAGCCACATGAAGGAACCACGATCATGAGCGTCAAGAACACCGAAACCGCCTGGGGCTGGCCTGCACGGGTCATTCACTGGGTCATGGCGCTCATGATCCTCGGCTTGCTCGGGGTCGGCAACTACATGACCAGCCTCGACATCTTCAACCCGGACCGGTTCACGCTGACCCAACAGCACAAGAGCATCGGCTTTGTCGTCTTCGTGCTCGCCATCATCCGGGTCGGGTGGCGCTTCGCCAACCGCACGTCGCCAACGCTGCCCGAGGCGATGCCGGGCTGGCAGAAGGCCGCCTCGCACGCCTCGCATTACGCGCTTTATGCGCTGATCTTCATCATGCCGCTCTCAGGCTGGCTGATGTCCTCGGCCTCGCCGCTCAATGATCCGGGCGCCTACCCCGTTCAGATCCGGAACATGGTCTTCGGCCTCTTCGAGATGCCCGATCCGTTCGCCACCGGCAGCGAAAGGCTGGAGGAGATCTTCCACACCATCCACGCCGTCTCCGCCAGGCTGATGATCCTGATCCTCCTCGTCCACACGGCCGCGGCACTGAAGCACCATTTCGTCGACAAGGACACGATCCTGCGCCGCATGATCCGCGGTTAAAGCGATATTAGTCGATCCTGGAAGATCCGCCTGACGAAGACCGCTCAAACTGAAGGGCGGTCTGAGGCCGTGTTCCTAAATCCCGGGTCAGGTTTTGGGCGAAATGCCATGAGCGCGCCGGAACCGCCCGGTAAGGCGAACTCCGATCGGATGGCCGGAAACACTGATCACCGCTCTCGAAAAAGCGTCTCCGGACAGCATCACCCCACAGCGCTCATACCGGGATGCTGATAGGCCCCACATGACTGAGCCAGGCCCATACCCCAACACAGAATGTCGCAACAGCAAGCATCGAAGCACCAAAATCCCCCGAAACGCAGCAGGCTGGCGCGTGGGCCGGTTTGGGGCGCAGCCCCACGCACGGGGCGCCCAGTCAGCCGGCTGACAACCGCACATAGCTCAATCAACCGCAGAGGCCGGCTGCGCCAACCCAGGGCCCGGACGACACCGCTAGTTCAGGCGCCTTCGCCAAAACGGCCGTTGACGAGGTCGGTCAGCGCATCGGCCAGCTCTTCAGCATCATTACCGCTGGTCACAACCCGGATCGACGTGCCCTTGGCCGCGGCCAGCATCAGAAGGCCCATGATCGAATCGCCCGTCACTTCCTGCCCATCGCGGCTGACCCGTGCCTCTGCATCGAAACGTTCCACCGTTTCGACGAATTTGGCAGAGGCCCGCGCATGCAGACCCTTCTCGTTGACGATATCCAGCGTCCGGATCACGTCCATCAGGCCGAGAGGGTGCCCTTGGTCACGCCAAGGCCGTCGGCGCAATTGATGTATTTCCGCCCGGCTGCAAGGGCGCAGGCGACGGCTTCGTCCAGCGGAAGATCGCGTGCCTTGGCAAGCTTGATCAGCATCGGCAGATTCACGCCGTAGAGGACCTTGCGGTCCGAGCGGTCGCATGCGGCCATGGCCAGATTTGAGGGCGTGCCGCCAAACATGTCGGTCACAACGACAACACCGTCGCCTGTGTCGACAGCGTCCACAGCAGCGTCGACGTCATCCTGTTTGGAGAGCCGGGTATCGTCGGGTCCGATCGTGATCGCGCGGGTGCCCGGGCGTTTGCCGACGACATGTTCCATCGCCGAGAGATACTCGCGTGCGAGGCCACCATGGGCGACAATTACGATACCAATCAAGCGCTCACCACCCGTCTGCGGCCGGCCCCCTCCGGCATACGTTCCAGCTCACGGTGTCGATTAGACACCCGCCATCCTTCACCTGCAAGCGCTTTCATCACAGTCTCGGCGAGGCACACGGATCTGTGACGTCCGCCAGTGCATCCGAACGCGATTGTCAGGTACGATTTGCCCTCAGCGGCATAGGCCGGCAACAGAAGCCGCGCCAGTTCCAGCACGCGGGCGAGGAATTCGTCATAGAGCGGATCCTGCGCGACAAACTCTGCGACCTCCGCGTCCAGACCGGTCAGCGGGCGCAGCGCCGCCTCCCAATGCGGATTGCGCAAAAAACGGCAGTCGAGCACGATATCCGCGCTCCGCGGTGTGCCCCGCTTGTAGGAGAACGACTGAACCGAGACCGACAGCCCCTCATCAACCGACTGAGCGAACCACCGGGCCAAGGCCGCCCGCAGGTCGTGCGGCGACATCTCGGATGTATCGACCAGAATGTCGGCACAATCCCGCAGCGGGGCAAGAAGTTCGATTTCCCGTTCGACCCCCACGAGCGGTGTCTCGTCCGGGGCCATCGGGTGGCGGCGCCGCGTCTCGGAAAAGCGCCGCAGCAACACGTCGCGCGCGCAGTCGAGATAAACCAGATTGACCGCCAGACCCGGCTTCTTCGCCAGAACGCTCAGCACTTCCCACAGCGCGGCGACGCTGAAATCGCGTGTCCGCGTGTCGACGCCGATGGCAATGGGGCGGTGGTGGTTTTCGTCGGCAAACAGGCGTTCCAGGAAAGACAGCGGCAGATTGTCGATAGCCTCGAAGCCGAAATCCTCAAGCGCGCTGATCGCTGTCGACCGTCCCGCGCCCGCGGGACCGGTAATAATGGCGACGTCGCGTCGCGGAGCGCTGCTATTTCCTCGTTTCATCTGCCTGCCCGTCCATAGGCGAACGGTACAGGGGAAACTCTTCACAAAGGTTAACGCCTGCAGCGATCGCTGCAGCTAAGTTAGGCACGTTGGCACCCGCAATCAAAGGCAAACACGCGGATTTGAGCGTGATTGTGTTGCACTGCGGCATGCGCTGGCGACTGTCGCGCTCCAGATCGACGACTACGACCGGAGCGACGTTAACGACAAAAGGCAGTCTCATCAGTCCGATTCCCCGCGCCTCGATCAGCCCTTTGATAGCCTCAGGCGGAGAAATGCGCAGATCGGGACCGTTGCCCGTCAGACACACCTGATCGTCGGACACCAGCGTCGCCCCGCGCGAGATCAGCTCCAGCGCCAGCCCCGACTTGCCCGCGCCTGAGGGGCCGAGAATCAGCACACCCCGGCGCTGAAAGGCCACAGCACTCGCATGCAGAAGGTCGCTCACAAGGGCAGCTCGACAATCATCCGCGCGCCCAGCGGCGGCACATCGGTCCCGATGCCCTCGGGCCGGATGTTCTCCGCCCAGATACGCCCGCCATGGGCCTCGACAATCTGCTTGGAGATCGCGAGACCAAGGCCGGAATGGTTCCCGAACTCCTCCGTCTCCGGCCGCTCCGAGTAGAACCGCCCAAAGATGTCCTTGAGATTGATGTCAGGAATACCGGGCCCCATGTCCTCGACCGTGACGCGGACCGAGTGGTCGCCGACAAGACGCGTGTTCACCGTGATCTTGTCACCTTCCTTGGCAAAGGAAATCGCGTTGGTGATCAGATTGACAAAGACCTGGGCGAGCCGCCCCTCAAGCCCCATCAGTCGCATCGGCCCGGATCCGAAACCGACCACCAGTTCGGCCCCCACATCGGCAGCAATCCCCTGGTTGAAATCGACCAGATCGCGGAGCTGCCGATGGAGATCGAACTCCTCCATCTCATCGCGCACCAACTCGCTGTCCAGCCGCGAGGCGTTCGAGATATCGGTGACGAGGCGGTTCAGCCGGTCGACATCCTTCATGATCACATCCAACAGCCGCTGCCGCCCGGCATCGTCTTTGGCATAAGGCATGGTCTCGACCGCGGACCGGAGCGACGTCAGCGGGTTCTTGATCTCGTGCGCGACATCGGCCGCGAACATCTCGTTGGCCTCGATCCGGTCGTAAAGCGCCGTCGTCATCGCCTGAAGGGCGCCCGACAGGAACCCGATCTCATCGGGCCGCCCGGTCAGGTCCGGCAGATCCACACGGTTGGTCTCACCTTTGCGGCGGGTGCGCGCGCCGCTTTCCTGCGCGGCCTCGGCCAGATAGCGGAGCGGGCGGACGATGGTGCTGGCCAGCACCAGTGACAGCACGATGGAACAGATGATCGCAAGTGCGAAGACCTGCAGAACCTGCTCCCTCTGGCCACGGACAAGCTGGTCGATCTCCCCGGGGGGCGTCGTCAGCGTCAGCGCACCCCGGATCCGGTTCTCGTGCTGCAACGGCACACCCACGGTCAGCACCAGCCGCCCATCAGTGCTCGTCATCTGCTGCGAGATGATACGGCCAGTATCGATCGCCTCCCGCGCAACCGGGTTGGCGAGGGCCGTGCTGATCACCGGCTCTTCGCTGGTCGTATCTCGCCGGAAAATCGGCGCTGCCCGGTCCCAGAACTCGCCGGCGATGCTTGTGAACGCGCTGGACCACTGGACGTCTTCCTCGCCGCTCTCGATCAGGCTCGGGGGCGCATCGGCGGCGGCCCCTCCCAGAAAGCGCTGCGCGGAATCGTAGATCCAGATCCGGTTGGCCGTCCGGTCCGAGTAGGACTCCACCACACTCAGCGCAATGGACCGCAACTCCTGCTCGTTTGCTTCGCTGGGCAGCTTGTCCTCGATGGCCGCAACCATCAACAGCCCCTCGGTCCGCATCCCGCGCTCACGCGTGGCGATCAGGCTGTCCTGGAACTGGTTCAGGTACAAAACGCCCAAAACCAGAACCACAAGTGCGACCAGATTGAAGGTGATGACTTTCCGCGCCAATGGCGAGCGGCCCCGGAAGCGGGACTGCCAGTCCATCTGTTGCACGTGGGCCTCAGGCTCGTCCCCCTTGCGAATTCCGCTCAGGATGATGCGGGGGCGCGAGGACGCACCTGAAGCCATCAGTTACGCCTCGTTGTAGCGGTATCCGATACCGTAAAGGGTTTCGATGGACGAGAACTCGTCATCCTTGGCCTTGAATTTCTTTCGGATGCGCTTGATGTGGCTGTCGATCGTGCGGTCGTCCACATAAACCTGATCATCGTAGGCCACATCCAGAAGCTGATCGCGGCTCTTGACGAAACCGGGTCGCTGGGCCAGTGCCTGCAGGATCAGGAACTCGGTCACGGTCAACGTGATCGGCATGTCTTTCCACAGCACGGCATGGCGCAGCGGATCCATCTTCAGCGATCCGCGGACGATCGTGTCGACATCCTGCTCCTCCTCACCGCCGCCCTTCATGGCCTCGCGGCGGCGCAGGATCACCCGGATCCGCTCAACCAGCAGCCGCTGCGAAAAGGGCTTGCGAACAAAGTCGTCCGCACCCATGCGCAGGCCCAGAACCTCGTCGATCTCCTCATCCTTGGAGGTCAGGAAGATGACCGGCATGTTCGACTTCTGGCGCACCTGCCGGAGCAGCTCCATCCCGTCCATCCGGGGCATCTTGATGTCGAATACCGCAAGGTCCGGCATCGACTTTTCGAACGCCGACAGGGCCGTCGTTCCGTCATTGTAGGTCCGGACCGTATAGCCCTCCCCCTCGAGCACCATAGATACCGAGGTCAGGATGTTGCGGTCGTCGTCTACCAGCGCAATCGTTGCCGACATGATCCTCGTCCCTTCTCCTCTTAGCGGGATACTTCAATAGTACGGCATAAAACACAACGCCGATGCTGTATACATTACAATCCCTTAGTTCGGGAAAACTGCGGCGAATCGGCCAAAAGCGTGGATTTGGTGCAATACGCTCTGGCCGCCCGCGTCCTGCATGCTAATAAGCAGCATTCGCCGCCGGTGCGCAAGATTCGGTCGTGGACTGACCGGATGACCTAAGAAACGGCCCTTTCGAAGGACCACTGGCTGAATGGGGAGAACCGCATCTTCCGGGCACATGCGTCCGGTGGATGGCAGAGCAGAGGAGCTCGCGCGCCAATGACAGATGTCTTGGTCAATCCGGACACACGTCTGGAAACGACAGGAACACTCGCGCCGAAGGCAGTTCACTACAATCTCGAAGAAACAGGTCTCGTCGAAGCGGCGCTTGTCCGCGGCGAAGGCACGCTCGGCCAGGGCGGCACCTTTCTGGTCGAGACCGGAAAGCACACAGGCCGCTCTCCCAAGGACAAGTTTATCGTCTCCGAGCCGTCCGTCGAGCCGCATATCTGGCGCGAGAACAACGCCGCGATGTCGCCGGAAGCGTTTGAGACGCTCTACCAGGACATGGCCGCCCATATCCGCGACCGCGAACTCTTCGTCCAGGATCTCTACGCGGGCGCCGATCCCGACTATCGCCTGAATGTTCGCGTGATGACGGAGCTGGCCTGGCACGGCCTCTTCATCCGCCACCTCCTCCGCCGCCCAGACGTGTCGGAACTGGCAAGCTTCCTCCCCGAGTTCACCATCCTCAACTGCCCGAGTTTCCTCGCCGACCCCGCGCGCCACGGCTGCCGCACCGAGACCGTCATCGCCCTCTCGTTCGAGCGCAAATTGATCCTTATCGCCGGCACATCCTATGCGGGCGAGAACAAGAAATCGGTCTTCTCGGTCCTCAACTACCTCCTGCCCGAGCGCGGCGTGATGCCCATGCACTGCTCGGCCAATCACGCACCCGACGACCCCGAGGACGTGGCCGTCTTCTTCGGCCTCTCCGGCACCGGCAAGACGACCCTCTCGGCCGACCCGTCCCGCGTCCTGATCGGCGATGACGAGCACGGCTGGTCCGACACCGGCACCTTCAACTTCGAAGGCGGCTGCTACGCCAAGACCATCAACCTCGACCCCAAGGCCGAGCCAGAGATCTACGGCACCACGCAGAAATTCGCGACCGTGATCGAGAACATGGTGTTCGATCCGCACACCAAGGCGCTAGATTTCGAGGATGACAGCCTGACGGCAAACATGCGATGCGCCTATCCGCTGCACTATATCTCAAACGCGTCCGAAACCGGGCTCGGCGGCATGCCGCGCAATGTCATCATGCTCACCTGCGATGCCTTCGGTGTCCTGCCGCCCATCGCACGGCTGACCCCGGCGCAGGCCATGTATCACTTCCTCTCGGGCTTCACGTCCAAGGTTGCGGGCACGGAGAAGGGCGTGACAGAGCCGCAGCCCACCTTCTCGACCTGTTTCGGTGCCCCCTTCATGCCGCGCCGGCCGGAGGAATACGGCGCCCTTCTCCGCGACAAGATTGACCAGCACGGGGCGTCCTGCTGGCTGGTCAACACCGGCTGGACGGGCGGCGCCTATGGCACGGGCAGCCGGATGCCGATCAAGGCAACCCGCGCACTTCTGACCGCCGCACTGAATGGTGAGCTTGCGAAGGGCGCCTTCCGCAAGGATCCGCATTTCGGCTTCGAAGTTCCGGTCGCTGTGCCAGGGGTCGACGATGCGCTCCTCGACCCGCGCACGACATGGGCCGACCCGGCCGCCTATGACACGCAAGCCGCCAGACTGGTGACCATGTTTGCCGACAATTTCGCCCAGTACGAGACCTGCGTCGACGACGCCGTCCGGGCCGAAGCTGTCGGCACCGCTTGACGGCAGCCTGATCCCCTGCCACCTCCCTCTCTGATCCGGAGAGGGGGGGAGTGACATGACTTACGGCATCGCCACCGGCCACGCGCTGACCACCGCCAGTGCCGAGGCGGTCCTGCGCGACGGTGGTACGGCAGTCGATGCCGCCCTCGCCGCCGCCTTCACGGCTTTCGTGGTCGAACCGGTGCTCGCCGGGCCTCTCGGGGCCGGGGTGATGCTGATGGCCGCACCCGACACAAAGCCCCGCCTCGTCGATGGTATTGTGCAGACGCCGCGCGGGATGGCGCCCGAGGCCGATCTGGACATCGACACGATCACCGTCGATTTCGGGGCCGAGACGCAGGCCTTCCACATCGGCGCCGGGACCATCGCCACGCCCTGCCTCATGCCGATGCTGTGCACGGCCCACGAACGCTGGGGCCGGATGCCGCTGACGATCCTGGTGGCCGAGGCCTGCCGCCACGCGCGAGAGGGCTACACCGTCACGCCCTTCCAGACGCATCTCGCAACGCTGGTCGCCCCGATCCTCGGTGCCGATGCGGCCACCCGCGCCATCTACTTCACGGATGACAAACCGCACCCACCCGGACATGTGGCCAGAAACCCAGAGCTCGCCGATGTGCTGGAGGTCCTTGCCATCGAAGGCCCTCGTTTCTTCGCCGAGGGGGAAATCGCGCAGGCCCTCCTCGCCTGCCCGGGCGGCCACCTGACGCCCGCGGACCTCGCGAAGGCCGCACCGGTCGACCGGACGCCACTGCAACTCAGACGCGGCGGGACAGATATCTTCCTCAACCCGGCCCCCAGCCTCGGTGGGCTCTCCATCACCCTCGCGCTCGAAAGCCTGCCTGCCGATCCGACGCAAGTGCAGATCGCTGCGGTCCTCGACGGCATCGACCGTATCCGGCGCCGGAACGGCAGCGCCGAGGCGCTGGCAGCAGCGCGTCCCGAGCATGTCTCGATGCTTCGCGCGCTTCTCGATGCGCCGATGGCGACACGCGGCACGACCCACATCTCAATAACGGATACCGAGGGCATGACCGTCGGTCTCACACTGACCAATGGCGAGGGCTGTGGGCGCATCCTGCCCGGAACCGGCATCATGCCGAACAACATGCTGGGAGAGGAGGACCTCGTGCCGGACGGCCCGCTCGGCTGGCACCCCGATCAGCGGATGGCCACCATGATGTGCCCGATGATCCTGCGCGAGGGCGAGACCGTGACTGTCCTCGGCTCCGGCGGCTCCAGCCGGATCCGCAGCGCACTGGCCCAGACGGCACTTCGCCTGACCGATGGCAAGGGCCGTCTGGAAGACGCGATCCCGGCCCCCCGCCTCCATGTCGAGGGCGGAGTCCTCTCGTTCGAGGATACCGGCGGCGAGGCCTGGCGCGCGCCGCTCCTGAAGCACTGGCCCGAGGCACGGATCTTCCCCGAACCGAGCCTCTTCTTCGGCGGTGTCCACGCCGTCCGCGCGGTCAAGACCCGCGCCGAAGAAGCCTTCGGTGACCCCCGCCGGGCAGGCGTGGCCGCTCTCGGCTAAGCGGGCCCCGCGATCCCCGGGGGGGCGTTTCCTACAATGAGCACCTTCGGTGCACGCGATTCTTTTGCGGCCTCCCGGCCGCGCTGGCTCCCGGATCGGGCGGCACGCCTCAGGTGCCGTCCCTTCTCCAGGATCCAGCAGTACGACCTTTTAGGGTTTTGTTTAGATTCAGAACCTGAGCCCGACAGGTACTGGACGGTTTCTGTACGGCTTCTGGACGCGAAACACAGCGCATCGAAAACCGAACGCTTTGTCGTCGCGTTAACGAACGCGAAACGCCCAGCGGACCATGCCCGACGGTTTCCGGACATCTTCTGTACAGAATCTGGACAGCCCAGACCGCGCTATTTGGGGTCGGGTGCGGAAAAGGTGATGCGGAAATGGGCGCCGCCTGTGCTCTCTTCGACGCTGAGGCGCCCACCCTGCCGCTCCAGGATCGCGACGACAATGGCAAGGCCCATTCCGGTCCCTCCGGCATCGCGCCGGGTGGTGAAGAACGGCTCGGTCAGGCGGGCCGCGTTGCGAGGCGAGATGCCGTTGCCGTCGTCGCGCACCGTCAGGGTGCGCGAAGCCTTATCATATTGCAGCCAAACGGTTTTTGCACCGTGCTGGGCCGCATTTTGCGCCATATGCGAAAGAATGATCGCCCCCTGGTCGTGTGACAGAGGCAGCGCTAGGTCGCCGCTGTTCTCGACCTCCAGCTTGACGCCCGGCTCCTCCGACCGGACACGCTCGACAATCTCGGATAAGGTCGCGGAAGCCGAGGTCTGGTGATGGCGGGCCCGCACCAGTTCCCGCAGACGCCCCAGAAGGGCGTTCATGCGCAGCCCCTCCTTGTGGATGTTGTCATAGAGCTTCGCCCGCCGTGCGTCTGTCAGACCACTACCTGTAGTCTTCAAAAGCTCCGCAGCCCCAATAATTGCCGTCGCAGGGGATTTCAGCTCATGGGTGACATGGGTCGTGTAGGTCTCGATCGTCTCTGATCTTTCGGACAGGGTTTCGGCCATCGACAATACGCTTTGGCCCAGATCTGCAAGCTCCCGCACACCGTAGTGGGACAGCGCCTCCGGCACCGGTTTCAGGCCAGAGGCCACATCCTGACTTTGCGCCGCCAACAGGTTCAGTGGGCGCGAGATCAGTCGCCAGAAGACAACGCCCACAAGGGTCGATCCGGCCAACATAATGAGGGCCACGACGGTCAGGGTCTGGCGCTCCTGATAGAGGAATTTCTGCAAATCGATTGGCGTGCGGGAGAGGTAGACCGCCCCTACGACCCGGTCGCCTACGATCACCGGATGGGCGACAAAGACCCGGTAGGTCGTGTCGCGGCTCAGCGAGTTCAATGGGTGCCTTCCGAACTGATCGGTCCGGTAGCGAAGCCGCGTCGCCACCTCGCCCTGCAGGGCAACGGCAACCTCATCGACATGGGCCAGCGAATACCCCGCCTGACCGCTGGCGGCGAAAACCCGTCCGAAGGCGTCTGTGGCCGAGTAGCCCGCCAGAGTGGTTTTTTGCGAACGTGCTGCCAAGTCACTGAGCACGCGAGAAATTTCGCTGTAGGGCGCGACCGTTGGACGCGGGGTCGGCTGGCCGTCTGGTGGCGGTGGCATGACCTTGTCGCGGAAGACGCTGAGGCTCGGGTCGACCGGGTGATAACGGCCATCCCGCCGCTCTCTTTGCTCCGGGGTCAACAGGTGGCCAAGATCGGGGTCTGGCTCAAACTGCTCAAACGCCATCGCGAACGCCTCGGCATATAGCGCCGATTGCGCGATCAGGCTCCGCTCCGTCTCACGAACAAACTGGTTTCCGGTCAACCGAGCCGCCAAAAGGCCAATGACGGGGAGAGCGACAAGAAGTGCGCAGACAAGTCCGATCAACAGCGCCAGCGAGGGGCGCCATTTGCGCCTTATGCTCACCCCTGGCAACCACCCAGCTTCACGCCAACGCCATGAACAGTCCGGATAATATCGCGATATCCGAGTGCCTGCGCCTTCTGCCGGATGTTACGGATATGGCTGTCCACGGTCCGGCCCGAGAGATGCGTGTTGGTCCCGTAGACGGCCTCGATCAGTTGGGAGCGTGAGAGGACCCGCTCCGGCGCCCGGGCCAGTGCGGCGAGTGTCGCAAACTCGATCGCCGTCAGCGACAAATCTGCCTCGCCGAGAGTGCAAACGTGCGCGCCCGGATCGATCCGGAGATGCTCATGCGTCAGGGCCGGCTCCGCCACGCTATTGCTCTGTCCTCGCGCGAGAATGGCCTTGATCCGCAAAACAAGCTCCCGCGGGCTGAAGGGCTTTGTGACATAATCGTCGGCGCCGAGTTGGAAGCCCAGAACGCGGTCGATCTCCTCATCCCGGGCTGTCAGGAACAGAACCGGCACGTTGGAGCTTCGGCGGATGATCTTGCAGGTCTCGAAACCGTCCATGTCGGGCATACCAATGTCTAGGACGACAAGATCGGGCTTGACCGTGGCAATGTTGGAGACAGCCTTCAGCCCGCTATCGGCCTCTGTCACCCGCATTCCCGCGCCCTCAGCAGCGAAACGGATCACGTCGCGGATATGGGCATCGTCATCGACAGTAAGGATGTGGGTCGGCATCGGCACTCTCTTGGCAATCGGCAGGCAACGCCCGCCACAACACTATCTCTAGAGCCGGCTTTGTCACGCCTTAACCCGTCGCGGGACAGACACTCGAAAGAAACCCCGGTGCCAGGACAGGCGGCACCGGGGAGGTGTGAGAGTGCGAAATCGGTGACAAAACCTCTCATACGGCCAAGGTCACAGGCCGGCGTGCATCCGGTCTGTTCAAGTTGTGCAGAATTTGATGAGAGCGCTACTCCGCCGCCTGCACCATTGCCGGACGATAGGCATCCCGCACGTAACCGGCCAGCGCACCGATCAGCGGCATATCCGACCTCTCGATGTAGTACATGTTGATCATGACCTCCGGCAGATCGGGCAACGCACCACCGTGATCGATCTGATGAAAGTAGGGCGCGGAATTCCCGGCGATGTTGGCATGAACCGCCAGATCGGCGGAAACGGTGGCATCAATTGTGCGTGTGCTGTCCGATTCCACAACCATGTCCCAGGGAATGCCCATATCGTCGAGTGCCTTCTGGACAGGTGCGCGGAAGATGCAGGCACGTTCGAAGGCAAGCTTCAGC
>JAAUYD010041482.1_pt1 | contig 14994 bp, 10 predicted proteins | sample 7278101 | NCBI WGS metagenome assembly JAAUYD01 (sample SAMN14350128, study PRJNA611818) | marine sediment metagenome | isolation source: surface marine sediment (0.6m) | place: French Polynesia: Moorea | collected 2018-08
ACGCCATTTGACTTAACTCAGCCAAAAGTGCTTGTCGATTTGCATATGCTTCTAAAGCTGACTCAGCTTGTTTGCGAACGGTAATATCTACATCTACCCCAGACATTCGTTTTGCTACACCCAAGCGATCGCGAAATACTACCCCTTTACTGAATACCCAACGAATATTACCATCCGGCAAAACCATACGATATTCCAGATCGTAATCGGTACCCTTTTCTATTGCTCTACGAATTGCACCATTGACTCGTTCGCGATCTTCAGGATAAATACAGCACAAAAAGGTTTCGTAAGAGCCATCAAAAGTACCTTGTTCTAAACCAGACAAAGCTTCTCTGTGACCTGACCAGATAATCTTATTACGAAGAATATCCCAATCCCAGGTTCCCATGGATGCAGCAGATAAAGCCATTTTTAGCTTAACTTCCCGCGCTTTAGCCTGTTCGGTTTGTTGCCGTAATTCTTGCATCATTAGACTTGCATCTAATAAACGGCGAACTCGCTGACGCAGTACTGACCAGTGAATTGGCTTGGTAATATAATCTGTAGCTCCAACAGCAAAAGCTTTTTCTACAGATTTTTCGTCATACATTGCTGTTATAATTAGCATAGGGGTATTTGCTCCCCCTGGAAGATTATGTAGTCGCTCACAACAAGTTAAGCCATCCATCACTGGCATGAGCGCATCCAATAAAATTAGATCGGGTTTTAATTGATTATAAATAACTAAGGCTTGCTCACCATCATTAGCTTCTACTACTTGATAACCTGCATACTCTAGTAGCTCGCGTAGATGTATTCTTGTTAAAACATCATCATCAGCAACTAAAATTAAATTATTCATATAAAAAGAATTGGGAGCAAAATATAAGAAACACAACTTAAGCAAAATACTCTCATTCTATTTATATTAACTTTTTGATATTTATTAATAATTATTTATATATCATCTCATTCAATTAAACAGCTTAGAAATCAAAAATATAGAGATAAAGAGCTTAGGATTCAAAAACTCAGGATTCAAAAACTTAATCAAGTAGGCGAGAAAAAAGTAACCTATGTAAATAAATATAGAATATCTGTATTTGGCTCTTAGTAGCGCTTTAGCCCTAAAGCGCTATTACAAACAAGTTATGATTTTTCTTAGTAACATACTTAGATTAGTTTTGAGGCAAAACTTTATGAAGTTTTTGTAGCAACGCTTGAGTCGTATAAGGTTTCTGAAGAAAAGTTACAGCATTATCTGTATTTTTACCTGGTAAATTTTCACTATTCATTAAACCACTCACCGCAACAATTCGCACCTGAGGATTCATTTTCCTTAGGGTACTAATAGTTGTTGCTCCATCCATATTTGGCATCATCATATCAATGATGGCAGCACTGATTTTATTTTTATACTGAGCATATATAGCAACTGCTTCTATTCCATCACTAGCAGTAATAACTTGATAATTATGATGTTCCAAAGAATTCTTAGTAATTTCTCTAATTGCTGGTTCATCATCAACTACCAAAATCAATTCTCCACAACCCGAAGGAGTAGCTGCAATATCTTCTACCAATTGTTCCAGGGAAACATTACTTGCTGGTAAATAGACATGAAAACTTGTTTCTTGACCTACACGACTAGAAACGCTGATAAAACCACCATGACCTTTAATAATACCCATCACAGTTGAAAGTCCCAATCCAGTACCTTGACCAAATTCTTTGGTGGTGAAAAATGGTTCAAAAATTCTTCCTAATAAATCATTTGGAATACCGATTCCAGTATCCTCAACCTTGAGAAGCACATAAGAACCAACCTTTGCTTCCAAATTCATTTGGGCGTAATTCTCATCGATAAAAATATTCTCAACTGATATCCTTAGGGTTCCATCTTCTAAAATTGCATCGCGAGCATTGAGACATAAATTCATTAGTACCTGATGAATTTGGGTATTGTCCCCATAAACATCCCATAAATCAGGCTGAATATCGATTTCTGTCCGAATTGATTTGGGAAAAGTCTGATCTATAATTTGCTGCATTTCCAAAATCAAATGCTTCATCTGCAATAATGTGCGATCGCCTTCTATCCCTCTTGCATAGGAAAGTACCTGTTTGACTAAGTTTGCACCACGCTTGGCATTTTTTTCAACGATTGATAACATTTCAGTCATACTTTCATCTTGAGATTTAAGCTTCAATAGCTGTGCTGACATCAAGATTGGAGAAAGTACATTATTTAAATCGTGAGCAATACCACTAGCTAAAGTCCCAATACTTTCCATTCGCTGATCTCGTAGAAATTGGGTTTCTAGTTGTTTTTTCTGAGTAATATCAGTATCAACCACCATAATAGACTTTGGTTTGAAGTTTTCATCTTTTACCAATGTCCAACAACTATCAACAATAATTTCCTTACCAAATTTACTAATTTTTTTTAATTCTCCCCGCCAAATCCCTTTTTCTAGTACGGTATTTAAAATTTCTTCTGAATGTTTAAATTCTGTTTTTAATAATCGATTAGCATTTTTGCCAATAACTTCTTCTTCTTTCCACCCATAAAGTTTTTCGGCACTCTTATTCCAAAGTAAAATATTGTTATATAAATCTCTCAAAACAATTGCATCTGTAGTTAAATCTAATAATGCAGCTTGTTCTCTGATTTTTTGTTCTACCTGTTTACGTGCTGTAATATCTTCTAAAATATACAAACGCCCGAAATCTAATCCATCATTTAAAATCTGTCGAGAAAAACGTCGAATTGTTCGACCATCAGGTAACAATATTTCATCTTCACAGATACATTTTTCTGTTGATTCTGGCAAACAAGTATCAAATGGAATAATTCCCATTGATTTTTGGCATGCTTCCATCACATCTGCATGCTTTAAGATATTCCTTTCCATTACTTCTTTGAGTTCTTCAATCCCCCAAAGTTCTCGGAAACGTTCATTTGCAAATAAAATATTTTCTGTCGTATGATCTACCACATAAAAAGCAAGTGGTGACACACTATTCATGGAACGTAATAAAGCTTCTTTCCAGCGTAAATTTTCTTCGTAATTTTTTCTTTCAGTAATATCTTGAAAATAAATTGATAATCCTTCTTTAGATGGATAAGCATGTACGGAAAACCATATATTTAGTGGAGCATAAAACTCCTCAAATTCAACACTGACTTGTGCTGATAGTGCATGGTGATATTCTTCGTAGAACCTAGATAGTAATGATTCGGGAAATTCCTCCCAGATACTCTTTCCTAAAAGTTGTTTTCTTGTTCTTTGTAAAAGTAATTCTGCTTGTTGATTAACATAGGTAAAACACCATTGACGGTCTAATGCAACAAAACCATCGGTAATACTTTCAAAAATATTTGTAATTCTATTTCGTGCAGCTTGTTCGTTAACTAATAACTGTAACCGCTCTGATTCTACCCGTTTGGGCTCGGTAATATCTTCAACAAAATAAGCAAATCTTTGACGTTTATTATCGCAAGGAATTGGCGAAACTGTTATTTTGAGCCATATTTTTTCCGTAGGTTTATCATAGGAATCTTCAAAGGTAAGGGGTAAATTTTCATTACTATTTTCTAAATATCTTTGAACCCAAACTTGTAAATATTGTTGTGGTAGGTTCATTTCACTCAGTAAGCGATTCCCCATTTCTTCCGGGGTCATCTCAAATAATTCTGCAGCAGCAGCATTACCAGAAATATGCAAAATATCATCATCAACAATTTCAATTATCCCCATCATCATTGGGGCACTCTCAAAAAAGCTATTAATAATACCTTGACTATCTCTTAGTGCTACCTGCGCTTGTTGGTATTCTTTTTTTATGTCTACTAGTTCAGATAAATTTCTTTTAATTTCTAATTGTTTAATAACCTGACGACTGATAGCTTGTAGTGATTTGATTTGTTTCTCGCTAATCTCTCTTGGCTCAGTGTCAACAACACACAAGGTTCCAATGTCATGTCCCTGGTAAGTAATTAGAGGTACGCCAGCATAAAATCTAGCAAAAGGATAAGATTGAACTACAGGGGAATTCGCAAATCGCTCGTCAGCTAAAGTGTCGGGGATAATTAGAACATCATTTTGTTCTATACACAAAGGACAAAATCCCATACTTCGGGGCATTTCTTCCACATCTAAACCTACTTTAGCTTTGAACCACTGGCGGTTGATGTCAATCAGATTAATCAGTGCTATTGGTGTTTGGCAAACTTGCGCCGCTAAAAAAGCCAAATCATCAAATTCTTCTTCTGGAGAAGTATCAAGAATTCGATATTGATACAATGCCTCAATCCTTGCTAACTCTTTTTTAGACAATAGAGAGTTCATCAAATTTTCCTACTATTGCTGTCATTATAATTTTCTTGAAACTGGCTGGCAGATATTTCATTACTAAAGCAGGAAATCAATATTAGTTATAGCTTATAAGGTTATAACTGCTATGTATTTAGCCGCAAAAGACATCTTTATTCCTATTGTTTACTGAGTAAGATTCTCACACCATTTGCAATTAGCGTATTTCAGAGCAGATAATTTTTGTTGTGCAGAAAATTAAAACCAGGCTTCAAGCTCTAGAAATAAAACGATAACCGCAAGGTTTTGTTTCTATTGAATCATTTTTGAATGTTTTTAATTAAGTTCAGCTATTTTTATCACCTTAATTATAGTAATATGCCCTATAAATTACCATTAATTCTGATTTATCTGTCTGCATGTTCTTAGTTATACATATTAGAAGCTACGTAATTATTAGCGTTTTTGTCAAGAGTAAGTTTTTACCAAACAGTTATATTCACAACATTTGAAAATTACAACATTTTGAAGTTTATATTTCAAAATAAATGTTCGCAATCAATATTGGAAAATTTCGTTATAAATTTGACTTTCCATTATAAATATTCCTTGCAAGTAAACAAGAGACTGTTGAATACAATACGAAAGGTTGCGTGTGAAGAATATATTAAACTTTTTTTGTATAATGAAGCAAAAATAAAAGAGAAAATATTTGTTTTTTCTAATTTTAACCTTTAAATTCGATGTTTAAAATCGTTTAATATTTTCTCTAAACTAATTTCTTTAAATAACTTGTTTAAAATGTTTGCACAAAAAAATAGATTCTAGCAATCAAATATATTTCTTGTATGGGCTGCTAGTCTGCCTTTACAAGAAAAATTGAGTTTGTCAAATATGTTTACTGTAGGGTTATTACTAACCACTAGGCATTAATCAACAGTATTTAATAAATGTTTTTGCTTTTTAGGAACCCCCTTTAATTCCAAGTCTGATGCATTGAGTGCGATTTTGCCATACAAAATGTAACAATATTTAAAATGCCTTGAATAACAGTTTCATAGTCAATGGATCTAATTTTCAAAAATCCCGGAAGTACCTCTATTAAACCAAATCCTGAAGATAGCTTCGGTATTAGCTTTGCGCCATTGTCACCAGATAAAGCTTATATCAAAGCTGATGATCATGCTAATGGTGCTGTAGTCATGATGAGTGGTATGGTTCGCAATCAGACTGATGGTAAAGCCGTTATTGCGCTAGAGTATCAGGCTTATGAACCAATGGCGTTACAAATTTTTTATCAGATTGCTGCTCATATCCGACAACAATGGACTGATGTTAAGCGAATAGTTATTCAACACCGGATAGGACGTTTGCAAATAGGTGAAATTAGTGTACTAGTTGCTATTGGTTGTCCCCATCGTTCTGAAGCCTTTGAAGCCTGTCGTTATGCGATCGATACTCTCAAGCATAATGCTCCAATTTGGAAAAAAGAATTTTGGGCTGATGGTTCTAGTACTTGGGTAAGTATTGGTGCTTGCGAGCAAAATTGCTAATGAATCATAACTAGTTTTTATTTCACTAAAATCTCTACGAAGAAACTTGAAAATAAAAAAGAAATATCCCATCATTCACTTGTTGAAGCCTGACTGTTAAATGTCCAGCAAAACAACTAATGATGGGATAATTTATATCTGAGAGTTAATTAATTTTTCTTTTCTAAATTTTCCGGACTAATCTGGTTAAAAAAGAAAAATTAATATTTACTTAGCTAGCCGCTGGAGTAGCTGCATAAACGCTAATTTTTTTACGACTTTTACCTTTTCTTTCGAAGGCTACCACTCCATCGATGAGGGCAAAAATTGTGTCGTCTTTACCGATACCAACGTTGTTTCCAGGATGGAATTTGGTACCGCGCTGACGCACGATAATATTTCCTGCACGAACAGCTTGACCGCCATAACGCTTCACACCTAGTCTTTGAGCATTTGAGTCACGACCGTTACGGGTACTACCTGTTCCTTTCTTATGAGCCTTGGTTTTCTCCTGTGTTTGATTTTAAAATTAAGGATAAAGGTTTACCATACCTTATCTGTTGACAAATTTTTCTTGGTGAATATTCTTACATTACCAAGCCTTTTAGAGTTATGAGCAACAAGTAATAAAGACACGAAAGTCAATTGAATAGTTGAGTTTTCTTACTTCAAGCATAAGCCTGATTCATTACTCATTACTGTGCGCAACACTTGCAGTACTTTTGTACTAGACTACGCCCCGCATTAGCAAAGCGTAACCGCAAGGTCATTACCTATAGCTAGAGGCTCCGCCGTCGCCGTAGGCTCTAGCTGCGCTACCTGCGGAGCCGCTACCTACGGATCCGGTACGCTACCGCTAAGCGCTAACATTACTCATTACTGTGCGCTTACGCGCCCCGCTGCGCTAACATTACTCATTACTCACTATTCTGCAGTAGCTTCTGTGGGCGTTGCACTGCTGTCTTCAGTTGTCGCTTCTATTAAGGTTGAACCATTTAAACTGATAGAGTCAATCATCAATCTGGTAACTTCCTGACGATGACCGCGCTTTTTGCGAGTTTTCTTTTTGGGCTTCATTTTGTAGACCAGCACTTTGCGATCTCTGAAGTGTCGCATTACCGTACCTTCTACAGTCGCACCACTTACCAATGGCTGTCCTATGTTTACTTCACCGTTGTGCTGTACGAGTAAGACTGAGTCAATGGTAACTTTTTCATTTTCGTCTACAGAGAGTCGCTCGATGTCGTAAAAACGACCTGCTTCGACTCTAATTTGTTTGCCGCCAGTTTCAATAATTGCGTAGGTCATGGATTTTATTTAAAGTTGCCGTACAGGTAGCTGGGATATTTTAATTTCCAGCATTTGCCGTCTGTTTACCTGATCCGAGCAGGAGTTACACAGTAAGCAGTTTAGTATTTTAACAAAATTTCGGAGCGACAATATTATTTTGAGCCAACTTAATTTGAATCATATCTACAAAAGTCTCAGATTTACAAAATAAGGTTTAAAAGCATAAAGCTAAGAGCATCAAAGTAATTATGTACTATTTATTCGTGCTGCTATGTATTCCCGCTGAAATAGATAATTGCTCACAAAAAATTTATGTCGGTTTCCGAAATGATAAGTGGGACTCTGTAGTTAATAGGGACACAACACAGGACAGCACCAAAATTTCTGGGTAGCATCAGCCGCCCAGATTTTTTCTTTCTTATCTGCTTTTATCAACGGTTATTTGCTAATACCTACTGGAAATGCTAGCACTACAATGGCTTCAGTTGTTATACTCAGCGAATTCAAATCCATAGGTCATTTACATTAATCAATCATTTACATTAATCAATCATTTAAATTAATTAATCATTTAAATTAATAAATAAACTATCACTTCATTCGCACCTTAATCTCTGAATGTAAATCCCAAACATTACTGATTACCATTTACAATTATTTGAGCTTCATGAAAAGAATTGATGTTGAAAAAAGAACTATTTTTATTGGCTTAGCGGGTAGTCATGGGTATGGATTAAATCGTCCAGATTCAGATTATGATTACCGGGGAGCATTTATTGCACCAAAAAGATATTATTTGGGTTTCGATCGAGTAGAACAAAAAGATTCTGGTTGGAATGAGGAAGGAATATTTCCATTTTTAGATGGAGCGACAGATACGGTTATTTATGAGATTAGAAAATTAATCCAGTTATTATCTGGTGCAAATCCCAATGTTTTAGAATTATTGTGGTTGTCAGAATATCCTGTTTTGACATCGGTGGGACAGTTGTTAATTGAGAATCGTCAGTTATTTTTAAGTAAAAAGGTTAAACATACCTATTCTGGCTATGCGTCTGCTCAAATCAAAAAGATGGAAACCCATCGTAAGTGGTTGTTAAATCCTCCCCAAAAAAAGCCGCTTCCTACTGATTTTGGGATTGAAGACGAACCACTACTGACAAAAGAAGAACTGAATACTTTTTTGGAATATCTTTATCTATTAATTAGAGGTAAGGTTGAATTTTTAGAAGAAGCGGAGCAATTATATAAGTTGTTAACTGCAGAAGTTGATTTTAAAGGTTTACTGAAACAGTATGTTTTACCGGATGAAACTTTAGAGTACACTCAAAACTTGACAAATAGTCGTAAGGATTTTATTCGCTTACTCAAAAAAAGCCAAAGGTATCAGGTCGCTCTACGAGAATGGAAAGCTTATCAAGCTTGGAAAGAAAATCGAAATCCTGTGAGGGCTGAAATGGAGAGAAAGTCCGGTTTTGACCTCAAGCATGGAATGCATTGCATTCGATTGCTTCGCAGTGGATTGGAAATATTACGCACCGGAGAACTAATTGTCGATCGCAGAGTTGCTGGTGACGCAGAAGATTTGAGAGCCATTCTCCAAGGTGAATATACTTACGAACAAGTCATGAAAATGGCTGATGATGTTGTTGTGGAGATGGATAAGATTTACGAAGGTTCTAATTTACCAAATAAACCTGATTTAGATAAAATTAACGATCTGTGTATAGAACTTGTCGAAATGCAAGGGTTTTAAAAGTTTAGTAATAGAAAAAAGAAGAGGATTCAGGAAAATAATCAGATTGACCTGAATGTCTAATATTTAATAAGTGAGAATAAAAAATCTTGCAGATTCAATGTAACTAAACCCACAAGATTAGTTGCTTGTTTAACAAAAAACCGACAAACGACAAGAATTAACAGTTAATATGGGACATTGATTTTAATGGATATCACCTCTTCACTTCACTCCCGTACTTCTGTAGAAGAGTAAAAACCATATCAATAGAAAATTAAAATCAAATCAACCACAATACACCCGATAGCAGCAACAAGAAGAACTTTCTGATTAGAGAAAACGTGAAAATTTTGATATGTAAATTCTGATATAAACAATATATTAATTGATTATTTTTGTCAATAGATGAGTTACCATACTAACAGTATGGAATCTTTGTGATGTAGTTGTCATATCCTTCACTCCCGAGAATTTAATAGTACTCTGATCGAATATAAAAATTATAATAGTAACTAATTTATCTTTTTATTGATAAAACTTAGCGATAGATTACTAAATATATATTCTTATAAAATTGGGTTTCGAGAGTAGATTTCTATAAATAAATTAAAAACTCAAATAAGTAAATAACATCAAAAACGGAGGTCAGTGTTGAATAATAATGATAATTTAGATAGCAACTTTAATTCGCCAGAGACTGGAAGATGGGCTGGATTCCAGTTTTTTTGTGGCGCTCAATCTCGAAAAATCAACTTGAACTCTCGTGCGAATTTGATTTCACTATCTGAAACTCAACTGGGAGATGTTGTTTGTATTGTCGAAATTAACCCCATAGACTGCATTGATTACTTATTGAATATGGGATTTACAATTGGAACTGAATTACAGGTCATTAGTGTGACCAAAACCGGTTCTGTAGTTGTCAACTTAAATGATAAATGTTTAGGGCTAGGTGCAGACATGGCTAGTAGTATTTTTGTGAAAAGGTTTTCATAGGTCACATCAGCTATTTTTACTCTCTACTCCCTTCTCTAACAAAGTTTTTAATCAATTTCACTCAAGCACTTACAGCATGCTTCAAATTGATGAATCAGACTCGGACAGACATTAGCACTCAAATAAAACGAGTTTGAGGATATAATTTTGTACCTCATTTACTCGCAAATTACTGTATTTCAAGAACCCATTTCAGCTACTTATAAAGTTACCCAGAATAACTTCATGGTCTTGTTTAGGACGCCCAGGTTTCAAATCATTTAGCGTGGATTGTGATTTGTAATACAAATTAATTATTTTTTCACTATTGACAATTTATATCAAATAAATCAATATGTAATTATAAGTATCGCTAATCAAAGCATTAATTAACTAAAACTAATTTTATCTAATTGCGAATAGGATAACGCTGTCAGATGTTTTTTTCTGCTGTAAAGGTTGCATATTGGGAATAGCGGCATGATTGGATTTGCTACAGCATCAGATGTTTCAAAGCAACAGTTGCAAATTAATTTCAAGACTTGGTTGAGACCGACTTTTTCTCCAGAGCATGGAGTCTTGCTGGTTTTGTTCGGTTCTGTTGTGACCGGATCGGCTTTAGCTCAAGCCTGGAATTATTGCACAACATTAGCATTTGTTTGTGCATTTTTTGCTTTGCAAGCAGAGCATCCTTTGGTGGTTCAGATTAAACAAAGAAGTACGTGGAAACCTAGATTTTTGATTTGGAGTGGAATCTATGGGGTGATCGCAATTGTGATCGCTACTTGGTTGTGGTTTCAGTCTCCGATTTTAGTCTGGATCTATGTTTTAGCCTTGATAGCATTCATCGCTGATGTTGTTGCTGTATTGCAGAAAAAACATAAGTCAATTCTTAATGAACTGGTGATATTTGCAGCGATTTGTTTATCAACTCCTTTGGCTTATGCAGCAACTACACATAGCCTTTGTGTAGAAGTAATAGCAGTTTGGTTATTAAATACATTGTTCTTTGGTAGTGCGATTTTCACCATCAAACTACGACGGAAGAAGACAAGTTCTTTGATGTTGGGGGTGACATATCACGCAATTGCAACCACGATAATCACTGGGTTTTATTTTCTAGGTTGGTTGAATATCTTTACAGCTTTAGCATTCGTTGTTGCTTTAATTAAATTTGCTGTGGTTATTGGGATTCGTAGTTGGTATTGTAAAGCTCGATTTCAATATGTCGCTGTATTTGAAACCCGTTTTGCCTTAATCTATGTGGCTATAGCAGCAATTAGTGTTTTACCAGCCCATTTGTAGCCCAGTTCTATACACAAATCATAGCTGTCCGTAGGACATAACAGACTATGCCCGTAGGGCGACAAAAAGTCAATATGGCGTTGCTTAATCATTTCCCACTAAATCCCTAAGAAAAGTGGAATGGATGCGGAATAAGAAAGAGTCTTCAGTTTTCTGCACGGCTACAGGAATTATAACTAGTACACTGCGGCGTAAATTCGGATAGGGTTATTTGAACCTAAAGTATTGCTATCCATAGATATGTACCCTGTCTAAACTTACGCTTTTTAGTACTAGTTTAAATACTTAACTATATTTTTAGTACTTATAAGCTCATTTGTTCTCATACAATTGAGCTTGTTTGTTATTCTTGTTTTGCTAGTCAATAATTGTATGTTTATTCATTACAGCTTTCTGTAAGATAAATTTTGTGTCGATTTTTACTTAAAAAATACGTAAATAAAGACTTTTGGTCTGAAGAAATAGTTAGAAAACACAAAAAACCTTTTACACAGACCAGAGAAAATCAAATGATGCAAATTTTCAATCAAAAAATAATATCAGAATACCCACAAACAAAAGTAGATCGTAATACTTGGAAAAGTATATTGATGCAAATCTTTCAGAAACAAGCAATACCAAAATTTCCAAGAGCAAAAGTATCTTACGACCCCCAGAATAATATATGGACTTTGGAAGAAAAATATTCTTACAAAGATGACATGAAAAAATCTACAATTCTTTTAGATAAAGGTTTCAAGTTCGACCTTTCTTCTATTCCCAGACTATTTTGGATAATAATAGGAACCCATGAGCTTTCACTGGAAGCACCATTAGTTCATGATTTCATGTATATGAGTAGGGGAGGAACCAGAGGGTATTTACACCAAAAACCAATATTGGGTAGTATCAAAACTGAAGGCGTTTACTATTCTCGCAAAGAAGTTGACGATCTATTTCTTCTAATGATGCAACAAGCAGGTGTAAGCAGATGGCGTAGATTGTTGGGATATATAGGTGTCAAGTTTTTTGGTGGATGGTACTGGAATTCCAGTGAGAAAAAAATTAATGATATGACCCAAATAAAAGTATGAATTAAACAAAATTATCAAATTAAATTCAAATATAAAATATTAATCACAAAAAGGATAAAGAAAATCCCCCTACTAAAATTATGATTTATTGGCAAACTTAAAAAATCTACATGTTTAATCAAAAATTAACTTTAGCTTGGGGATTGTCAAGACAAAATTGCTGGAATAGAAAGTTAGCCAATATTTAAGTTAGTCTAAGTTAATTTAATTTTATTTAATTTAATTTTATTTAATTTATTTTTAGTCTCAATTAGAATCATCTTTGTCACGCTCTAAATCATAAATTACTGTTTCTAGATACCATTCTTCAGACATACCTGGATAGTAATGTTTTGCTTGTTCGATTAATCTTTGTGCGATCGCCCAATGTCCCCCTACCAATCTTAAAAGACGCTGTCGGAGAATTTCATCGTTTGTTTTTTGAATTTCGGGACTGGGAGATTTAAATCTCTTCATATGATTTAAAACTGTTTGATAATTTTCCCAGTCTTCTTTTTCGCAAAATATGCTGATGGCGCGTTGACAGTCATCTACAGCACGTTGTACTTCTTCAATATAGGTATAAGCAATACCGCGATTGTAGTAAGCGTGGGCATTGTTGGAATCATGTTCAATGGCACTGGTATAATCCTCTATGGCTCCGATGTAATTGCCCATTTCTCGGTAAGCATTACCTCTACCGACATAAACTAAGGTATTTTCTGGATCGATACTAATTGCAGAATTGAAATCTTTAATTGCTCCTTGAAAATCCCCTAAATGAGAACGTACTTTACCACGACTCCGGTAAACAATTGCATCCCGAAAATCTAATCCTAAAGCTTGATTGAAATCTGAAATTGCTTCTTGATATTTACCTTGTTTGAAGCGGACTATACCTCGACAACAATAAGCTTTACCATCTTGAGGATCCGTTAAAAGTAACCAGTTCAAATCCTCTAATGCTTCTGGGGTATCCCCGCGTTCGGCTTTATCTAATAATTGGGTCAAATAATCGCTTTCAGATACTATTGGTGAATTTTGATTTTTAGATGTTTGATTTTTAGGTTGTTGATTTCTAGATTCTTGAGCAAGGTGTCCTGTGGTTGTTTGATATTCTTTTGGCTGTAACTGTTTAATTTTTTCTAAACAAAGCCGACAATTTTCCTTATCTTTCTGTCGCAGATATAAATCTGCTGCTTTCTTAAAGTTTGCGATCGCATCTGTTGTACAGCCTTGTTTGCGCCGAACTATTCCCCGTAAATCATAGGCTGCGGCATGATTGATGTTGATATTAATAGCTTTTTCGACGTCATCTAAACTTCCAGGTAAATTTTTTAACTCTAATCTTGCCAGCGCGCGACAATAATAAGCTTCTCCATTCCTAGGATTTAATTTTAAACACTCACTATAATCGGAAATTGCTTGATATATATCTCCTGATTCATAGTATGCTAACCCCCGATAGCGGTAGGCATCGGCAAAGTAAGGATTTACCTGCAAAGCATGAGTAAATTGTTCGATTGCTGCTTTGTGGTCTTTTTCCTTTAATTTTTCTAAGCCTTGATTGTAGTATTCTTGACTCATAATTTTTTTGATAAACTCAGGAAATTTGTTTTTAAGGACGTGTGACACTAATTGTCGTTAATTTAGTCGTTAAGTTATAAGGAGGTTCATAAGTACCCATTCTAACTAACCTATTTCAGCATTAGGCAGAGTGCAATTAAATTTGCTCGACCGATTAATTTTATTAAGTGTGAAATATTTTATATAAATTTCCCTTACAAAGTCAGGTTTTGAGGATATCAAAAACAATCTAATGCTCTATATTTTTCACTCAAGGGTGAAGATTTTGCAATACACAATAAGATGGAAATAATCAATCGTTGTGTCAATAGTGACATCTATTCACCCATAGACCAGATAGCAACACTACCTCCGTTATCTGCACCACTACTTACAAGGGTTTTTCCATCTGAACTGAAAGTTAAAGAATAGACATGATCGGTGTAAGGTAAATTAGGTGCGACCTGGAAATTTCCCTTGCTCTTAGGTGCAGACATACTCCAAATCTGAATTTCCGAACCAAACCCACAACTGCAAGGGTTTTCCCAATCCCCTGCGGGGACGCTGCGCTAACGGGACTGAAAGCTATTGCATAGGGTCTATTTATCTTCACATCGAAAGTATCAAAAACTTCTCCGGTCTCCAACCCCCATATTCTAACTGCTCCATTGGAGTAAACATCTCCTTTCATACGGAAATAATCAGCAAGAAACCTGCCGTTAGGACCGATCGCTAGAGAATTTACCCCACCTACGGAACCACCAGTCAAAATATGAACGAATTTATTCGTTTTAATATTCCAAAGCTTTATTTCTTGATCGCCAAAACTCCTACTAGCAATAAACTTACCATTAGGAGTAAAGGCAATGGATACAATGTTACCTGTATGAGCATTTATGGAACGGCTTAACTTACTTTCACGAGTCCAAAATTTAAGCTTACCATTACCATCCCCACTAATAAGGGTTTTCCCATCAGGACTCCAAGCGATTGAATATACCGCCCGAGACTTTTGCAAGTTTAGGAGTAATTTCCCATCTGGCTGCCACAGCTTAATTGTACCATCAATGCTAGCACTCGCGATAATTTTACAATCGGGGGTAATCGCCACTGATTGTACCCAATCAAAATGTCCTTCCAGGGTACAAATTAATTCTCTTGTGTCCTGGGACCATAACCAAAGTCTTGGTGCATTTATTTTGTAATATTCAGCAAGTCTTAAATAGAGATTGTAATAG
>JAAUYD010031569.1_pt1 | contig 14981 bp, 16 predicted proteins | sample 7278101 | NCBI WGS metagenome assembly JAAUYD01 (sample SAMN14350128, study PRJNA611818) | marine sediment metagenome | isolation source: surface marine sediment (0.6m) | place: French Polynesia: Moorea | collected 2018-08
CCGATCTGAACCCGCTCGGGGTCCACGAAGCGCTCGCTCACCCGACGGGCCGCCTGGACGAGCTCCATGTCCTGCAGCCGACGGCAGAGGGCGGCGATCTCCTCGGCCGGGTCGGGGGCGTAACGCTCGAGCAGGAGATGCTTCGCCGCCTCGATCCGCTCGGGCGGATGGTGTCCCGAGAGGACCAGTGCGTGGACGAACTCGCGACGCGATGCTTCCCGGCGCGCCCCGAGCGGCGAGGCCGGCTGCGCCCTGGTCGGACGAGAGCGGCGCACGAAGACCAGGGTGCCGAGGCCCTCGTCGAGGGCGACGGCGCCGGAGTCGACGCTCGCTCGCGGCGGAGGCAGCTCGGCCAGCAGGAGCTCGACCGAGGAAGCCACGGCATCGGGCGCATCGCAGACGAAGTCGTCGCCGTGGGCGAAGCGGGTAGCGAGATAGTTGAAGGATCGCATGGTCGAAGCCTTCCGGCTGCTGGCTGCTCGAACAGGGCTGCCCGACGAGGGCTAGGCCGCGATGAGTCCCTCGCGTACGGCGAAGCGGACGAGCTTGGCCGTCTTGTGGATGTCGAGCTTCTCCATCAGGCTCGCCCGATGCCGCTCGACGGTGCGGGGAGAGATGCCGAGGCGTTCACCGAGCTCGCGGCACGAGAGCCCGGAGACGATGCCTTCGAGCACCTCGGTCTCGCGGGCCGTGAGATCGAAGCCCGAGCCGTCCCGCGACTCGCCCCGGTTGACGACGTCGACCAGGTGGTGACTCGCTCCCTGGGAGACGTAGCTGCGGCCCGTGGCGACCTCCTGGATGGCGCGGGTCAGCTCGCTGGCCCGATCCTCCTTGAGGACGTATCCCGCCGCACCGGCCTGGAGCGCACGCTCGAGGCGCAGGCGGCCGTCCTGGGCGGACAGGGCGATCACCCGGGCGCCGCGTGCGCGGGCCTTCTCCGCGATCCACTCGAGCACGGGCCCACCGGGCAGCTCGAGGTCGAGCACGATCACGTCCGGCGGCGCCTCTCCGAGGGCCTGCTCGAGCGCGAGCACGTCGCCCACCTGGGCCCGGACGTCGATGGGCCCGAGCTCGGGGAGACGGAGGGCCAGGCCCTCCCGGATCAGGGGCTGGGCGTCTGCAAGGATGATCGAGGTCTTCTGCATGGCACTCCGCCTTTCGTGGTCGTTCTCAGTGCGCGACTTCCCCCCTCATCGACCGCGTGTTTCGGCGCAGGATCCCGGAATCCCGTCATGCGGCCGGACGGGTTTCCACGATGTCGTCTCAGTGGAAGACCCCGGGTCGATGGGCCGCCGGCCCGATCCACGACTCATGAGTCCACCCGATTCATGGGGTGGAACACCGAACCGTCTCCCCAGGACACCCGACACGAAGCGTCTCGGGGCTCGGGGATTCCACCGAGAAGGGCGTCGGGTCAGCGACGCCGTTCGCTTCGGCGCTGGGCCTGGGCCTTGAGCTGCCGATAGCGCGTGAGCTGCGCCGGGCTCAGTACGTCGCCGAGGCGTTGCTCCAGGTGGTCGAAGGCGAGCTCCACCTGACGAGCCGCCTCCTCGTACTCGAGAGCACCCGTGGCCAGCCGCTCCTGGATGGTGCCGATCGCGCGGAAGTAGCTCTCGAGGAGCTTCTTCACGGCCGGTCGCTGGGCGCGCTCGAGCCCGATCGATTCGAGGGTGCCGAGCGTGGCGCCCACGTCCCGTTGCGGAGCGGGCGTCGCGGCGGAGATCGTCGCGACGCCGAGGGTCATACCGAAGGCGACGAGGAGCGCGACGCGCCCAACGGACCAGAAGGCCGAGTTGCTCATGTCTTGCAGGTTCGGGTCGGCGCGCGGCCCTGCTTGAGTCCCGATCCCTCTTCTGCGTAGTTCCGCCGCACGCGACTGCGCGCTTCACCGCAGATCGCGGCCCCCAGAGGGTGGGGCTTCACCCGACCTCCGGCTCGGTCGATCCATCTCCCATGACCGCGATCGACTCCGCGCTCGCCGGCCTGCGGGCGGCGGAGCGCAAGCACACCACCGCCGCGCGCAACGTGGCCGACTGGGCCGTCGAGGTGGCCTCGTCCTCGGGAGCCGAGGCCGGCACCTGCGTCTCGGACGGCTCCCCGAAGCGGGTGCACGGCGCCGACGAGGCCGTCGACCTCGCGCGTTCGCTGGTGGATCAGATGCTCGCCGGTGTCGGCTTCCGCGCCGCCCTGCGCGTGATCGAGACCGACGCCGAGATGAAGGGCACCCTGGTCGACCTGAAGGCCTAGGGGCCCCCTGCGGACCGCGACGCAGCTACTCGGCGAGCTCGGCCAGGCGCTCGCGACCCTGGTCGCGGATCAGCTCCCAGGTCTGATCGTTGATGTCGAGGGCCGCGCGGGCCCGATCGAGCACCACGCTGTTGCTGCTGTCCGTGTGCATGTGCGTCGAGAGTCCCTCGTCGCCCTTCTCCGGGTCGTCGGGGACGAGGCCGTAGCCGAGCTCGCGCGAGAGGTCGTCCGCCAGGCAGACCGCAGCGGCCAGCGGGTGGGGGTAGCCCTCGATCTCGACGCGATGGTGCGCCTCGAGCGGGATCAAGAGCTCGTCGGGGAGCTCCCAGTGGGCGGCCATCAGGGCCCCGGCCTCGGCATGGGCCTCGTCGATCACGGGCCACAGGATCGAGAGGTCCGGCGGCTTCTTGCCGCGGGGGACCTCGCCCAGCGCCAGCAGGATGCCGCTGATGCCCACGTCGTGCAGCAGTCCGCAGACGAAGGCGTACTCGGCCTCGATGCTCGTGTGTCGGCAGATCAGCCGGCTCAGGTGGGCGGTGGCGCTGCTGTGGATGCGCAGGCGCTCCATCGGACCGGAGTAGGCGTCGCACTTGAAGACGCGCAGGTTCATGGCGACCTCGAGCACGAGGTCGCGGAGCGTGTTCAGGCCGAGCCGCATCACGGCCCCCGAGAGGCTCTCGATCTTTGCAGCGCCCGCGTAGGCGGGAGAGCTCGCGACGCGCAGCACCCGGGCGGCGAGCATGGCGTCGGCCTCGAGCAGCTCCACGATCTCTTCGATCTCGACGTCGGCCCGCTGGGAGACGGCGAGGATCCGCTGCGCCGTGGCCGGCAGCTCCGGCGGCTGGTAGCCCTCGGCCTGGAAGACGCCGAGCATGCGCTTCTTCAGGTCCGCGGAGTCGAGCAGGACGTCGTCGTCCGCGGCGATCGCCGCCAGGCCCTGCCCGTAGCCCTCTTCGAGCCGAGTCTTTCCGCGTCCGCTCATGTCGAACCTCCGGCCCTCCCCATCGGCCGCTTGGGTTCCCCGATTGATCCGTGGAAGGGCGCACTTCGCCGCCTCGGGCGCGATATCCTGCGCCCGCCATGTACCGACCGCACATCCCGCGACCGGAGTACCCGAGACCCGAGCTCCTCCGCGCCTCCTTCGTGAACCTGAACGGGCGCTTCGAGCTGGCCGCGGACGCGGACGACCGCGGCCTGTCAGAAGGATGGGAGTCGGGTCGCTCGTTCGAGGGCCGGGTCGTCGTGCCGTTCCCCCTGGAAGCCGAGCTCTCCGAGGCGCGCCTCGACGAGATCCCGCCGGTCGTCTGGTACCGCCGGGAGTTCGAGGAGTGCCCGCGAGGCGCTCGGACCCTCCTGCACATCGGGGCCTGCGACTACGAGAGCGAGGTCTTCGTGAACGGGCGGAGCGTCGGGCGCCACCGCGGCGGCTACGACCCGATCACCTGCGAGGTGGGCCACGCGTTGCGCCCCGGCTGCAACGAGCTCGTCGTACGCGTCGAGGATCCGGCGACCTGGACTCGCCCGAGGGGCAAGCAGGCCGCCGGCGCCTTCCGCTCCCCCGTCGACTACGACGCGGTCACGGGGATCTGGCAGACCGTGTGGCTCGAGGCCGTGCCCGAGGTCTCCATCCGCGAGGTCCATACCCGTTACGACCACGCCGCACGCGAGCTCGCGGTCCACGTGGGCTTCTCTTCGGGCTGGCCGGGAGACGTGGCCGTCTTCCTGGAAGAGGGGGGACGCTGCATCGCGAGTGGCCGGCGCGAGGCGCTCGGGCGCCCCGAGGCCTACCAGCCTCTCGTCGTGCCCGAGCCCAGGCTCTGGTCTCCCGAGGATCCCCACCTGCTCGATCTGCGCGTCCAGCTCCTCGATGGCGACGTCGTCGTGGACGAGACGACCACGCCGGTCGGCCTCCGCGAGATCCTCGTCTCGGGCGATCAGCTGCTCCTGAACGGCGAGCCGCGCTACCTGCGCGGGGTCCTCGACCAGGGCTACTTCCCGGGCGGCTGGTACACCGCCGCGAGCGACGCGGAGCTGCGTCGCGACGTCGAGCTCACCCGGGCCCTGGGCTTCGACTGCGCGCGCAAGCACCAGAAGGCCGAGGATCCGCGCTGGCTCCACTGGGCCGATCGGCTCGGCTTGCTCGTCTGGTCGGAGATGCCGAGCGGCCGCGACTTCACCACCGAGCTCGCGACCGACCTCGTCGCCCAGTGGACGGCGCTCGTGCGACGCGACCGCAGCCACGCCTCGGTGATGGCCTGGGTGCCCTTCAACGAGTCGTGGGGCGTGTGGCGGCAGGCCGACCGCCCCGAGCAGCGAGCGCTGGTGGAGGGCGTGGTGGGGCTCACGCGCGCGCTCGACCCCAGCCGGCCCGTGATCGGCAACGACGGCTGGGAGTACGCTGCGGGCGACCTCTACACGCTGCACGTGTACGAGGGTGACGACACCGAAGGCTCCCTCGCCGAGCGAATCCGCTCGCTGGTCGCGGACCCCGGCGGCGACGTGATTCCGGACGGGCACGTCCTCGGCAGGCGGCGTGCGGCGCTTCCGGGAGCCGACCCGAGCCGGCTTCCCGTGCTGCTCACCGAGTGCGGGGGCGTGGGCTACCTCGATCCGGGGACGGAACGGCCGAGGGATCTCTTCGCCTACGGCGACTGGCCCGAGGACGCCGCGGAGCTCGAGGAGCGCCTGCGCCGCATCGCCGCCGTGATCTCGGACGTCCCCGAGCTGCGCGGCTTCGTCTGGACCCAGCTGACGGACGTCCAGCAGGAGTGCAACGGGCTCCTCCGCTTCGACCGCGAGCCGAAGCTTCCGATCGGGCTGCTTCGCGAGATCCTGGGAGGGATCGGCCCTCGGGGCTAGGCCCTGCCCGGCATCACGCCTTGGTGCTCGGCCGCGCGCTCACGCGCTCGTGCCACGCCCAGAGGTTCGAAAGCTCCCGGTCGGGCTCGAGCGCCACGAGCTCGCTCGCGAAGTCGATCATGCAGAGGCCGGTGATGTCGGCGACGCTGAACTGCTCTCCCGCCATGTAGGGGCGCTCGCCGAGCTCGCGATCCAGCCGCCGGTAGAACTTGCGCGTGGCTCCCTCGGCCTGGGCCTTGGCCTCGGGGATCTGCTGGAAGCGCCCCGTGCGGCCCACGATCGGCCCGTTCACCCAGGCGATGCCGATGGGCGTCGCCATCTCGAGCTCGAGCTGGCGGTTGGCCATCTCGATCCGCCCGAGCTCGAAGGGCGTGGTGCCGAAGAGGGAGGGCTCGGGCCGCATCGCCTCGAGCGTGCGACAGATCGCCACCGACTCGGCTACGTGGGTGCCGTCGTCGAGCTCGAGGACGGGGACCTTGCCGCTCGGGTTCTTCGCGAGGAAGGCCTCGCTCTTGTGCTCGCCGCCGAGCACGTCCACCTGCACGAGCTCGACCTCCATCTCCTTCTCGGCGAGGAAGATGCGTACGCGCCGCGGATTGGGGGCGGGAGTCCAGTCGTAGAGCTTCATTCGTCGACGAGTGCTCCGTAGACGATCTGCTTGAGCTGCCCGCGGAAGTTGAAGGTGCCGGAGGGCATGAGCTGGGTCAGGAAGAGCACCACGAGGTCCTCCTCGGGATCCACCCAGAAGATCGTGCTGGCGGCGCCGCCCCACGCGAACTCGCCGGTGGAGCCGATCTGCGGAGAGCGCACCGGGTCGAGCATCACGGAGAAGCCCAGCCCGAAGCCCGTCGCCTCGTAGGAGACCTCGGCGAAGGCCCCGACCGAGAGCTCGGTCAGGTCCTTTCCCTCGGGCAGGTGGTTGCGGGTCATGTACTGGAGGGTCTTGCGGCCGATCACCCGCTGCCCGTCGAGCTCGCCGCCGCGCCGCAGCATCTCGCAGAAGCGCAGGTAGTCGGCGGCGGTCGAGACGAGCCCACCGCCGCCCGAGAGGAATCGCGGCGGCTCGAGGTAGGGGCTCGTCTCGGGATCGTCCTGGAGCACGGTCTCGCGCCGCACGTTGCGTCCGTAGCAGGCGGCGAAGCGATGGGCCTCGCTCGCCGGGACGTGGAAGCCGGTGTCGACCATTCCCAGCGGGTCGAAGACGTGCTCTCTCAGATAGGAGTCGAAGGGCTGGCCCGAGACGACTTCGACGATCCTCCCCAGGACGTCCGTGGACACGGAGTAGTTCCAGGCCGTTCCCGGCGAGAACTCGAGGGGCAGGCCGGCGAGCTTCTCCACGAACTCGGCAAGGGTTCCGCCGAAGCGCTTCTCGCCGCCGAGCCCGATCTTCCGGTAGGCGGCGTCCACGTTCGTGCGCTCCATGAAGCCGTAGGTCAGGCCGGAGGTGTGGCGCAGCAGGTCGCGCACGCTCATCGGGCGCTCGCAGGGTGTGGTCAGGAAGCGCGGGTGGTTGCCGCCCTGGTAGACGCGCAGATCGCGGAGCTCGGGGAGGAAGCGGTGGACCGGGTCGTCGAGCTGCAGGTGGGCCTGCTCGGTCAGCTGCATCAGGGCGATCGACGTGATCGGCTTCGTCATCGAGTAGACGCGGAAGATCGTGTCGTCGCTCATCGGGGTCCCGCGCTCGCGGTCGCGCAGGCCGATGGCGGACTGGTAGGCGATCTCGCCGTGGCGGGCGACCACGGTGAGGGCGCCCGCGATCTTGCCCGGCTCGATGTAGCGGGTCTGCAGGTGCCGATCGATGTGGGCCAGGCGCTCGCTCGACAGTCCGAGTTCTTCCGGCACGGTCATGGAACCTCCTCGATGGACCCGATGGCAACCCGATGAAGACGGAAGGTATCGCAGGCCACCGGGGACGGGTCGCTCCGGCTCGCCGCTTGCGGCATCCTGCCAGGGAGCGGGAAGCGGGGAGCGGGAGGTGGTGGCATGTCCGGAGTCCGAACATGAAGCGCTGGACGACGGCGCTCGCCTGCGCCCTGGCTCTCGGGCTCGTGCCGGCGGCTCTGGCCCAGGAGGAAGTCGGACGGGTCGAGACGCTCCCGCCGGTCGGCGACCACTGGGTCTGGGTGAACGACCTGCTGCTCGCCCACAGCCTGCTCTTCGACGGCGACAGCGGCGAGGTGCTCGGCAGCATCGACGCGTTCAGCTCGATCTCGCCGAAGCCGCCGCTCTACTCGGAGGCGCGCGGCGAGTTCTACTCCGTCGAGATCGACTACTCCCGCGGCCTGCGCGGCGTACGGACGGACTTCGTGACGATCCACGACGCCCGCACCCTCGAGGTGAAGGGCGAGATCGTCTTCCCGACGCGGGCCGCCGAGAGCGCGACCTCCATCGCGTACACGGCGCTCCTCGACGGTGACCGCTTCCTCGCCGTCTTCAGCCAGTTCCCGAACGCGGCGGTAGCGATCCTCGATCTGGCCGAGAGGCGCTTCGTCGGGGACGTGCCCCTGGCCGGATGCGCCGGCATCTATCCCGTCGCCGAGCGGCGCTTCCTCTCGCTCTGCGGTGACGGCACCGTGCTGCAGGTCGGCCTCGATGCCGAGGGCCGCGTCCAGTCGACCCTCTCGAGCGAAGCCTTCTTCGAAGCCGTCGAGGACCCGGCGATGCTCGCCGGCGTGCGGCTCGGGTCGCGTTGGCTCTTCACCAGCTTCACCGGAAAGGTCTTCGACGTGGAGGGCACGGCGGAGCCTCCCGTCGTGAGCGAGTGGTCGCTGGTGGACGAGGCCCAGGCGGGGGATGGCTGGCGTCCGGGCGGCAAGCAGCACATGGCCCTCCACCGGGCCGAGGGGCTCCTCTACGTGGTGTTCCACCAGGGGAAGGCGTCGACCCACAAGGACCCGGGACGCGAGATCTGGGTCTTCGACCTCGAGAGCCGGGAGCGTACGGCGCGGCTCTCCGTGCCGAACCTGACGGCGGCGTTCCTGGGCCAGACGCTCGGGGTCGAGGACGGCGGCTTCCTCGACTGGCTGCTCGGTGCGCTCCTGCCCGACGAGGGCGCCCACAGCATTGCCGTCACCCAGGACGCGAGTCCGCTGCTCTTCGCGCGCAACGCCTCGATGGGCGTCGTCGCCGTGCTCGATGCGCGCAGCGGCGACCACCTGCGCGACCTCACCGAGGTGGGGCTCGTCGGGAATCGTCTCGAGGTGCTGCGGTGACCGACCCCGCACTGGTGTGGGTGACGCGGCTCGCCCTGGCCCTCCTCTTCGGCTGGGCCGTGCGCCACAAGCTCGTCGAATTCGGGCGCTTCGAGGCCACCCTGGCCGACTATCGGATGCTACCCGCCTGGTCGTCGAGCGCGGCTGCCGGTGCCCTGGTGATCGTCGAGCTCGCACTGGTGGTCACGCTGCTGCTGCCCGTCGTCCCCGCGCCGGTGGCCGGCCTGGCCGCGATCGTCGTCCTGCTCCTCTACACCGTGGCGATCGGGTGGAACCTCGCCCGGGGGCGACGCCACATCGATTGCGGCTGCCTCGGCCCGGCGGGGCGTCGTCCGCTCTCGGAAGGGCTCGTGCTGCGCAACCTCGCGCTGGCCGGCTGTGCCGCGGGGCTCCTCGTTCCGACGACCGGCCGACTGCTCACCTGGGTCGACGCCGTCTCCATCGTCGGCGGCACCCTCGTGTGCGCGCTGATCTGGGCGGCCGTTCTCGGGCTGCTCGAAGCGCGTCCGCCGCGCGCGTTCGAGGGCTCGGCATGACGGCGCTCCTCGTCTCGAACCTGCTGCTCTGGCTCGCGGTGCTCGCGCTCGGGCTGGTCGTGGTGGCGCTGACGCGTCAGATCGGGCTGCTCCACGAGCGGCTCGCCCCGGTGGGCGCCCTGGCCCAGCAGCAGGGGCCGGCGGTGGGCGAGGCCGCGCCGGAGCTGCGCCTCGCGGATCTCTCCGAGCGTCCCGTCGTGATCGGAGGGGCCGCGAAGGAGCGGACCCTGCTCTTCTTCCTCTCCCCGACCTGTCCCGTCTGCAAGACCCTGCTGCCGACCCTTCGCCGCGTGGCGCGCGACGAGTCCCCCGGCCTGCGCGTCGTGCTGGCCAGCGACGGCGAGCCCCGCGAACACGAGCGCTTCCGCCGCGAGCACGCGCTCGAGGACCTTCCGTACGTGCTCTCGACCGAGCTCGGCGTACGCTATGCCGTCGCGAAGCTTCCCACGGCCTTCCTGATCGACGCGTCGGGCATCGTGCGCGCGAAGGGCATGGTCAACACCCGCGAGCACCTCGAGAGCCTCTTCGAGGCCCATGAGCAGGGGGTGGGCTCGCTGCAGGAGCTCCGCGCGCGGGACGCCGAGCTGGAGGTGGCCTCTTGAACGAGCTGGATCGATGGGTGGAGCGTTCGTCTCGAGGGCTCGCCCGGCGGATGGGAAGGCGCCACCTGCTCTCGCGCATGGGACGGCTGCTGCTCGCAGCGGCGGGCGTCGCCGCGCTTCCGACGTTGCCCATCGCCCGCGCAGCCGCACAGACCCCGGCGCCGCCGGAGCCCGAGGGCGACGCCGGCGATCCGAAGTCGTGCGAGTACTGGCGCCACTGCGCGATCGACGGCTTCGCCTGCGATTGCTGCGGTGGAAGCGCCAGCACCTGCCCGCCCGGGAGCGAGATGAGCCCGGTCACCTGGCTCGGGACCTGCCACAACCCGGCCGACGACAAGCACTACGTGATCTCGTACAACGATTGCTGCGGGAAGGGCCTGTGCGGGCGCTGCGCATGCAACCGCAACGAGGGCGAACGGCCGGACTACCACTGGTATCGCAACAACGACATCAACTGGTGTGCCGGTGCGAAGAGCCAGGCCTATCACTGCTCGGTGGCGATCGTCGTGAAGGAGGCGACGGAGCCCCAGCCCGAGCGATGATCCCGGGGACGATCGTCCGGGCCGGGCCCGCTCTCGGCCTCGCGGTGCTCCTCTTCGCCGCGCCCGCGCGCGCGGAGCCGCCGGTGGAGGAGGACTACCTGCTGCACTGCTCCGCCTGCCACGGCATGGACGGCGCCGGGACGCCCGTCACGCCGACGCTCGTCGGCATCGGCTGGCTGCTCGAAGCGAAGGGAGGGCGCGCCTACCTGGCGCGGGTTCCCGGCGTGGCCCAGGCCCCGCTCTCCGACGCGCGGCTCGCGCGGCTGCTCAACTGGACCCTGGAGCGCTACTCCGGCAAGCGCCCCGACCCCCCCTACGCGGCCTCCGAGGTCGGCGAGTTGCGCCGGGCGCCGCTCCGTGATCCACTGTCGGCCCGCCCGCTCGCCGGGGCGCAGGACCGCTGAACCCGTATTCGATGCCGCGCACGCAGATCCAGGAGCACCAGCGCCTCGTGAACGAGGCCGCCGAGCGAGGGCTCGCACCGGTCCCCGCACGGCCGGTCCGCGGCGAGTGCTGCGGACGCGGCTGCGACCCCTGCATCTGGGACTACTACGAGCGCGCGCTGGATCGCTGGACCGAGCGCAACGGCTGCGCCCGCGCAGCCTCCGGCCGCTGAGCGGCTGACCGCTGAACCGCTGAGCGGCGGTCGGGAGGCTGCGGCGAGCCCAGGCCGTTACAGGTGGTTCGCCAGATCGCTGGCAATCTGCTCCGGGGTGACCTGGGGCGCGTAGCGCGCCAGGACCTGTCCGTCGGGACCCACGAGGAACTTGGTGAAGTTCCAGGCGATGTCCTCGTTGCCTTCCTCGTCGGGGTTTCCCGACTTGAGGAACTGGTAGAGCGGCGCGGCGCCGGCTCCGTTCACCTCGATCTTGGCAAACATGGGGAAGTTCGCGTCGTACTTCGACGTCGCGAACTCCAGGATCTCGGCGTTGGTGCCGGGCTCCTGGGCCCCGAACTGGTTGCAGGGAAAGCCCAGGACGCTGAAGGCGTCGGGACCGTTCGTTTCCTGGAGGGTACGCAGACCTGCGTACTGGCCGGTGAGGCCTCAACGGCTGGCGAGGTTGACGACCAGGCAGTGCTTCCCCTCGTACTGGGAGAGCGCCACGGTCTCGCCGGCGATCGACTCCATCTCGAAATCGTGCAGACTCGGCATTCGGATCTCCTCTGCGCTCACTCCTCCCGCATCGGCCGGGACCGAATCGAGCGGGAGTGGACGATCGAGAAGAGTAGCGGCAACACGACCAGGGTCACCAGCGTCGCGGTGACGACTCCGCCGATCATCGGCGCCGCGATCCGCCTCATGGTCTCCGACCCCGTGCCCGCCCCCCACATGATCGGCAGCAGCCCGATCGCGTCCGAGGCGACCGTCATCAGCAGAGGACGGGCTCGGAAGGTGGCCCCCTTCACGATCGCGGCACACAGGTCGGCGTGGGTGCGCAGCTCTCCGGACGCCTTCGCCTCGTCGACTGCGTGATTCAGGAAGAGCAGCATGATGACGCCGGTCTCGGCGCTCAGTCCTGCGAGGGCGAGGAAGCCGGCGCCGACCGCAACGCTGAAGTCGTAGCCGAGAATCCAGACGAGGAAGACTCCGCCCACGAGTGCGAAGGGAATGCAGGTGATCACCAGCAGGGTGTCCGTCAGCCGGCGGAAGTTCAGGTAGAGCAGGAGGAAGATGATGCCGAGGGTGACGGGGACGATGAGCGCGAGGCGCTGCTGGGCGCGCTCCAGATGCTCGTACTGGCCACTCCATCGGATCCCGTAGCCGGCGGGAAGCTCGACGTTCGCAGCGACCCTTCGCCTCGCCTCGCGTACGTAGCTCCCCACGTCGATCCCCTCGAGGTCGACGAAGACCCAGGCATTGGGTCGTCCGTTCTCGGTCTTGATGGCCGGAGGCCCCTTCTCGAAGCGAAGGCGCGCCAGCTGCTCGAGAGGCACCTGGGCTCCGCTCGGTGTCGGGACGAGCACGCGGCGCAGGGAGGACACGTCGTCGCGGAGCTCGCGGCTGTAGCGCAGGTTGACCGGATAGCGCTCGAGCCCCTCGACGGTCTCGCTCACGTTGAGGCCTCCGATGGCCGTCTGGATCACGTCCTGGACGTCTCCGATCGTCAAGCCGTAGCGGGCGATCTCGCTTCGATCGATCTCGAAGTCGAGGTAGTTGCCACCGACCACCCGCTCGGAGTACACGCTCGCGGTCCCTTCGACCCCTCGCAGGGTCGCTTCGACGTCTTCCCCGATGCGTTCGAGAACCCGCAGGTCCGGGCCCGAGATCTTGACTCCAACCGGGGTCTTGATTCCCGTGGACAGCATGTCGATGCGTGTCTTGATGGGCATCGTCCAGGCGTTGGTGAGGCCAGGGAACCGGATCATCCCATCGAGCTCGGAGACGAGCTTCTGGGTCGTCATCCCGGGACGCCACTCGCTGCGGGGCTTGAGCGTGATGGTCGTCTCGATCATCGAGAGCGGTGCAGGGTCCGTGGCGGTCTCGGCGCGACCCACCTTGCCGAATACGCGCTCGACCTCCGGCACCGAGGCGATGAGGCGATCGGTCTGCTGGAGGAGCTCCCGTGCCTTGGTGATGGAGAGGCCCGGCAGGGTCGTGGGCATGTAGAGCAGGTCCCCTTCGTCGAGGGGCGGCATGAACTCGGATCCGATCCGGCCCAGGGGGACCAGGCTCGCCAGCAGGAGCAGCAGCGCGCTCCCCAGCACGATGCCGCGGTGGCGAAGAGCGGCTCCGATCAGCGGCTCGTAGGTGACCAGGACGATCCGATTGAGCGGATTGCGTCGTTCGGGCAGGATGCGGCCCCGCACCAGGAGGACCATGAGCGCTGGGACGACCGTGATCGAGAGGAGGGCGGCCCCCGCCATCGCGTACGTCTTCGTGAAGGCCAGGGGCTTGAAGAGTCGGCCTTCCTGGGCCTGGAGGGCGAAGATCGGCAGGAACGAAGCCGTGATGATCAGCAGCGAGAAGAAGAGCGACGGACCGACCTCGACCGCCGCCTCCACGAGGACTTCGCGCCTCGGCCGCCGGCCGCCATCGCGCTCCAGGTGCTTGTGAGCATTCTCGACCATGACGATGCCGGCGTCGATCATGGTCCCGATCGCGATGGCGATTCCGCCCAGGGACATGATGTTCGCGTTGATGCCCTGCTGCGACATCGCGACGAACGAGAAGAGGATCCCGAGCGGCAGCAGGACGATCGCCACGAGCGCGCTTCGAAGGTGGACCAGGAACACGAAGCAGACGAACGCGACGATGGCCGATTGTACGATCAGCTTGTCCCGCAGGTTGCTCACGGCTCGCTGGATCAGCGGAGCCCGGTCGTGCACGGTCACGATCTCGACGCCTTCCGGGAGGGTCGTGGCCAGCTCGGCGAGCCGGGCCGTGACGCCCCGGATCGTGTCCAGGGCGTTCTCGCCGTATCGCATCACGACGATGCCCGCGGCGACCTCGCCTTCGCCGTCCAGATCGGTGACGCCGCGGCGAAGCTCCGGCCCGAACGACACGTTCGCGACGTTGCGCAGCAGGATCGGCGTGCCGGAGCGGCTCGCGCCCACCGCGACCTCTTCGAGGTCTTCGATCGAGCTCAGGTAGCCGCGTCCTCGGACCATGAACTCGGTTTCGGCCTGTTCGACCAGGCGCCCACCGATGTCCTCGTTGCTGCGCATGATCGCGTGGCGCACGGCCGACAGCGAGATCCCGAAGGCCGCCAGCTGGTTCGGATCGATCTCGACCTGATACTGGCGGACGTGGCCGCCGATGCTGGCCACCTCGGCGACGCCGGGCACCGCCTGGAGCTCGTAGCGGAGCTGCCAGTCCTGGAGGGAGCGAAGCTCGGCCAGATCGTACCGCCCGCTTCGATCGACGAGCGCGTACTGGTAGACCCAGCCGACACCCGTCGCGTCCGGACCCAACGTCGGATTGACGCCCGAAGGCAGGCGCCCCGAGACGAAGTTGAGCGACTCGAGGACGCGGCTTCTCGCCCAATAGAGATCCGTTCCCTCCTCGAAGATGACGTAGACGAACGAGAACCCGAAGAACGAGAACCCGCGGACCACCTGCGCACCGGGGACCGAGAGCATGGCCGTCGAGAGGGGGTACGTGATCTGGTCCTCGACGACCTGGGGGGCCTGTCCCGGGAACTCCGTGAAGACGATGACCTGCACGTCCGAGAGGTCGGGAATGGCGTCGACCGGCGTGTTCGCGACGGCGTAGAGACCCCAGGCGACGAGGCCCGCGACTCCGATCGCGACCACCACCGGATTCCGGGCCGAGGCCTCGACGATGCGGCGCAGCATGTCGACTACTCCTCGGTCTCGTCCGGATCCGGACGGCACCAGACTTCATCAGGCGATCCGTGCTCCGAGTGGTCCATGGACTCGTGGGGCATGGCGTGCACCGTGTGGTCCATGGACTCGTGGGGCATGGTGTGCACCGAGTGGTCCATGGACTCGTGGTCCATGGCGTGGCCGGCTGCGCTCGGATCGGGACTGGGCCGTGCGGACGCCGCGGACAGCAGCTTCTGCACGGCCTCCTGAAGGTTGCTCTCGCTGTCGATCAGGAACTGGCCCGAGATCACCACGTTCTCACCCGGTGCGAGTCCCGAGCGGACCTCGGTCCACCCCTCTCCCGTGTCGAGTCCCAGCTTCACCTCTCGCGGCTCGAAGCGGCCCTCGCCCAGCGCGACGACGGTGAGACTCCGACGCCCGGATCGGATGATGGCCTCGGTCCGCACGGCGACGACGTCGGAGCGGGGAGAGGCTGCGATGGTCGCCGTGCCGAACATCTCCGGCTTGAGGCTTCCCGCGCTGTTGTCGAGCTCGAGTCGCACCTCGGCGGTGCGCGTCTCGGGGTCCAGGAAGGGCGCGATGTACGTCAGCTCGCCCTCCACCGCCTCGCCGGGCAGGTAGCTGAGCTCGACGCGAGCGCGCTGGCCGACCTCGAGCCAGGGCAGCTCGTACTCGTAGACGTCGGCGATCACCCAG
>JAAUYD010055142.1_pt1 | contig 14977 bp, 16 predicted proteins | sample 7278101 | NCBI WGS metagenome assembly JAAUYD01 (sample SAMN14350128, study PRJNA611818) | marine sediment metagenome | isolation source: surface marine sediment (0.6m) | place: French Polynesia: Moorea | collected 2018-08
AGTAACGGTTATTACGGCCGGTAAACCTTCGGGAACGGCACTAACTGTTAAAGCAACAGCAGCCTCTAAAGCGTCTTTTAATTCTTGAAAGCGAATGCCGAGGACAAAGGTAAAAATTGCCAAACCCAAGACCATATACAGCCATTTTTTGCTGAATTTGTCCATTTTGCGGGTTAAAGGCGTGGATAAATTGTTGTGTTTGTCCAGCAGTTGAGAAATTTGTCCGGTTTCGGTATTTTGGCCCGTAGCGACTACTACCCCAATACCGTTACCGAAAGTAACCAAACCTCCCGCATAAGCCATGCTAGTGCGATCGCCGAGGGGTACGTCATTTTCTACTAATTCGATCGATTTTGAGATCGGAACTGATTCTCCGGTGATGTGAGACTCGTCTATTTGCAAATTATTAACTTCGATCGCCCGCAAATCTGCCGGAACTTTATCCCCTGCTTCTAAGATGACTAAATCCCCCGGAACTAATTCCCGCGACGGGAGACGCTTGATTTGACCGTTGCGAATTACTGTAGTTTCTGTGGTCATTGAAGATGCTAAAGCGGCGATCGCATCTTCTGCTTTTGCTTCTTGTAAATATCCGATCGCAGCGTTAGCAATAGTTACCCCCCAAATTACTCCAGCATTGACCCATTCTCCCAATAGAGCTTTGGTCAATCCGGCTACGATCAGAATGTAGAGCAATGGTTGATTAAATTGTTTTAAAAATTTTAACCACCAAGGATCTTTTTTTGTCTTTGTTAGTTCGTTAGTTCCAAATAATGCTAATTTTTCTGCTGCTAAATCGAGATCTAGTCCTTTATTTGCTCGAACTTGAAGAGAATCTAAAACTAGATCGACTTCTAGAGCATGCCAATTGATTTGTTCTCGATCGCGGGATTTAGTTGCAACCATCGCTTTATCTTTCTTCAATATTTAGTGTCAACTGTATATTAGCACTACTTTATAGTGTTCAAAGTAAAAATAAATTAAGCGATCGCCCATAATAGAGGTCTTTAACTTTACGCTAAGTTCGGTAAATTGTCGGCTAAAAAATAATTACTATTAAATGGATGGAAGTTGCTTCACCTTTGGAAATCTTCGGAAGACAAGTTCAATTTCAGCAAATAACTAAAATTCTAGCTTGCAATGGGGATTTATTAATTGCCGGAATACCTGGAAGTGGAAGGCGAACTTTAGTCAGAAGAGCGGCCCGAGAAATAAACGCGAAAACCATAGATATAGACTGCATTCGAGCTACTAACAGCCAGAGATTTTTACAGCTATTTTGCGAGGGTGCGAGTAATGCTTTTCAAAGCGAAACTGCTTTATCTGTAATTGAAAAATGGCTTGCAACTCAAGCAGGGGAATTATTCGCTCCCGCAATTAAAGGAGGAATCGAACCTAAGCCAATAGCATTAAAGCAAGAGCAATGGTTAGCATTTAAATTATTGATTCAGCTTACCCAACAAGTAGCCGAATCGGTTGACAGAAAAGTTGTCACGATTTTTCATGGTTTTCCTCACATTCGTTCTTGGGATCGTCAAAATAAGTGGGAAAAATTTTTGCGCGACGAGATCGAATCTAAAACGGCCGTCAGTTACGCCCTCGTAGCAACCATTGGTGAAATTAGTACGATCGCCGATAAGAACCTCGAAATAGTCAAATTATATCCTTTAGCCGATCGTGTAGTTGCGGCTGGAGTACAAGATATTTTGCGCCAGCAAGGATTAACTTTCGATCCGCGATCGAAAGCCCTAGAAATTTTTTTAAATGCAGTTCAAGGACATTTAAAAGATACTTCTAGCCTGCTGCGGCGTTTGAGCCAACTTAAATTAGATCGAGGGATAATTGGCGAAGCAGAAGTAAATCAGACAATTGAAGAAATACTATCGGATCTTTCGACTACGTTTGAATCTTTACTAGGTTTACTCCCCGCCAATCAAGCTCATCTTTTAGAATCCTTAGCACTAGATCCGACAACTAAACCTCAAAGTAAAGAATATATTAACAAACACTATCTTTCTCGAGGTGGCAGCCTTCAAGGTGCGATCGCCGGATTGCAAAATAAAGGCTTAATTTACGGCCCGGAACTTGGCTACAAAATCGCTTTACCTCTATTTGCTTTGTGGCTGCGACAGCGACTAAGTTGAATACTTAGTAGTTAGTAGTTAGTAGCAAGTAGCAAGTAGGGAGTTTTTCAATTTTCAACTAATCGATTAATTCATGATTAGTAGCACAAATATGATATTTAAACTTTTGACTCTTGCCTTTTGCCTTCTTGGTTTCGCTAAATGCCGAACTAAATTCGGCGGCGCGAAATCCGCTTTTGCCTTCTTGCTCCGGCTGCTTGCTCCGTCCTTATAGGCGAGGAGACCTCGCCACGGGCGGTGCGCTACTTGCGTCTTTCGCCGACGCGTAGGCGGTGCGCTTTTGCCTTTGAATTTAATAATTTTATTAATTGGGATCTGAAAAAATATATTGCAATTCTAAGTATATTTTCCACGCTTCTAGACTGCCTTTTTTTTCTGCTTGTTTTTTTAAATAAGATAATTCTCTCCGGTCGATCGGTATTAAATATACCCAATCAATTTTGAAGCGATCGCCGATACATTCGAGACGATATTGATAGTTAATTAACTCTTCTCTAATATCTGCAGGGGTGTAGATATTGCAAATATAAGTATAATCGCATTTTTGAAATCTTTTCAGTTCCATCGCATCTATGAATAAATAACAGCGATCTATCAATTCTTTTAGTCTGCCATCGCAAGAATTTTTAAAACAATTTACTAAAGTTAAATTCATTTTTATATTCACAATAAAACTCAAAAAATCGTTAAGTATTATAACATTGACTGGGAAAAAACTTAAGAAAATATGACGAAAAGCGATCGCATTATACCCGATTGTACTGTTCGATACTTTGAAAATTGAAAATAATCACTAAAAAATCTCGGTAATATCTGAGTAAGTGATAAAATTACGAAATTAAGTAATAAATTTAAAGCTTAGACAAATACTATGGCAGGACATAGTAAATGGGCTAATATCAAACGCCAAAAAGCAAGAGTGGATGCCAAAAAAGGGAAAACCTTCACTCAGCTATCCCGTGCCATAATCGTAGCGGCAAGAAACGGTATCGCCGATCCAGACGGAAATTTTCAACTGCGTACGGCGATCGACAAAGCTAAAGCTGCAGGGATACCTAACGATAATATTGAAAGGGCGATCGCCAAAGGGGCCGGAACTTTTGAAGATGGGGATGCCAAATTAGAAGAAATTCGCTACGAAGGATACGGGCCGGGTGGCGTAGCAATTTTAATCGAAGCATTGACAGATAATCGCAATCGCACGGCAGCTTATTTGAGGGAAGCTTTTAAGAAAAATGGCGGTAATTTGGGGGAAACTGGCTGTGTCAGTTGGATGTTCGCCCAAAAAGGTGTTGTTACTCTCGAAGGAGAAATTAACGAGGATTTGCTCTTAGAAGCAGCAATGGAGGGAGAAGCGGAAACCTATGAAGCGATCGCCTCAGAAGATTTTATCGGTGCAGAAGTAATTACTGAAATCCCCAGTTTAGATTCTCTCAATCGAATTTTACAAGATCGAGGTTTGCCAGTCAAAGAAGTAGAATTGCGCTGGATACCCGATAATAATATTGAAGTAACCGACTCCGAACAAGCGCGATCGCTCTTAAAATTAATCGATACCTTAGAATCCCTCGACGACGTGCAAAATGTTACGGCTAATTTCGATCTTGCTGACGACTTAATTGCTGTCTTAGCTTAGCTGCGATCGAGTAAGCAGTAGTGTCGCGGGGTGTAAGAGGCAAGAGGCAAGAAGAGGGTTTTAAGTCTAAAATTTAGTTGACTCGTTTGAAATTGGTAAAGCAAATAAAATATTCAAACTTCCGACTTGGAGGGAAACTACTTGCTTCCTGCTAAAAATTGTCTGCCGCATTCTTTGCAAAGATAGCGTTGTTTGCCATGACGGTGACCGTTTTTAGAGAGTTTTTCAGAATCGCAGCGCGGACATTTCATTACTTTTTTCATTACTTTTTCATCGCCAACGTGGGGACTTAGATAAGCCAATAATAATGCTTTGATTTGCTGGTAAATAGCTTCGCGACGATCGCGATCGCTCCTTAAAGCAATTACTAACATAGTATTGCCGCAGTTTACGCAGACTTGTGCCAATAACTCGCAAAAATTTGGCTCTAAATTTGGATTTCGCCAATTTAGTAATTTAGCCCAAAGTCGAATAAATTCCCAGGTTAAACTATCGTCAATAGTTTGAAACATTTCTGGGGCGACAAAAAATTGCAAAAAAACAACTCTCGAGGTGGGTTGTTCGATCGTTTCGATGGTAGTTTGCATTAATTTGTCAATTAATTGTTCTAAAGGTAATTGAGCTGTTTCTGGAGTATATAGTTTTGCTCCCATTTCCCTGACTCGCTCTAAATGTCGCAATTCTAGGGCATGGAAAATAGCTAATTTATCCGGGAAAAATTGGTATAAAGATCCGATCGCAGTTTCAGCTCGACTGGCAATATCGTGGGTTGTGGCGCGATCGTAACCTATTTCAGCAAATATTTCGGCTGCTGCATCGAGTATCTTTTCTACCCTCTCTTTAGATCGTTTTTGCTGGGGTTGGCGGCGCATTGCGGATAATGGTTTTGTTTTCATGCCAAGAATGCGACAAAATCCTCGTTTTTATGCTTATAATACGAGTAATAATTCACATTTTTGACAAACTAATGAAATCTATTTTACCAGGTGCGCCTTGGTTAATCGCGCACAAATCCATGCTGGGAATAAATCAGCCAACTAAAATTAGTTTGAATGGGAAAGATTATGTTATCTGGCAAAATAAACAGGGAGAAATAGCGGCATTAAATAATATTTGTCCTCACATGCAAGCACCATTATCCGATGGTTGGATCTGCGAAGCAAGAAATACAATTACTTGTCCTTTTCATGCTTTAGAATTCGATTCTGAGGGGAGATTATATCGAGAAGGAAAGGAAGATAATAATGCGATCGCTCAAACTTTAGAACTTGTTATCAAAGAAGATCTTATTTGGACTTATGGCGGTTTTGAACCTAAAATACCGATTCCAAATTTATTAGAAAAAGTGAGCGAAGGATACGAATTTATTGGCGTTACTGGAGAGAAAAGTATTCAAGCAGATTTCTTGAGTAACATTTTAGTCAATTACGATTACAACCATCAAAATGGCACTCACAAAGAGTTATTTAGAATCGAATCTTGTCGAGTTAGTTCTTTTGAAACAAATGGATATTATGCCAAAGTAGAACAAGAAGCAATTAGAGATAAAAATAGTATTTCAGAAATAATTAAAAATCCGGCTTTAGCAATTATGCCTAAAGTAATGAACAACATTTTAGAATATTCCTTTCCTGCGATGACAATTTTTCAAGCTCAATCTCCGATCGGACAAATCATTCAAACACATATTCTTTATCCAGAAACAGAAAAGCAGACCAAAACATTTATTTTAATGTACGTCAAGAGTAACAATCCTTTATTGAAATTGCTCTTTAAAAACGCATTTCTTGCAGCAGCAAATACAGTAGTCGAACAAGATACGACAGCAGTTGAAAGTCTTTATCCGAGAGAAAAAGCCAAAATCAGATTGCCAGGAGAAGAAGTCATGTTTCATGCTGAAAAACTATATCGGGAGTGGTAAAAAATTTACCATCCAAATAAAAAGCCTACACTAAAAGTGTAGGTTACAAATATATATTGCAAAGCTATTACATCGAATTAGAACCTGTAGCGATCATCCGTTTAAATAAAGCTTCAGACCAACCAGTCTCTTGTCGCACAGCAGAAGAAGATACTTCTACATAAGCTTGTTCGATAAAAGCCAAATCAATCATACAAATCTTTTTCAAAGCATTATTGATACCAACATCTTTACCATCTGCTTCAATTTTATTATTAACTTCGCGAACCACAGTAGCCATTGCTGGAACTACGTGTTGAGGCCCGATACCTAATTTAACGTGTACCAGACCGATGCGCCAACGTCGAACAGCGTAAGCATCTCCCCAGTTGTCTATCCCTGTAAACATCTCTGAAAACCATTCAGTAAAAGTAGCGCGCAAACGATCCATACGGCCATCTTTTTGATTCAAAATATTAGCCATTTCTTCATCGCGATTTAGAAAAGCATAAAAATGCTCTGTCATTTCTGGTGCTATTTGTTTGCCCCAATCTGCATTTGCTTGTAGAGTAGCTTTATCCTCATCGTTAAATAGCATTCTCTTTTCCATTTTGGTTAGGAATTCGCGAGGCTCTAAAGTCATAATTCTCTTTACGTCATATTAATATTCAATACTTCGTTTGTAACATCATTCAAGGATTATGACCTTCCGAAAAATTGCTGACTATAAGTAAGCTGAATAAAAGACTCAATGGAATTACTTAAATGAAACTGCGATCGCTAATCGCAAGTAATTTGAAAAGCTCTCCATTTTTCTTTGGTATTATTTCCTATATTTTTATTTTATGAAATTCCATAATAAATTAGAAGCAGGTAGATTTTAAGAACTCATCTAATTCATATAAATTGACATATTCTATATCTTTTTTATAAATAATAACTGTAAGTTTTTTAGTTATAAACTCTTTCTTAGAAACAGCTATAAAAGAGATAATAATTAGCTTGGCTAATAAAGTTTGAGAAAGATCTGTGCGAGATAAATCCGATCCTATAATTGGTATAGTTACTTCTAAACCATTACCTTGTACACGAATTTTTTCCCAAAGTATTCTTAAAGATTGCCAAATGCGATCGCCATTAAAATTTAAATTATAATCTCTCGATGTACTCACGAAATAAGAGGTAGAAATGTTTGAAGAACATCTAAAAAAAGCTAAGGATATAAATACCAAAAACAGAGATCTTGAAATTGATTATCTTACTGACCTTTTTGAATATAATCAATTATCAGAGCGAGAGTATATTTATATTATCGAAGAATTAATAAAAATTCTTCAAGATGAAAAAGATGAAGATGTTATTGAGAGTGTTTTTAATTTATTTGGTTGGGCATTTGGAGATGGTATTTGTGACGATTTAATAGTAGAAACTTGTACTGAAATGCTTCATAATCTCGATTCAATGAGTTTATTTCATGCTATTCCAATTATTGGCGAATCTAAATTAGAAAATAAAAAAATCTTACTAGAACCATATCTTAAATCTGAAAATCCAGATCTGAGAAAAGAAGCAGAAGAAGTACTTATAAATAGATAATAAAATTACTTACTTACTAAAGATCGGCTTTTAATCGTTCAAAATTACCAGATTTAGCAGTACCAGATTTTAATGCTGCTAAAGTTTGTGCTGCATTTTCAGCAATTTCTTTTCGTCTAGCTTCAATGCGTCTTTTTTTAATTAAATCGAATAGTAAATCTTGTTCTTCGATCGAAAGTGCTTCTACAGATTCGATTGCATTTTGAAAAGAAACAGATTCGTTCATTTTTTTGATAATTATGACTTTATTCTCATAAATTATAAAACCCCAGAATCTAATTCTAGGGCTAGAAAAATCGAATTAATTAAGCACCGACAGCCTCTTTAGCTGCATACATTACTTCTAGACTAATCTCGCTAAATCCTCTTTCGCGGGCAAACTTTTCAGTATTTCGTTTCACTTTGCCGCGCACGAAACCGGGAACTTTATTCAATTCTGCTTGCGCTTCTTTTGTCCAATTTAGATCAGAATCAGCAGAGATACCCTTTTGAATTACCTCTTTCGTATCGTGACCGCCAAATATTTCTAAGAGGTGATCTTCCATTCCTAAAGTAAAAGAATTATAGATTAAATCGGTAATTTGATTAGTACCTTCGTAACCCATAAAAGGTTTATAACCGATCGGGAAATTTTGGATGTGAATTGGTGCAGCAATTACACCACAAGGAATATTTAAACGCTTACCGATGTGTCTCTCCATTTGCGTGCCAAAAATAGCCGCAGGTTCGACTCTGGCGATCGCATCGCCAATTTCCCCATTATCTTCGCTAATAATTACCTCGTCGCAGAAATCTTTTACCTGCTCTTTAAACCATTCTGCATCGTATTTGCAATAAGTTCCAGCCCAAACTACATGAATGCCCATTTCCCGTGCTAAAATCTTCGTCATCGCCGCAGCATGGGTATTATCTCCAAATACTACCGCCTTTTTGCCTGTCAAGTTCTGACAGTCGATCGACCTTGAAAACCAAGCCGCTTGAGAAACGTGTAAAGTTTGATTATTAATAAATTCTTCGTAATTGACACTTGCACCTTGGGAGTTGATTACTTGCTGAATTTTGCGAATGCAGCGCGCAGTTTCTACCACACCCATTGGGGCGATGTCAATATATGGCATGTTAAATTCTGCTTCTAAATATCGAGCCGCCATTAAGCCCAATTCGCGGTAAGGTACTAAATTGAACCAAGCACGGGGCAAGTTTTTTAAATTATGTACCGATGCACCTTCGGGGATAACTTCGTTTACTTCTATTCCCAAGTCTGCCATTAAACGCTTTAATTCGGTGCAGTCGTGTTGGTTGTGAAAACCGAGGGTAGAAATACCGATAATATTAACGGAGGGTTTTTCTGTTTTCCCTTCTGGAAGTTCGCCTTTTTTGATCGCTTTTTTAAGATAATATTCGACTATTTGCTGTAAGGTGCGATCTGCTGCTTGTAATTCATTAACGCGATAATGGTTGACATCTGCTAGCATGACATCGCTTTTGGCATCCATTTGGGCGCGATCGACGAAGTTTTCTAAATCTTCTTGTAAAATACTTGAAGTGCAAGTCGGGGTTAAGACGATCAGATCTGGTTTTTCTTCAGTATCTTTACGAATAATATTATCAACTACTTTTTCTTGAGAGCCTCTAGCGAGAACGTTTCGATCTACAATACTGGCGGTGACTGGAGTAAAATCTCTTTCTCGTTCTAACATACTCCGCATCACGTTAAAATAATCGTCTCCTAGGGGTGCGTGCATGATTGCGTGAACGTTTTTAAAAGAACTTGCGACGCGAAGCGTGCCAATATGTGCCGGGCCCGCATACATCCAGTAAGCTAGTTTCATATTACAATTTCTCCCGAGGTCTTTTCTTACTCTTTCTGGGATCTTCTCAGAATTATGGCTTTTGATGAGCGATCGCTTTACTTATTTTTACTGAATTTAAGATCGCTCTATGTCTTTTACTGTAAGGGCTTAACTCTGTTTAGACCCCCTCTTTCCGTTGCAATTATTCTTAATTATTGTTTGCAATTTTTTGTGCGATCTCGAAGAGATCCGCGTAGCGGTGCGGCAGCAAAATTTATTTTAAGCTTATTATATTTTGGTTTAGCAAAATTAGTTTTAAACATAAATTTTTAATCACAAATAAATTCCTCAAACCAGACCGAACTGGTAAAAATGAGTAATGATATTATTTAATTTTCTTGCCCATAATTTTATTTTTTGCCATTAATGCAAGTTCTGTTTCTAGATAAATTTAAGAAAACTGGATCTAAACAAGTAGAATTACGAGCGATCGCGATCGAGATGAGTAAAAATTAGCAAATAGATTTACAGTTTTGTAAATCCCAAAGTTTACCGAGTAGTTTGTTTAGAAAATAAATAAAAAGTTTGTATGTTTAAAATTCGGATTTATTTGGGCAAATTTTGCAGCAAAAAGATCGGAATTAAATTAATCGCACTTATGAGTAAAATTAATTTACCCGTATCGATCGCTTGTTTTTTGATTTCTTTTTTGACTTTTCGAGTTTTTGTTTTAAATGCAATTAATTGAAACAGTAATCTAGCTTGCAAAAACCAAACTATACAAAGAATAATTTCTATACTTCCTAAACCCAATTGCCATTCGAGCGAATTGTCTTGCAAAACAAATATATTATCGTCGACTAAATTATTAATGATGTAATGAAATCCTTTTCTAATTCCAGGTAATAGAGTAATTCCTCGATAATCAGCCAAAAAATTAAAACAGTAACCGAGTAAATAAACTGCGATCGTTGCTGTTAAACCTGATACTATTTCATTAAATAAATTCTGTTTGTTGAAATTTGGAAATTTATTAGAGTAGCTCATTAATTTAAAATCTCAAAGTTCAATTATAAGCTGGAATTTATTATAAGCCGGTATTTATATTACTCGCGGGTAATTAAAATAATTTAAGATTGAGTAAATTAAAATTTATAAAATTATTGGTATCCGCCGATCGCTTGGCTTTTTGCCAAATTAAACTTAAATTAGCTCGAATTTTTTGTCGCTCTCGATTCGATCGCAACCATAAAAAAACAAAAGATATATCGCTGAGATATACCTTTGCTTTTGGGTAATTTTGAAGTGGAGCCGAGCAGAGTCGAACTGCTGTCCAGATTGGTTATTAACTTTCCGATCGTTCACAGGTTTAGTCTTTCTGATCCTCGGACGGGAACCGTCAATTGTCCCTGACGATGGGATGCACTAGTTTAGTCTTAGCCAGTTAACCTACTAGAGGAGTTTAATTGGAGCATCCGTTGGGGTTAGATTCTCAGTCCTTAACGGAGTCAAACCGAGAATAAGCAAATCTTTTAGTTAAGATTTAGGCAGCTACTGCCTGACGCTTGAAGGATACAATGTTGTTTGCATTTGTATTTAAAGTTGAGTCTTGGATTAACGAGAGGAGACTCGCTCTCGACCTGAATCACAGAGCAGCTTTCGCCAACCTGTCGAAACCTTTACGGCCCCTTGTTCTACTATTATAATAATTCCGACAATAAATAACAAATCCCCCTTAACACAGCTTGACAAAATTACAAAAGTTTGAGTAAATCCTATTTTCAGGGATTAGGTTAGCGCGATCGCTTTAAACTAAATTAGACTGCAAGGCAAAACGGAGCTAATCGGTAAGGGTAAACCGAAATCTGCTCGCTGTCGCCAGTTGTCCCTTTGTTGCCTCTTGAAAAAAAAAACTTTGACAAGAGGTGTATTAAAAAACTAATAAAAACGATACACTCTTATGTTTCCTATTACTCGTCCTCGTCGTCTGCGCCAACATCCTCAATTGCGCCGTATGGTGAGGGAAAATGTGCTTACTGCTAGCGATTTAATCTACCCTCTTTTTGCCGTACCTGGAGAGTCGGTTGCTAAAGAAGTTACATCGATGCCTGGAGTATATCAACTTTCGGTTGATAAAATAGTTGACGAAGCAAAAGAAGTTTACGATCTCGGCATTCCAGCGATAATTTTATTTGGCATTCCTGAAGATAAAGATAAAGATGCTACTGGGGCGTGGCACGATTGCGGTATCGTACAAAAAGCAGCTACTGCGGTTAAAGCAGCAGTTCCCGATTTAATAGTAGTTGCCGATACCTGTTTGTGCGAATATACCGATCACGGCCATTGCGGTTACTTGGAAGTAGGTGATTTAACAGGAAAAGTATTAAACGATCCTACTTTAGAACTATTGAAAAAGACGGCTGTCTCCCAAGCTAAAGCAGGTGCTGATATAATAGCTCCGTCAGGGATGATGGACGGTTTTGTGACCGCAATTAGAGCTGGATTAGACGAAGCCGGCTTTACGGATACTCCCATCCTTTCTTATGCTGCTAAGTATGCTTCTGCTTACTACGGCCCGTTTCGAGATGCGGCCGAATCTTCTCCTCAATTTGGCGATCGCCGCACTTATCAAATGGATCCGGGCAATGCCAAGGAAGCTCTTAAAGAAGTAGAATTAGATATTGCCGAAGGCGCGGATATGTTAATGGTTAAACCGGCTTTATCTTATATGGATATTATTTGGCGAGTTAAGGAAATAACTAACTTACCCGTCGCTGCTTATAATGTTTCCGGCGAATATTCTATGGTTAAAGCTGCCGCACTTAACAATTGGATCGACGAGAAAAAGGTCGTTTTAGAAACACTAACTAGCTTCAAACGTGCCGGTGCAGATTTAATTTTAACCTATCATGCCAAGGATGCCGTTCGCTGGTTAGCAGACTAATGGGGTCAGAGGTCAGAAGGCTGCGCCTTTTAAGGTCAGGGGTCAGGGGTATTTAGTTTAAAATTGATTGATTAATTTCAAATTAGTAGAACAAATATTATTTATATTTGAACCTCTTACCTAGACCGACTGACCTCTCAAAAGATGCTTGCAATGCTCAATTTGTCAGGGAAAGAAGATAAAAAAAACTTATAAAGAATTCAATTTTTCTGTAAAAATGGCTACAATTTAAGATGTCCCAGCCAGATTGTGTGATTTAAAGTGTGGGGAATAATTAATGATGGATTGTTCTGATATATATTTTTGTTCCGATAAATCGAAAATACAACTCGATTCGCTACAAGAATTATTTAGACTGGGTGCTTTTTGGGCCAGAGAAAGAAGCCAAGAAGATCTCAAAATTGCGATCGATAATAGCGATCCGGTAGTCTGTGTTTGGGACGAAAATAAATTAATCGGTTTCGCTCGGGCTACTTCAGACTGCATTTATCGAGGTACAATTTGGGATGTGGTAGTTCACCCAGAATATCAAGGTGCAGGAATAGGCAGAAAATTAGTTCAAACAGTCTTAGCCCATCCGAAACTGAATCGAGTTGAAAGAGTCTATTTAATGACAACTCACAAACAAAGCTTTTACAAGCGGATCGGCTTTCAAGAAAATGAAACGACAACAATGATCTTGTATAAAGGTGCTTTCGTACCTAATTTTCCTACCCTCGATCCAGAGGAATCAAACACTGTAATTGTGTAAGATGAGCGTCATTGCTTTCAGCACTGAGATCTTTCAAAATTAGTTGACCTGCCATTGTTTCTAATAAACTGCTGCAAAGCATAAACTTCATACCTGGAGACATTTCTAACTCTTTACTAAAATTTCTCACCTCTTCTGGAGTAATGTTTGTTTTTTGCTCTAACAAGTTTACAGGTTCAGTCCAAATATAACCCGGGCATCGATGGACATTTATTTCAATCTTAACTAAATTAGAATTTTCTGCTGCGATCGCCCTAACTCGAGTCTGTCCTTGAATGCTATTTTTTTTCATCACAGAAATAGCAGTATCGATTAAAGTGAGAAGAACTTGTTGCAAACGCGCTCGATCTGCAACAACATAAATAGGTCGATCGGCGGATAATATTTCTACAGGTAAACGATTGCTGGCTGCTTGTAAATGAATTAAAGTATCTATTTCCTCGAATATTGAGCTTATTTCGATCGATTCGAGATCTACTGGAGTAGAGCCAGATTCTAGCTGAGATACTGCTATGAATTGATCGATAATTTGCATTAATTTTTTTGCCGACTCGTAAGCTTGAGCAATAAATTCTCTTTCTTCTTCAGGGTTTTCACATAAATCATTGATTATTAATTGATGTAAACCCATTAAACTGCTTAAAGGCGATCGCACTTCGTGGGATGTTCGCGCTAAAAAACCGCTTTTAAACTGGCTCATTTGGGCGGCCATTTGATAAGCTAATTTAGTCTGTCTTAATTCTTCTTTTAAAAGTTCGATCTCTTCCATCTCTATATTTTTATAGTTCCCTGACGCAAAATTTGCCAATCCATACCAGTCCATTTTGCCACGCTAGAGGGCTTACCACTGCCTTGATTTTCTTGAGTATTTAAAACTAAAATTTCGGGAAAAATTCTGGCTATATCGGACATTTTTGTTTGCGCTGGTTGCCCGGAAATATTAGCACTAGTAGTAGCTAAAGGGCCGGTTTGAGATAAAATATTTCTGGTTAGTTCTAAGTCTGGAACTCTAATCCCGATCGAAGTTGGTTCGGCCCGATGCATTGCTAAAGGAGTGCGATCGCTCGATGGTAAAACTAAAGTTAAAGCACCAGGCCAGTATCGAGCGGTAATTTTCTGCCAAATTGCTAATTCTCGATCGCTTCCATTGACATAAGGCCAAAGATCTTCAGCAGCAGCACCCATCAAGATTAAAGGTTTATGTTGCGGGCGATTTTTAAGGGTGTAAATTAGTTGAGATTTTTCTGGTAATACTGCCAAACCCGGCACTGTATCCGTAGGAAAACTGACAATTTTTCCTTGTTTAATCCCAGCAACTAAATCTTTTAAAGATACTAAATTCATTTGATTTCAGCTAAAGCAAAGCGATCTATCCCTGCCAAATCTGGAAGTATTTTAATGTTACGATAACTTCCTTGTTGCTCTAACATTAAAGCTACCGTTTCTCCTTGACCTGCCATCATTTCAACCAGCCAAATTGCTCCAGAATGGAGATATTGAGGCGAAGTTTCGATCAGATGGCGAATACATTGTAAACCATCTTCACCACCATCTAAAGCTAAATGAGGCTCGTGTTTGACAACTTCTGGTTGCAAATCAGCGATCGCCTCGGTAGGAATGTAAGGAGGGTTCGAGATCGCGCCGCTTATTTTACCTCGCAACTGTTCCATCGGTTGCCACCAAGAACCGCAATAAAACTTAATTCTCTCTGCTAGTTTTAAATTTACTGCGTTTTCGCGGGCGATCGCCAAAGCTGCTTCGCTAGTATCTACTGCATGAATAGTTGCATTTGTCAAAGAGCTGGCTAAACCCAGGGCGATCGCGCCGCTACCAGTCCCGAGATCGACCCAATTTCCAGCAGCGAGATCCAACGGACTTGTTTTAATTGCTTCTAAAGCTAAATCGATCGTTAATTCCGTTTCAGGACGTGGAATTAAGACATCTGGAGCTACTTTAAGGGAGAAATTACGCCAAGGAGTGCTACCGACTAAATATTGTACGGGTAAATTATTTTCGATGCGTTCTTGCCAGAGTCTGCTTAAAACCGACAAAGGTCGATCTATTTCTATGTTGTCAAGTTCTTGAAACGATTCTAAATGAAGTGCGAGGGAATCTAAATTAGTTATTTGCTTTAGCAACCAATCCACCTCGCGAGGAGAAACAGATGCGGCGATCGCAGCTTGAATAGCTCGATTTCGCCACAAAGATAGTTC
>JAAUYD010200370.1_pt1 | contig 14971 bp, 9 predicted proteins | sample 7278101 | NCBI WGS metagenome assembly JAAUYD01 (sample SAMN14350128, study PRJNA611818) | marine sediment metagenome | isolation source: surface marine sediment (0.6m) | place: French Polynesia: Moorea | collected 2018-08
AATCATGTTAATCTTTGGGGGCAAAGATGCCGTTGCCTCAGCCATGGCTTGGTCTGCCTATTGGGTTCACCATTTACCAGAGGTTCAAGAAAAACTCAAACAAGAACTAGAATCGTTGGGTTCACAAGAAAATCTGCTCCAGATTACCCGTTTACCTTATCTTACGGCAGTGTGCCAAGAAATTCTACGGATTAGTCCAGTAGAAATACAAGGACAACCCCGCGTTGTTGCGTCTCCTGTTGAATTAATGGGCTATCAGTTACCAGTGGGAACTGTTTTAATTCCTTCAATTTATCTGATTCATCAACGTCCTGATTTGTATCCAGAACCCCAACAATTTCAACCAGAACGTTTTCTTAACAAGAAATTTCCTTATTATGAGTATTTGCCTTTTGGTGGTGGGAGTCGTCGTTGTATTGGTTCAGCCTTTGCTCAATTAAGCCTTAAACTCTTCGTAATCATCATCATATCGCGCTTTAAACTTAAGCTGGCTAGGGATGAATCAATCCATCCTGTTTTGCGTGGGTTAAATTTAATTCCCCACAACGGAGTCCCCATGACATTTTTAGGTCAGTCAATGATGGATTCCAATAATTGTCTGTCTTTAGAAACTGTTTAGATGATGCAATGTTTTCTCTTTTTTTTAATATCTTTCTTAAGAATTAAGAAAAATGGGATGATTCTGAACTGGCATGACTGTGATCAGACTATCACGACTTAGTCGTCAAACATGGACTATTTATTCAATTACTCCCTTCTCAATTTTCACAGAAACAAAATGATTTCAACTCTAGCACAAAATCAAATTTATACCCTTGTGGCTAAAGTTTCCGGTCACAATAAAAACGATTTAGAACCTGATTTATTTCTTGAAAGTGATTTGGGACTAGACTCTATCAAAATAGTAGAACTGCTTAATAGTTTGCTGCAAATGGTGCCTGAAAATCGACAAGCAGACTTTTTACAAGTCATGCCAATCGAGCAGTTGATGCAGTTACAAACCTTATCTGAATTAATTAGTATTGCTGAGGCTTGGTTGGTCTCTCCAACGAGTAATCAAGAGAAACATCAAAAACTGATCAAAACTTTAAGCAAAGACGATGCAATATCTGATGTAATCCCAGAGGAAACCGCTGAAATTATTGATGCTCAATATATTTTTCTGGCAACTCATTCAGCAGTTGCATCTTGTAGTGTTTGTTCAACAGTACGTTTTAGTGGCACTTTTGCCATAGAAACTGCTCAACAAAGTTGGAGACAATTATTGCTACGTCATCCTATGTTGAGAGCCTATTTTTCTATTTCTTCAAATGCTCAAAGTTTTCAAGATTATCAACTACTCATTGTAAATAATCCTCAGCCACCGAAGATATCTATTATTGATTTACGGACTGAGGATTTAACAACTCAAGAAGCTTATGTTGAAAACAAAGTTAATGAAGCAATTAATGAAACTTGGTCTCTTGAAGAATGGCCATTACATCGCTTTTTTGCTTTCCGTCTAGACGATTCGGTCTATGAATTAGGATTAGTTCATCATCATGTTTTGTCCGATGGGTTGAGTAATCAAATTATCCTAAGAGAATTTTTAGAAATTTATGGTGCGATCTTAAATGAACAACAGCCAAATTTATCTCCCCCAACAAGTATTGATCAGTATCGTCAACAATGTCAGAAAATTAATCAATGGCAAGATTCTCAAGCTGATTTAGCCCTACAAGCTTATCTCAATCGGCAAGGAAAAAATAACTTTTTCTGGACTCCTCAAGGAAATAAAAAAGCCACTATTCCCAATGAACCAGGAAAATTTTGCAGCAAAACTTATCGCTTAGAAGCCAATATTACAGAAATTTTGAAAGAACAGGCACGCAATTGGCGTTTATCCCTAAATTCTCTAGTGATAGGAGCTTATTTGAAAGCCATTAATACCATTGCGCCAGAGAATGCTCCCATGATTCTCAATGTTCCCACCAGTGGGCGGATTTATCCTGATGTTGATGTCTCTCAAATGGTGGGCTGTTTTGCTCAAAATTTTGCTTTAAGTTTTCCTACGCTAGACAGACAAGCGGATGATTTATCTTTTCTGCAAGTCGTCCATTCAGAAATTCAATCAGCTTTAGCCTCTGGTTACGATAATGCTCAAACTCGACAAATGGGAGAGTTACTCTGTCAAAAAATTACACTGCAAGATGGAAAAATTCCTCCTGTAGCCGCTAATTTACTGAAGTCTGCTATCAAATCTAATTTATACCTTTCCAATATGGGAAATACTCATTTAAAAAATCAGTATCATTCCCTTCAAATTCTTGACTATCGTTCCGCAACCGGCACTATACCTGGTGGAATAGATACATTAGTAGAGATATTCAATGATGAGCTTCACTTCAGTACCAACTATGATAGTCATGTATGGCCAGCAAGCTTAATAGAGGCTCTCTCCAGACAATTTTTGGCTGAACTCAAGCGTATCGCTTCTTTAGAGATCAATCTCGATTCTCTAGAATCAACTCAGTTAAGTGTAGATGATAAGTCCGAAGTTTATGGTCTTTTACAGAAAGTGATTCATGAAACTTGTCATTTATCTATCGATCCACAAATAATTGGACAAGATTTAGAAGCTGATTTAGGTATAGACTCTTTAGAACTCATTCGTATTATTACTAAGCTTGAAAAAGAATTGGGTCAGAAATTAAACCGTCAAGCGTTATTATCCTGTCGCAGTGTAGGAGAAATGGCAGAGGTATTAAATTCTGCTTCGACTCAAATTCCTACTATTGAAGATAGTTCAGCAGAAGAAAAAGATGCCATCACAATGCCTTATGTAGCAATCATTGAGCAAGTGCAACGAACCCCTGATGCTGTGGCCATTCTCGATGGAGACACACACTTAACCTATCAACAACTTCACCGTCTTTCCAACCAGGTTGCTCATTATTTACGCAAACACGAGGTTAAACCAGGGGATCTCATTGGCATCATGACTGAGCGTACTTCCCTACTCTGGGTAGGAATATTAGGTATTCTCAAAGCAGGGGCAGCTTATGTTCCTATCGATCCAGCCTATCCAGAAGAACGAATTTGTTATATGCTCAATCATGCCGAAATTGGGATGTTACTGACAGAATCTCAGCTATCGGATAAACTTGAGTCTTGCATCAAGCCAGATTTACCCTTACGAGGATTGGTCTTTTTAGATGAGGGAGCGAATTTAGCCAGCAAAAAACCATTGAAACAAGCTAATCGAGGGATTTGGTCTCAAGAGTCAGAAGAAGATTTCCCTATTGTCAATTATCCTGATGATTTAATGGTAGTTCTCTACACCTCTGGTTCCACGGGTCGTCCTAAAGGAGTCATGCTCAATCATCAAGGGTATATGAATCGTTTGCAGTGGATGCAAAAAACGTTTCAGTTAGTTCCAGGCGATCGCGTTGTCCAAAAAACGTCTTGCTGCTTTGATATCTCTATTTGGGAAATTTTCTGGCCTTTGATGGTGGGAGCGACTGTTTGCCCTATTCAAAAGTCAATTGTTCGAGATCCTTGGACACTGGCTCAGTGGCTCAATGATAACCAGATTAACATTATGCACTTTGTGCCTTCATTATTTGGGGAATTTCTCAATGCTTTAGAAGAGGAAGATCATGTTTTTCCTCATCTACGGTGGTTAATTTTTAGTGGGGAAGCTTTACCTATCCCCTTTATTCAAACTTGGTTAGATCGCTATGGGACTGACACAGGACTGGCGAACCTGTATGGTCCGACAGAAGCATCCATTGATGTTAGTTGTCATTTAATTAAGCAGCGTCCTGGGGGACAGGGAGAAACGAGTATTCCTATTGGAAAAGCCATTGATAATGTCGATTTGCTGGTTCTCAATGAAAATCGTCAACCGGTTGCCCCTGGTGAATTGGGAGAATTATGGATTGGCGGAATCCAACTAGCGAAAGGTTATCTCAAAGATCCTGAACGCACGGCAAACGCTTTTTGTCCTAATCCTTTCCCAGACATTCTAGGGGAACATCTTTATCGAACAGGAGATTTAGCCAAACAACTCCCTGACGGTAGTTTTGAATATCATGGACGAATTGATCACCAAGTTAAAATTAGAGGGTTTCGCATTGAACTTGGAGAAATTGAAAGCGCCCTCTTATCTCACGAAGCGATTAATGAAGCAGCCGTGGTGGTTGTTGAAACTGGAGATGGTCAAAAACGCTTAGTTGCTGGGGTAGCGGGTAGTCAAGTCGATGCTCGGCAGATGAAAGAATACTTGGGTCAAAAATTACCTTACTATATGATTCCCCATCGTCTAGAATGGTTGCCTAGTTTACCTAAAAACCATAATGGCAAACTGGATCGTCAAGCCCTTTTAAGAATCATCAATGGCCAAGAAGTTGCTCCATCGACTCCCAGATCACAACCACCCCAAAAATGCTTGCCCCTTGGTCCGGCTCAACGTTGGTTAATACGCTACTTTGATGCCCCTCATCAATGGACAGGCTATACTCGTTGTCTTTATCATCAACCCCTCGATTTAGATATTTTCAACCAAGCAATTAATCATTTAGTGGAACGTCACTGGTCATTGCGAACCATATTTGTGCAACGAGAAGGACAATGGTGGCAAGAGGAAATTCAGCCCCAGTATCCATTCCAAGCGATGGTTTACGATGGCACTCATCTCAGTTCTCAAGAAAGAAATGTCCTTGTTCATCAACAAATTCAGGAACTGGCTCAAGGATTACGGATTAATTGTTGGCCATTGATACAGGTATTAGTCATTCAGATTAATGAGACTTGTTATGACATTAACCTGATTGGTCATCACATGATTAGCGACTTATTAAGTAGCCAATTGTTATTCAGAGAACTTTGGTTAATCTATAGTCAACTTTTAAGCAATGGCTCCGATGGCCTTCAAAATTTACCGAATTCTTTATCCTACGCTGACTATATCAGTTATCTAATGGAAAAAGATCAACAAGAAGCTTTGGAAAGTCATTTAGACTACTGGAAATCTCAGTTTCCTTCTCCCAAGTCTATGTTCCAAATTCCTTTCGATCAACAATTGGGAACGAATTTAGAAGTATCGGCAGCGAGTGAATGTTTTGTTCTTTCTAAAGAAGAGACCAACGTTCTTTTAAGCCAAGCCAAGAAGTACTATGGCTGTAATGTTTATCATTTATTATTGGCTCCACTCTATCGATTAATGGCTGAATGGAGTGGATCTCAAGATGTCATTTTAAGCCATCGTAGTCATGGTCGTCACCTAGGCAATAACCAACAATTTTTTAATAGTTTTGGCAATTTTGCTGTTAATTTTCCCCTAGGAGTTACGGTAGACAAAACAGAAACCTGGAAGCCATTTGTTAGTCAGATTAAAAATCAATTTGAACAGCTTCCGATGAACGGTATAACCTTTGATTGGATTGGAGAACAGTTACCGAGTTATCTCTATCCAGACCACTATCTTACCCCTGTCCGCGTCAATTATTTAGGTAACCGAGATATTCGTCCTTCTCAAATTTTTGAATTTATTAAGGAGGATTTAGATCGCCGCCTTTCCCTTCCAGAGCAAAAGCGAACAACTTTATTAGAATGCTTTTTCTCCATTACTAATGGTTGTTTAGAATTCCAAATTGAATATTCTCAAAATTTCCATGTTGCAGCTACCATTAAACAATTAGGCAACAATTACTTAGGACTTTTGCAGGATTTGTTAAGGGAAGTTCCTCGTATTAAATCTGTTGAGAACAATCTACAGTCTGTTCAACTAATCCCCTCTACTCAAAAGGCAAAGCATTCGCAGTTACCTTTAACGGGTAAAGTTGCCATTATTACAGGGATGACTCAAGAAATTGGCAAAGCAATTACCCTTAAATTAGCCTGTGAAGGAGCAAATGTGGTAGCTATTTCTCCTAATTCACAAATCCTTGGAGATACAGTCACTCAAATTCAACAATTGGGTGGACAAGCTTTGGCTATCACAGGGGATATGACTCAGTTGGAACAAGTACAAACAACCTTTAAAGAGATTATTGAACAATATGGCACGATTGATATTTTAGTCAATCATGCCTATGTTACTGAGTGGTCTACATTAGCTAGTTCCGAACCAACAAAATGGCGTAAAACCGTCGAAGCTAATTTATTTGGAACTTATTACTGTTGTCATAGTGCAATCCCTTATCTTATCCAACAAGGTCAAGGAAAAATCATCAATTTAGGGTCAGATTCCTCTTTTGTCGGTTATTCTCCGTTTAGTGCTTATGCTGCTTCTAATTATGGAGTAGCAGGATTAACAAAATCTTTGTCAGAGGAACTTAAACAATACAATATCCAAGTTAATGCAGTTTGTCCAACTGTTGTTAATATAGCTCATCTGGCAAAAGTATTTCAAGATGATATTACTGTAGCAACTAAAATTGCGGAAGCTGTTAGCTTTCTTGCTTCTTCTGTTGCTAACAATATCACTGGAGAATGTCTGACAACTTTTAGCCAACTCTAATTACTCTGTTTCTAATTACAGTCAATTGTGACTATCGTAAAATACAAACATAGTCACAACTGATTTTCATTTGATTCAAAGATTAAATTTTCATTAACTTCTTAATTGGTGATAACAAAAATGCAACAAATTTATGATGATCAACCCCCTAGTTTGTTTTCAGCACAACTCTCAATATTTTATATTTTCTCTTTGTTATTTGGCATAACATTAGGATTATTTAATCCATTAATTTCGACTTTGATGGAGGAACAACAAATTAGTCAACTTTGGATTGGCTTAACGTCTACTATCTATTTTATAGCCATTGCTCTCGGAACTCCTTTAATATAAAGATTGTTTAAAAAACTAGGAATTCGTTACGTTTTATTATTAGGATTACTCTGTATTGGATTCAGCGCTCCTTTATTTCCTTTAACTTCCCAGCTTTTTTTATGGTGTATTCTTAGAATATTAATGGGGTTTGGGGTTGGCTGTCTTTTGATTGGTGGTCAAACAGGTTTAGTTTATTTTTCCCATGATAACCATAGAACAAAAGTCAGTGGATTTTACTTTTTGGCCATGGGACTCGGATTTATTATAGGAGCTATTCTAGGTTCTCGTTTGTATAATATCTCTCCTAAAACAGCCTTTTCGATGGGAGGCATTATTGTTGTTATTGCTTTCGTCTTGATTTCATATTTTCTAAAAGGAAAACTAACCATTTCTAAATCCACTTCATCAAACCCAAAATTCAAACAACTTCTAAAACAATTTACTTTTCCCATTCATGGTATTTTTGCTTATGGCATGGCAAATGCAACTTTAGTTACTTTATATCCGGTTTTTCTGTTAACTAATAATTATAGTGTAGAACAAATGGGATTCACTTTATCAATATTTTTTGTTGGCAATCTTTTGAGTACTGTTCCTGTCACAAATTTAGCCGATAATTTAGGAAAAATTAAAGTACTTTTTCTCTGTTTTTTGGTAGGAATAATCTCTCTGATTGCCTTAATTTTTGTTCGTAGTTATTCTTTGATTTTGCTGTTTTCTGGTTTAACAGGTGCTAGTATTGGGCCGATTTATGCCCTTTGTTTGGCATTAGTAGGAGAACAAGTTTCTAAGGAACATTTAGGGGCAGGGACTGCTTTATTGACTGCGACTTATTCTTTAGGAAACATGGCCGGACCGATACTTGCTGCTGTACTAATGGAACTTTTTGGTAATCGCTTTATTTTCGGAGCATTTATTCCTTTATCCCTTATTTTATTACTACGCATCAAATATCAGAATAAAATACTTAAAAACTGACAAAACTAAAATAATACCAAAAAAAAACCAGGAATTTTAATAAGGAAATTTAGAATAACAGCGTCTTCAATGTTTATTACCTACTAGGATAGATAACCTGCCATGAAAATGTCTTCGTCAGTTTCGATTTTATGTACTGTAATCAGTGCTATGAGTGTGGGGGTACAACTACCCGTCCAAGCAGCTTCTTTTGATTATGACCAATTGCAATTGATTCCCGTTCGTCCTATTGAATCCTCAAATGCCCTTTCATTTTTTGGAGATTTCAATAATAATGAAGGACAATCATCCTATTTGAATGTAGATCCTACTGCTCCAGATCGCGGACATACAGAAATTAGTCTTAATGCCTCTGGTGGACCATCTCCGTATTATGGTGTGGGTCGTAATAGTAGTCCTGAAGAAAATGGTGCTACCCGAGCTGCTACTTTAGAAGGGGTAAGTGGGTTTTCTAATTTTGCCAACTACCTAATCAATAACAGTATTCCGTTGGATACTATTGGCTTAGGTTATGGATTAGCACCAGGTAGGGATTTTACGGAAGCTTGGAACTTAGGAAATGATATTCTCGGGGAAGATTGGTTAGGGAGTCCGGAGTCTAATTTAGAAGAAAGAATTTACCAAGCCGAGCCTGATGCCGTAGAACTCTTTGTTTCCTTTAATGATGAAAAAATTATTAATCTTGGCTATAGCCCCTTTTATATTGTTTTAGATTACGGTGATACACCAGCATTTGCTGATGATTTTGATGCCTTTTTAACCGAGGTTGTCCCCGCCACTAAACAACCTGGTTTAAGTCCTCTTGCTGATGGATTAGCCGAAGCATTTTTACAAGATGTCAAATTAGCTGGTGGTGGTGTCCAAAGTGTTACTGAAATTGACGGAGTTGTCCCTGATACTTTAAGAATCAATAATGGCTTTATTATTTCTAATGTTTCAATCCCTCTCTCCTTGCGAGCGGTTGTCCGTAGTGTTCCTGAACCTTCCTCCGTATTAGGACTATTAGCGTTGACTTCTATGGGTATTTTCTCGGTTTTTAAAAAAGCTAAGAACTAGGATAATTGATATATGGAGCTAATTTTGGGTAATTGAAATCCGAAAAATCAACCAATTTTAGCTCTTTTATTTTATTCTTTATCTTAAAGTTAATATGGTTAGGAAAATAAATATCCAAGAAACCCTATTCTCAAAACCAATCATTCGCTGGACTTTGACTTTATCAATGCTCGGATTATTAGCAAGTGGGGCTAATATTGTTTATGGCATTAAATTAACCCAGTTATCCTCCAATTCTGCTCCCTTATCCTCAGAGGAAGTTCCTCCTGTTCAATCCGTTACTGCATTGGGACGACTTGAACCAGAGGGAAAAACCATACAATTAGCACCCCCCCCAAACTTAGGAGGAGCTAAAGTCATTGAGTTGTTAGTCAAAGAAGGCGATAGGGTAAAAGCCAATCAAGTGGTTGCTGTGCTTGAAAATCGTGATTTCCTTGAAGCTTCAGTGCAACAAGCTCAACAAGAGGTTGAAGTGGCTAAAGCTAATTTGGCGATTGTTCAAGCAGGGGCGAAATCAGGGGAAATTCAATCCCAAAAAGCCACCATTAAACAATTAGAAGCTCAGTTACAAGGAGAAAAGATTCGCTCTCAAGCGAGGATTCGTCGTCTCCAAGAGCAATTACAAGGAGAAAAGGTCACTCAACAAGCTACCATTGATCGTTTACAAGCAGAACTAAATAACGCCCAAAGAGAGTATCAACGCCACCAACAACTGGCTGGGGATGGAGCGATCTCAGTTTCTGAGTTGGATAGCTATTATCTTACCCTAGAATCAGCTAAGAAAAATCTCAAAGAAGCCCAAGCTACTTTTAACCAAACCGTTGCTACGTTAGGGGAGGATCTTCGAGAAGCAAAAGCCAATGCTCAGCAGATTAATGATACACTATCCCAACAAATTCGAGCAGAAAAAGCAGATCTAGACCGCATTAGTGAGGTACGGGATGTTGATGTTTATAAGGCTAAAGCTGAAGTGAACAGGGCGATGGCCGCTTTAAAGACAGCGCAACGAGAACTGGAATTAACCTATGTACGATCCCCTATAGATAGTCGTGTTCTCAAGATTAATACCTACCCAGGTGAAACAGTGGCATCAGAACAGGGTATTCTAGAACTAGGTCGCACCGATCAAATGATGGTAATTGCTGAAGTTTATGAAAGTGACATTACTCGAGTCACACCAGGACAAACCGTTCAAATAAAGAGTGAAAATGGCACTTTTTCTGAGCAATTAGAAGGTACAGTTAGTGAGGTTGGTTGGCTTATTAATCGACAAGGTATTTTTGAAACCGATCCAGCTACTGATGTCGATAATAGAGTAGTTGAAGTCAAGATTAAATTAAATAAGCAAGATAGTACCAAAGTTTCCCAGTTAACCTATTCGCGGGTTATCGCCAAAATTTTACTCTAATTAACCTTATGTATTAAATTTTTACTAACAATGAAAGCTCCCTTAGCTTGGTTACAATTAAGTCATAAAAAAACTCGCCTCCTAGTAGCATTGGCTGGTATTGCATTTGCTGATCTTCTTATGTTTATTCAGTTGGGCTTTCAAGCAGCATTATTTGAAAGCAACGTTAAACTACATAAAAGTTTTAAAGGAGATATCTTTTTAATTAGTCCTAATGCTGATGCTAGTGTTACAATGAAACCTTTTTCTCGAAGGCGCATTTATCAATCTCTATCGATTGAAGGGGTCAAATCAATTACTTATGTATATATGGATTTCTCTATTTGGAAAAATCCAATTGATAAAAGTACACGAGGAGTCCTTATTTTTGGATTAAATCCTGATAGTAATCCTTTAGAATTACCTGGATTATCAAATAAAATTAATGCAATCAAACAAAAAGATGTTTATTTATTTGATGAATTATCTAGAAGTGAGTTTGGACCGATTCCTTCTTTAATACAAGAAAAAGAAACTGTTACAACAGAAATGGAAAACCATCGTATCAAAGTAGGTGGTTTATTTGCTTTAGGTGCTTCTTTTGCTGCTGATGGAAATTTGATTACTAGCGATACGAATTTCCATCGTCTTTTTCCCAATCGAGATCCTAGTTTAATTGATATTGGTGTCGTTTATATCAATAATAATGCTCAGTTAGAATTAGTTCAGAAAGCTTTAAAAGAAAAACTCCCTAATGATGTTCGAGTCTTATCTAAAACAGAGTTTATTCAGTGGGAAAAAGACTATTGGAAAGATAGCACTGCTATTGGCTTTATTTTTACTATGGGAACTGGTATTGGTTTTCTCGTTGGGATTTTAATTGTTTATCAAATTCTTTATACTGATGTGTCTGATCATCTTTCAGAGTATGCAACTTTAAAAGCAATTGGTTATAAAAATAACTATTTTCTGATTGTTGTTTTTCAAGAAGCCATTATATTAGCAATATTAGGCTATATTCCTGGTATTTCTATAACAATAGGTTTTTATTCATTAGCAGCTGGTGCTACGAGTTTGCCTATTATCATGACTTTAAACAGGGCTATTACTGTTTTTATTTTAACTCTTATTATGTGTTTTATCTCTGGATTGATTGCAATTCGTAGGCTCGATGAAGCCGATCCGGCTGATATTTTTTAAAGGTAATTAATAATGTCTAAACTATCTCCTATTAAGATTAATTCTTTGAATCATTATTTTGGAAAAGGCTCACTCAAAAAGCAAGTCTTATTTAACATCAATTTACAGGTTCAGCCAGGTCAAGTTATAATTTTGATGGGACAATCTGGTTCAGGAAAAACAACTTTACTAACATTAATTGGTGGGTTACGTTCTGTTCAGGAAGGGAATCTTCAAGTTTTAGGACAAGAGCTAAATAAAGCCAATACCGACCAATTGATCAAAATACGTAGAAAAATTGGTTATATTTTTCAAGCTCATAATCTCCTCACGTTTCTGACAGCTTCTCAAAATGTTCAAATGTCAGCAAAACTTAACAAAAATATTCCTTCAAAAGAAATTGCTCAACGCTGCAATACAATGTTAGAAGCCGTAGGATTAGGAAATCGAGTTAATTATTACCCAGATGCACTGTCTGGTGGACAAAAACAGAGAGTCGCTATTGCTCGCGCTTTAGTGGGCAATCCCGAATTAGTCTTAGCAGATGAACCCACTGCTGCGCTGGATAGCCATTCTGGTCGAGATGTTGTTAATTTATTACACAAACTAGCCAAAGAACAAAATTGCGCTATTTTAATAGTTACCCACGATAATCGGATTCTTGATATTGCTGACAAGATTATTTATATGGAAGATGGACAATTAGCTATCTCTGACAGCAATTTTCATGTTCAACAATAGAAGAACTTAGTTGATACTGGAGTTGACGGACTGACAAGAAACGCTTTATTGTCTTGTATTTGATTTTCTGTATTTTTTGATTTTATTAAATTATGGAGATGACAGAAAAATTACAGGAAACAACTCAAAAAACAGTTTAACTTATTCTTTAGGAAATTTGTTGATAAGTTCAGCTAGAATTAACTATCATAACAATAGTGAGTAACTCATAGAATGAGTACACTCATAAGTTATTTATAGGCTAAAATATTGAGTAGAAGAAAACATGACCTATCAAGTTAGTGTTGAGGAGGAAAAATGATGAAAAAATCACTTGGTTTATGTTCATTAATGCTTCTGGGTGCGGGGTTGGGAGAATTAGCGTTATCTCCTAAAATGGCGCAAGGAGCAGAACTTTGTAATTATCGTAATGAAATTGTCCGAGTTTCTGGTGCTTATATTAATAATGACGAGACTTGGGTTACTAAGGGATGGTGGTTAGTAGAACCTGGGGAATGTATGGTTTACCCCGATAATTGGTACACTTATGTAGAAGTTGATCGGGATCAAACTGTGGAGCGTACCTATTTGTTAGAGTTAGAAGACGAAGAAGTACAAGCAGTTCAATTATGTGTGATTCAAGACCGATACACTTTTTATAATGGAGAAACCTATGAGGTTTGTGATAAACACCATTATGGTTATAGCGATAATTCTATGCAAACATTTTACTTAATTGGTGCTAGACGAGAATTAATAGAATACACTAAATAACGAATCAAGAGTTGTTGATAATATTAGGGGTTTAAATTAATTTAAGCCCCTATCTTAGTAGAAAAACTATTAAATTAATTTTCATCATTTTCACACTCTTGCTGTTTTTAAGAACGAATTTTAAATAAGGTAAAATATTTAAGTCATTTGGTATAAAAATTGTTAGAATTGTAATTAATTCACAAAAATTATGACTAACAATTTTGATGTTATTATTCTTGGTGCAGGGGGAATAGGAAGTGCTGCTGCTTATTATTTAGCCAAGAGTAAACAACGAGTTCTCGTCTTAGAACAATTTAGTATTAATCATGATAAAGGCAGTTCTTATGGCTATTCTAGAGTCATTCGTTATGCCTATGATAACCCTATTTATGTTAAGTTAATGAGGGCTGCTTATCCTCTCTGGTTTGCCTTAGAAAAAGAAGCCAACGAGACGTTATATATTAAAACGGGAGAATTAGATTTTGGACCGCTTAATGCTCCTTCGATGCAAGAGGTTGCTAATAGTATGACGCGGGAAAATATTCCCTACGAAACTTTAACCGCAGCAGAGATTAATCAACGGTTTCCTCAGTTTACTATCCCTGAAACGATGGAAGGATTATATCAAGAAGATACAGGAATTTTAAAAGCGTCTCGTTGTGTGTTGACTCATCTTAAATTAGCACAAAAATACGGGGCTATTATTGAAGATAAAACTCCTGTAATTAATATTCAAAGGAAACCTCAAGAAATTACAGTTAAAACAAATAATAACACTTATGTTTGTCAACAATTAATTATCGCAGCAGGAAGTTGGACAAAACAACTGTTAATACCATTAGGATTGACCTTACCTTTAACCATTATGCCCTGTCAGTTAGCCTTTTTCAAAGTTGAAAATTCTAATGATTATATTCCTAGTACATTTACCATTTTCCTGGCACATTTGAGCGAAGACTATGGACAGTTTCCCTATGGACTACCTGCTTGTGATCATCAAGGACTAAAATTATCAACCTTTTATGGATGGGGTACGGTTGAAAGTATAAAAGAGGTTGATTATACCCCTTCTTTACAATGGATAGAAACTCTAAGAAGCTTTTTAAAACAATATTTACCAAACGCTAATGGAGAGTTAATAGAAACACGACGTTGTTTATATACTATGACCCCTGATAAACATTTTATTGTTGATCAACATCCTGAATATGCCAACATTTTCATAGCTGCTGGATTTTCAGGTCATGGATTCAAATTTACAACCTTGGTGGGGAAAATATTAACCGATTTAGTGACAAAAAAAGAAACCGAATATGATCTAAGTCTATTCAAAATAAATCGATTTTTATAATCATAAGAATAACTAATATGATGTAACGGGTGAGTGCGTGTGAAAAAGTAATCAAAAATGTATCTTAACAGAGGATCTCAAGCTCAAGTACATCGGTAATGGTTGACAAAGGTTAAAACATAACTAAAATTCGGCAAAAGGAATTAAGCCGCCACTACTTTTGGGATCACCTCGGTGGCTATTTTCCCAGTCTTCATCCTCTTTTTCAATATCAGCAACAGGAGAATCATGGGAAAGATCAGGTGAAATTTCATACTCAATATTTTCAGAAATAATGCCCTCGCTTTCTTCAATATCCCAAGACCATTGTGGACTTTTTTGACCTTCCAACCCTTGTAAATCTTGCCATTCTCCTGTGGAGGTTTCCAGAGGTTCAACAGTGTCCACATTGGTAACTGAAGGTTCATTGGCTAATACATCGGGTAAAGAAGCCATGATCGCACTTAAAATCATCATACTGATAAACGCAGGCCAAAGATAATTCACAAGTCGTAAAGGGTTCATAAGTTATCCGGTGAGTCAATCAACATCGAGACTAGGTTAATTAGCCCTATTTATTAAGATAATCAAAACTCAAAAAGATGCAATGTATCAAAAGTGACCAGTGAACAGTGACCAATGACCAGTTACGATTGTTCACTGCTTTGTCTAGGTAGCAAAAATCTATATATATCTGCTAATATATTATAAAGTTTAGCAGATTATTTGACCATTTTTTAACAACTCA
>JAAUYD010190155.1_pt1 | contig 14967 bp, 13 predicted proteins | sample 7278101 | NCBI WGS metagenome assembly JAAUYD01 (sample SAMN14350128, study PRJNA611818) | marine sediment metagenome | isolation source: surface marine sediment (0.6m) | place: French Polynesia: Moorea | collected 2018-08
CCAGCCGCGCGTGATGATGTCTTCCAGCACGACGCCTGTTCCGGCTAAGAGTGCGGTCAGCACGCGAAAACCACTGATTTGGACGATATTGGCATCAGGATCAAATTGAAAAATGCCAAACAAAAAAGAAGCTGCCCACAATAAGCCGACGATCACCCCCACAATATTCGGTCCTAAGCGAGAGGGAGCCCCCACACCAGCATAGCTCAGCAGTTCCCGCAGGGACATGCCGCTCAGCCGCAGGATAACGGCGATGATGATGCTGAACGCAACCGAAAACCAGACCAACATCCCGATGATCGACCCTTCAAGGGAGAGGCTCTGCCGCAGGGTCGAGGGGATGGGGCCAAAGTTGGGGCCAATCAGCAAGAATAAAAGGGCGGTCACGATGCCTAGTCGCTGCCAAACGCTGTTTTTATCGAATTCGATTGCCTTATTCATTTTATGCCTCCAAAAGTAAGATGAGGAAAGTGTAGACCAGTTGGCTTTGGGGCATCATCCAGCTCCTGATGGATTTTGCTATCCAACTTTTGATGGATAAGGATCAATCAGTAAAAAATTTGTCTCTATCCCGAAAATCCTATGCCTTGAGTAGAATTTTCATGACGCCACCACCTTGTTCCATGAGCTTGAACCCGGCTTCGAGTTCGGTCAAGGGACGGACGTCGGTAATAATCTTGTCCAGAGGCATGTCGCCGGCCGCGGCCAGTTCAATGGCCCGGGCGAAATCTTCATGTTCATAGACACGCGCCCCAACCATTTCCAATTCGCGCCAGAAAAAGCGGAAAAGGGCCACTTCCTTGGGTTGACCGTGAATCGCTACCATGACAATTCGGCCGCGGGTCCGCACAAGGTCGGTCATGACGGTCGCCCCTGCCTGAACACCGGTCACTTCGAAGACGACGTCAGCTCCGGCCGTTCCCGTCTGTTGATTGACGTATTCCACCAAATCGATTTCCGTCGGATTGACGGCATCCAGCCCGAACTCTTGTGCAAGCTGCAGCCGAAACGGATTGATTTCGGAGACGAGCACGGTTGCCCCAGCTTCTTTGGCTACCAGGGCGATGAGGATGCCAATCGGGCCACCCCCCAACACCGCGACGTATTCATCGGGCTGGACCCGGCCGAGGCGCACATCGTGACAGGCCACAGCCAGCGGTTCGATCATTGCGCCATGGGCCAAGTTCATGTCGGCCGGTAGCTTGTGCAAGGTATGCGCAGGCACAGTCCAGTAGCTTTGGAACGCCCCCGGCGTGTCGATCCCCAAAAATTTTAGATTGTGACAAATATGGTTGTGCCCGGCGCGGCAGGCAGGGCAATCATTGCACCAATCCAAAGGCATCACCGCCACCGCATCTCCGACGGCTAAATCGGTTACTTCTTCCCCAAGCGCGTCGACCACGCCAGACACCTCGTGCCCCATGATTTGAGGGAAAGTAACGCGGTTGTCCATTACCCCGTGATAGATGTGCAGATCCGTGCCGCAAATGCCACAGTGGGAGACTTTGATTTTGACCTCGTCCGCAGCAGGGGCAACTGGGGTGCAGTCACCGGCTCGAATGGCGTGATTGCCTTCATAAAACATTGCTTGCATGATGATTCCTCTTTAATAAATAAGCGATAAAGGAAGGATTTATTTAACGGCACCCATCGTCATGCCTTCAACAAAGTAGCGGCGGATCGCATAGGCCATGAAAAGCATCGGCACCATGACGATCAAACCGGCCGCCGACATTTGCTCCCATGGGACATCACGTTCCCCGACGACATTGACCAATCCAACAATGACGGTGCGCGTATCTTTTGACGTGAGTAAGAAAGCATAAAGGAATTCATTCCAGGCCAACAGGAAAGAAAATACCCCGGCCGTGAGAATACCCGGCAGCGCCAAAGGAAACGTTACGAAGCGTAAAATGCCCCACTCGGTGCACCCATCCACCATGGCGGCTTCCTCAATTTCGCGAGGTAAGGTGTCGATAAAACCAAACAGAAGCCACATCGCAAACGGAATGGTTCGCGTCAGGTTGACGATGACCAGAGCCGTATAGGTATCCAGCAGCTGAAGCTGTCTGAATATATTGAAATAGGGCAGGACCATGACAACCGGCGGGAAAAATTGGGTTGATAAGACGAGGACCAGCAATAATCGTTTGGCCGGCAAACGGAATCTTGACAATGCATATGCCCCAGATGTCGCAAGGGGCAGAGTAATGACCACGACAGCAACACACACAACCAGGCTGTTGATAATCAAATTCCAGAAATCAAACAGGTCAAAAAGGATCCTGAAATTTTCGAGTGTTGGTTCGAAGATGATGGTGGGTTTGGTGACATCGATGGGCAGTTTAAGGGCTGAAATACTGATCCAAAATATTGGAAAGACAACGAAAATAAAAATACCAATTAACGACAAAACATAAAATAGGTTGGATGAGATTTGCTGTGGGGTTTGCCGTTTGGCCGGAGTGGATTGTGAGGGGGTGGTTAAGGTTGTCATGAGCTTAGTCAATCAAGATCCGTGAATAGAAATAGGCCAATATTAGAAGCAAAACGGTCAAAATGATTGACAGCGCGGATGCATACCCCATGTCAAAAATTTGGAAGCCGACGCGATAAATGTAGTAATTCAAGATTTCGGTTGATCGCCCGGGTCCACCGGCCGTCATGCTATGAACGACATCAAAAACCCGCACGCTAAACAGGGTGACCAGCAACACCATAACCAAAATCATTGGCCGGAGCAGCGGCAGGGTTATGCTCCAGAAAATGCGCGGTGGCTGAGCCCCATCCACGCGCGCCGCCTCAAAAATTTCGGGTGATATATTGTTGAGCGATCCTAAAATCATGAGCCCGCATAGCGGCCCCCACGACCAAAATATCGGAACGGCGATCCAGAATAAGGCGGTTTGAGGACTTGCCAGCCACAAATTTTCCTGAACGGCCGGTATCGGGATTAAGAAATCGATGATTCGATCTAAAACCCCCTGCCCTTCCAGCAGCATAAAGCGGAAGGAGTAGCCACGCAAAATCAAGCTGATCGCAAATGGAAAGATCAATAAAGATTTGATAATACCGGTCGCCCAATTGGTTTTTTGCAGGGTTAGCGCACAGAAGAGGCCGATGGCAATGGAAAAGACAACGGTAATCAACGTGTACCAAAAGGTGACGATGACCGAATTCCAAAAATCACCATCGTTCATCGCTCGGATATAATTTTCAAGTCCAATGTAGCCTACCGGCTCTTGAGATCGGGTGATTTGCCATTCCTGGAAGCTCAAATTGAATACCGAAATGACCGGTACGATGGTCGTTAAGATGATGACCAGGATTCCGGGAAACAGAAACAGGTAAGCGGCCGCATTTGCACGTCTCATGTTGTCCTTCTCCGATGTGGCTAGCAGAATAATTTATAGTGAAAATGGATCCGAGTTTGGAAAAACCCGGATCCATCGTATATGAGTTAATTATTCATCATAACGACCGGATCTGGCGAAGATGTCTTCAACTTCTGCCGCTGCATCATTCAAGACAGTTTCCACATCACCACCGGTTGCAATATCGGTCAAGGCCGCTTCCAGAACCACGCTGACTTCAGGGAATTCAATATAAACCAATTCAGGTGAGGCATTGGCAAAGGCATTGCCCATGGCTTCGCTGAAGCCATCATTGGCGTCGCTTGAGTTTGCTTGAGCGCTAAACATCGAAGACAGCCGATTGGCCACTACGGTATTACGGGTTGGATCAGATTTATCAGAAATAACCTGCAGGTCTAAATCTGGATTGGTCATCCATTTAATCCATTCCAAAGCAGCCTCTTTGTTGTTGGAGCTGGCAGAGATGGCCATCGGCCAGGCCATGGAGATTGGATCGCCACCTTTGTTTGGACCAGGAATGATATAGGTATAGCCTACGTTGTTGCGCACAAACTCTTCAGATGTATCTTCGCGGGTGAAGATATTGTAGGACCATGACCAGCCGATGGCCATTGCGGCTTCACCACTGGCAAATGAATTGCGCATGTCCGCTTCGTTGTAGGTGGGCGCTCCTGGCGGGGCATACTGCAAAAGAGATTGATAGAATTCTGTGGCGGCAATACCTTCCTCGCTATTGAAGAGCGGCCGGAACTCGTCGTCAAACAAGTCAGAACCATTGGTCCGCAAAAGGTTGGTCCAGGGCATCAAGCTGATCCCACCACCCTGGTTGGCCCAGTTCATGGTAAGGCCGAAGGTCTCGTTGTCGGCTTCATTTATAATACGGGCCGCTTCTTCCATTTCTTCCCAGGTTGTGGGAACGTCAAGCCCCAGCTCTTCAAAAATGTCTTCACGGTAGTAAAGCATCATAACATGAGATCGAACGGGGATGCCGTAGGTCACCCCATCAATCGTGGCGATTTGGCGGGAAGAGTTGGGATAGTCAAGCAGGTTGGTATCAATTTGGTCGCTATAGGTTTCGATCGGTTCCAGAAATTGCGCCAAAGAGGGGCCCCAGGTGCCGAAATAGATGGTCACGTCCCAGCTGCCGGGATTTCCAACGCTTTCAGTGACGATTTTCTCGCGAAGTCCGCCCAATGGGTCGTTGGTGAAGACCACATCGATGCCGGTTAGCTCTTTGAATTCGGCCGTACTGTCGGCCCACGCCGCAAACTGGGCGGCGGCCGGACAGCAAATCAGAAATGTCAATTCTGTGCCGTCATAGGGTTTGCCTGGTAAAAGGCCATACGGCAATTCTTCTTCAACTTCCGCTTCAACTTCAACGACGCGAGTCACTTCAACTTCAACCGTTTCACCTTCAATGACAACTTCCTCGGTGACCGTTTCAGTAACGACCCGGGTCACTTCAACCTCGACTTCCTGAACGATGGTTTCCGGTTCACCACCACAGGCCGCCAGGACCATCAGCATGAGCAGCGACGCAAGTATTATTTTGATAAGGGATTTAATCTTCATCTGAATATCCTCCTTCAGACTAAATGAGAAGCTTCTTTCAGGGGTTTAAGGGTGTCATGTATTTATGGGGTTGTTTATCCTCCTTTTGCACATGATGGCACGAAGTTGTTTGAGATTGTATAAGGTCAATCGTTTTACCAAAAATCACAAATAGACAACTACACAATCTAATTCAATAAACCGCTATTCGAGCACGACTCGGCCGCCGGCCTGAATCAGCACGCGGCGCACAATTTCTTGATCCCGCTGTTGTTTGAACGTCTCGGGATCATTGGCCCGCCAGTCATAAAACCCCTGGCCGGATTTCATGCCCAGATTGCCCTGTTTTTTGAGCGTGCCGATTGATGTTTCGGCCGGTGACGAGATATTGCTCAGATCGGCCCACACTTCACGAGCCGGCTGGCTGTCGATCAAATCCATGCCGGCCAGATCCGCATGCTCAAACGCACCCATGGCCGGCAGCCGCACCGCATACCCTTCCTTGAGAACGGTGTCGCACACTTCTGGGGTCACCAATCCTTGATCAACGAGTGATACAAATTCACGCAAAATCGCGTGCTGAATACGGGCCCACAAAAACCCCGGAATGTCAGGGCAGGGGACCGGTGATTTACCAATGTGCTTGAGCAGGTGAATGATGGCCTGGGTGGTGGTTTCGGCCGTCTGTTCACCCGGAACCACTTCAACCAGCTTCACCAGATGCCCCGGCTGCGCATAGTGCGCAATGGCAAAGCGCTGGGGATGGTGCAGGGCCGACTGAAGGGCTGTGGCGCTAATCGCTGATGTTGTGCTGGAAAGCAGGGCTGCCGCTGAAACACGGCTTTCCACTTTCTGGAGAAGTGTTTGTTTGGTCAGCAAATCTTCCACAATCGCCTCCAGAACAAAGTCCGCCCCTGCCAGGGCCGGTTCGAGATCGGTCGTGGTTGACAAGCGGCCGATGGTTGCCGCTCGGCCGGCAGCGGGAAACAGACCCACCTCGATCAGAAAGTCAAGGGCGGCCGCAAAACGCCCCTCAGCGTCCTTGATCCCTTCTGGCCGTCGGCCCCAAAGCGCGACATCAAGGCCACCGGCCGCCAGCGAAAGCGCGATTTGGGCGCCCATAGTGCCACTGCCCAGAACGGCCGCCTTTTGAATACCGATTCCGTTAGACATGGGCCCAGCCTTTTCCTGCTTTTTGAACCAGACCCTGCGCTTGAAATTCGTTTAAAATGGCGTTCATCGTGACCAGCGCCCGCCATTCCCGAACCTTTTCAAAACGATCGCAAACCCGATCGCGCAATTCGCCCATGTCGATACCGGGGTTGGCTTTGATGATTTCCAGCGTAGCGTCTTCGATTTCGGTGACCCGCCGATCGCAGTCGCGAGCCCAATCGATCCCTTTTTCACCGGAACAGGGGTGATCATGCGAAGAAAGCACGAGCTGGACACCCCGCTCTATGATAAAATCCTCGATTTTTTTGAACGTTTGGTGCATGACCTGTGAATCCTCATACAGATAAAGAACCGGGTTGTAGTCGGGCAGCAAAGGATCGGCGAAAACTAGAATTTTGCTCTCGTCGTGGTACAGGCCGATTTCACCCATCGAATGCCCCATCAACTCAACCACTTCGAGTTTGATGCCCCCCAGATCGACAATATCCCCCTCTTTGAGGAACCCGTGGACCGGGGCGGAGTTGGGGCCCATCCAGTCGAGGTATTCTTCTTCCAATGGGAAAAGGGGCTCGACGTCAGGGAAGGCGTGGACGATCGTGACGGCATTGAGCATGTTGTCGGCGATCCGATCGGCCCGACCTTCATGGGCCAGCACCTGGCAGCCCGTTTCGTCGACCAATTGGGCGTTGTTGCCGACGTGATCCATATGCTCATGGGTGCAAATGACGTAATCCAAATCGCTTTTGGCCATGCCCAATTCGACAAACGCCTTTTCTAGATCGGGATACCCGGCATACAGGCCGCTGTCAATCAGGGCACTCTTTTCACTGCCCTGCACCATAAAAATGCGCACGGCCGTTTTTCCCGCATGATCGCCGGGCAATCCCATACTAATCATTGAAAATGGACCGTATTGACCAACCACAACTTTTTCATCATCATTGCTCATGGGAATACCTGTACCTGCCTTTAATTTTTTTGTTTGCCCCGAGGGTCGAGGCAAAATGGTCCTTCGGTGCGCAGCGAAGATCCTCGCCGAATTCGTTTGTCATTCAACGATTAACTTTTTACGTGCTTATCGATCCTTAAATTCCGGATCGCGTTTTTCGATAAACGCCGCGATACCTTCCTTGCCATCTTCGGTTGCAAACAAGGTTCCAAGGACCCGTTGTTCAAAGGTTAAGGCGGCCGAGAGCGGGGCCTCAACCCCATCGTCAATGACTCGTTTGCCTTCAGCCAGCGCGATCCCGGCCTTGGTTGACAACTCTTCTGCCAGAGTCATCGCTTTGGCCATCAACTCTTCCGGCTCGCACGCTTCCAGGGCGATGCCGTAGTCAACCGCCTCCTGTGCCGTGACCATGCGGCCTGTGAGCAAAATTTCTTTGGCTCGCATGGTTCCAATCAGGCGGGGCAGCCGCTGGGTGCCCCCACCGCCGGGCAAAAGGCCAAGCTTGATTTCGGGCATCCCTACCTTGGTTTTGTTGTTGATGAAGACAAAATCGCAGCACAATGCCAATTCCAGCCCGCCACCCAGGGCGTATCCGTTGACGGCACAAATGACAATTTGGGGTAGACCGGCCACGGCGTCAAACGTTTGGCGGGAGCGCCGTTGGAAACCGTCAAACTCAGTTTGAGAAACGTTATAGTAACCGGTGATATCGGCCCCAGCCACGAACCCGCGGCCGGTGCCGGTCAGGACCAGCACCTTGACCTCTTTTCTCGAGTGGAGTTGATTGATATATTCGCCCAAGCGCTCCATAATCTCAAAATTTAGCGCGCCCAGACTTTCTTCTCGGTCGATGCGCAAAATTTCGATGGCCCCCAATGGGGTGAGAACCAAATTGGGATGGATGCGCTGGGTGGAATCATTTTCATAGCTGGTCATCCAAACACCCCCTCCTCGCGCAGTGAGTTTGTTTTTTCTTCACCCAACAGTTCGGTAAAAATTTCTTCGGTGTGTTCTCCGACCAATGGAGGCGGGTAACGCAAGGTCGCCGGGGTTTCCTCCATGGTGATCGGGCATTGAATGGCCCGAATCATGCCCCCTTTGGGATGTTCCATGTTGACCAGCAAATCAGAATTCATATCGATCAACTCTTGTGTTGCTTCTTCTGGAGTGCGAACGGGAGCGGCCCAGACGTCGGCCGCAACAAAAATATCCATCCATTCGGCCGTGGTTTTTTGACGGGTTGATTGTTCCAGCTGCCACTTCACCTCATCCCGCTGATGCCACGGGTCGAGATTAGCCAATGTCGGATCGCCAACCAGAGCACCCAACTTATCGAGCGGCACCATGGCGATGGCCACCCAACCATTACTGGTTTCACAAACGCCGTAAGGCGCATCGTTCCAGGTCGAGGCGATGCCCGCTTTGGAACGGGTGAGCTGCACGTCTTGATTCATGATGGTGAACAGCTCTTGACACATGCTGGCCAGCAGGGAGGAGTAAAGATCGACTTCAACGCGTTGGCCGATGCCGTGCTGGTTGCGGGCCAGCAGGGCGGCCATCACGCTGTTTGCAAAAGAGTATCCGCCCACAATATCGGCAATCGGGGTGCCTTGTGGGGTCGGTGGATCAATCGAGCGGCCGGTGTTGAACATGACGCCGGACATCGCCTGAACGAGCAAATCCTGCCCCGGCCGTTTTTGCCTGGCAAATTCTGAATCTTGCCCCCATCCTGAACCGGAGGCATAAATAATATCCGGCTTCACCGCCTTAAAATCCTCATATCCCAATCCCAAACGCGCCATGACGCCCGGGCGAAAATTTTCGGTTACCACATCACACGTTTTAGCCAGTTCCAACAGGGCATCACGCCCTTTCGGGTTTTTCAAGTTGACGGTAATCGACCGTTTGTTGCGGTTCATTGACAGGAATGCGGCCGAATCACCACCGATAAATTCGCCCACCATCGGCATGCCGCGGAGCCATTCGCCAACCCCTGGACGTTCGACTTTGATGACATCTGCACCCAAATCTGCCAAAATCTGCAAGGCAAACGGACCCATCATCATTTGCGTGAAATCCAAAATGCGAAACCCCTCTAATGCCCCTTTTTTATCGTTGTCCATCATGTGGGTACCTGCTCCTTTGCGTGTGTTGAATAGTAAGTGTAGGTGGCTATTACCTTGCCCGGCGTCGACGTCGCCCTTTGCGAGCCACGTATTTGTTATTCTGTTCAACAAAGCCCAGCGTGTAATATTTGATCACTTCGGGATCGGTTTCAGGCTGAATGTTGTGGGGGTCCCAGTCGCGCCATGCCTGGACCATGGCATCCACGTGGTGGACCGGCGAACCAGCCGATATGCCACCCCCTAAGGAGCAGATCAACCCTTTTTGGCCGGCCGCTTCATTTAAATAATGGTGGGTGACCTTGTAGATCATTTCCGGCGTTTCATTCATGACCACCTGCATGGGTGGAATGTTGCCCATGATGGCGCAATGTTCCCCCATAATGTTTTTGGTTTGGGTCAGATGTGCCTGATAGGAGTTTTGATACACCTCGAAGTGCATGTCGGTGAGCGGTTGGTCGAGATGAGGGCAAAACGCATCATTGTGATAAATGCGGACCATCCCTTCGAATTCATCAAAGATCCGGTTAAGGTAGGGGAGGGCGAATTCATAGTAATGATCAACAGAAATCAGGGCTAGCAAATCATCCATGATCATAAACCCTTCCGGTTCGCTCACCATCTCCATTTGGGCGTGTAGCCACCGGATGAGGAAGGTGGTGATCTTGTCGAGGAATTTATGGATCGCTTGGGGATTGGTCACCATGGCTGGGAAGAGTGCTTCCGCGCCCATGAGCCAATTGGCCGTGACGATGGGTCCTCTCGCACATAGCAAGTTGATTTTCAACCCTTCGGCCCGGAGCCTGGCGTCGGCATCTTTGGTGGCCCTTAAGGCAAATGGCAATAAGCCTGATTCATAGACATTGGGGATGGGAGATTCGGCCCAATAGTCGGGATCATCAATCAAAAATTCCAGCGATGGCGGGTAATCATCATGCCATGACATACGAATGCCCCAGGCCGACGGTTCGAGGGCCATCCCGTACTCAAACCAAAAACCGGGCACCCAGGTGACCTCGGGCCACTCATCGAGCAGCCGCCGGTATCCCAGAAACCATTTTTCAGGATGCAAAAAGTAGTCGATGTGGTCCACGCCCAGGTAGCCAGGAATCCAGGGGCTATCGACGATAAAGGCAATGGGTGGTTTTTCGTATGGTTCGAGAAACGCGGTTTTTTTGAAATGTTCCCAATGTGAAGAGGTCATGGAATACGATGTCCTGGCGATGAGTTGAGTTTGGGGCGACGGCATGGTAAAACGTTTTCTATATTTGATAAAACGTTTTACCAAGTATTAAATTATACTATTATAAAAAAGCAATTTGTCAACAAATGTGCGATTTTGGTCAATTGTCTCGATCGAGGTTTGGAAAAGAACGAGTCGGTGGTGTTTTGTGCCTAATACATTAAATCCTGATATATTGAGTTGGTATGGCTACTTTGAAAGATATTGCCGAGCGGGTTGGCGTCACGCCGGCCGTGGTGTCTCGACTTCTGCGAAAGGATGAAACCCTCCGCGTCAGCGAAGAAAAGCGTCAAATGATATTGGATGTGGCGCGCGAGCTCGACTACACGCCCAATTTGTCAGCCCGCTCTCTGCGGCTGTCCCGCTCCAATCTCATTGCCATGGTTGTCCATGATGTGGTTAATCCCGTCTTTACGGAAATTGTGGCCGGTGCTCAACAGGCGGCGAAGGCCTATGGCTATTCACTACTGTTGGGTGATGCCGACGCCCTAGGGCCGGGGGCTGAGCGAATGACCAATTTGATTCGAGGCGGGGGGATCGATGGCTTGATTTTGCAGGGGGCCGGAGCGGCCACCGACCTCGCGTTAAAAAATGCGGCCAGCAAACATTTGCGCACGGTTCTGCTTCAGGAAAGGACCGGGCCAGATTACGGCGTGGTGCGCCTGCCCGATCAGCAGGCCAGTCGGTTGGCAACGGAGCATTTGCTTCATCTCGGACACCGGGCGATCGGGCATCTGGGAACGGCGCAAGGATTGCGTCTTTCCGAACAGCGACAGTGGGGCTGGCAGCAAACCCTTAGGGATGTCGGCATAGAACCGGAGGACGATTGGCAGGTTTGGGCAGGATCTGATTTGGATTCCGGTCATCTAGGAATGACACAACTCCTGAAAAAAACGCCGGGGTTGAGCGCTGTGGTGGTATCAAACGTGGTCGCTGGCATTGGGGCCATGACGGCCGCTTTTGAATTAGGCTACGCAATCCCCAGGGACCTATCCATAATCGCCATTCACGACACGCCATTTGCCATGCATACCCAGCCGGCTTTATCGGTTGTCAAAATGCCGCTGCCGCAATTGGGATATCAGGCCATTGAAATGTTGCTGGGGGAGGTTTTGCCGTCTGGGCAAGAGTTGGTGATTGAACACCCCAGTCCACAAGTCATTTCAAGAGGGTCGACGCGGCCGCTTTCCCCAAATTGATCTCTTCATCTAAATTTGGACTAAAACCGGTAGAGGTGTTTAGCTCGTACTTGCCTGCAACAAATCGAGACCGCTTTGGCTGTCAACTTACGATGAATGTCTGCCTGGCTTAAGGTAAGCTATCAGGTGCATTAAGTGTCTCTCAATTTGCGGCTCTGGTTACTCCTTTGTGCTTTCGCCAATAAAGTCCATTTTCTAAATATTTGGTTAACCAGACCTGGAAGGCCGGAGAGTCTTAATATATGTCAAATTCAGCTTTGTTAGAGTGGGAGAGAAGAGGAGTAATCAAAATCGCTCATTTAATGGGGTTTTTTAATGCTATTTCACAACAATTTGTTCGATTTGGACGATTTAGAGGATATTTTTGAGGATTGGTTTCGCTTTGGTCGCAAACGAAAAAAGATAGCTAAGAAAGGGTTTAAGGCCGCATTTGGCTGCCTGGCCCTTCTTCTTGCAGGCAGCATTTTCCTGGCTATTTGTGGGGGATTGATGCTGTTCGCCGCAAATCGTTTTTTCCAGCCAAATGGTGAGGCGATGGTCGAATCGGGTGAAACGGTTAATATTGAACCCGTAGAGGATTCCCAGATCATCGATCAAATCGGTGAGACGACGGTCGAATCGCGTGAAGCGATTGATATTGAGCCCGTAGAGGATTCCCAGATCACCGATCAAATCGGTGGGTCGAGTATCGAATTGCGTGAAGCGATTTATATCGAGCTCGTAGAAGATTCTCGGATCAGTGATCAAATCGGTGATCCATTTCAACTGATTGAATCCGACCTCAACACAACGATCAATCGGTCAACCCTCACTCCTGATGAAATGCGGCTTGACTTTGAAGGAACTGTTTTTGGGTCCGGTGGATCGGCCGCGATTTTTGGGACAGCAGCTCAGGTGGGCGAAGAAGTGATATTTAGTGAGCTGTATGTGATTACGCAGTCTGAAGACGTGATTGACCTACTGATAGAAGTGGGTCGATGAAAAGAAACAGACTGGAACACGCGCGCCTCAACAGCGTTGACTCGGGAAAGAGGTCCTCACTCACCTCAAGTCAAATAAAAGAGGACCGTTTGCAAAGCAAACAATAAACCACCCAGTACGATACCGGCCAGGAAACAGCGATAGCTCCATGTCAGATACCGGTATTTGTGACGCTGGATGTTGACCCCAATGTGGTAAATATCCTTGACGATGGCCTCGTACGCGTTCTGGTCCGAACTCATCACCTGATCCATTTCATCATAAAATTCATCGAGGGAAAGCTCGCTGAAATGGCCAAAAAACAGCAGGTTAAACTGCTGTTTGTCATCCCGGCCGAAGCGAGGACTCACCGCCAAAATCGCCAAAATCAACGATAGAAAGGAAAAAATAAACAAAGCTAGAAATCCCCAGAATAAATTCTGCTGTTTAAAATTGGCGAAAGCAAACGTCAAAAGAATGCTGGTGGCGGCAATCATGATGTTGGCTTTTTGATCAGCCATGACGCTCAGTCTCACATGATGCTGCTGCGTGGTGCGCAGCAGATAATTCAAGGCATTGTTTTGTTTGATGTTTTCAAAGCTCATGTGTCAATCCTCGATAGTCGTTTGTGCTTGATTTGACAGAAAACCAAATGGGCAGGAGCGTTCAAGCCTGGAAATGGGGATAAAATCCGGCGATTTCATGCGATTTGCAAAAAAATATGCTAAGGTGAAGCCACTCATTGGACCATTTCGTGTATTAGATCGTACAAAGGAGATGAAGTGGTGTCAAATCGGCCGTTTTTCCTCGTTATTTTTCTGGCGGTTGCTTCAATTTTAAGTACCTGTCAAACAACCTCCCCCGACCAAAGCCGGTCATACGAAAGCCCGGCCGGGGTCAATATCATTTTGGCGGGCCAGATCGGTCCAACCAACGCCACCGTTTGGGTTGATGGCGTGCCCCGCGACCTGGGGTATGCCAAACTGACCGGGTTATTTGCCGAAAGGGATACGATCTACGTGACCGGAAACGCCGGGATCTTAAATCGAGCGCGACTTTGGACGAACGACGTGTCTGAGCGCATCGCGGGCAAAGGGGTATCGGTTACCGGGTTGTGGGTAGAAAATGGCATTCCCTACGCCCTTGGGACGTCTGGATTTCTCGATTTAACCACCTATTGGATCGAAGATCAGCTTGTCTCTCTGCCGGAAGACAATGCCCACGGCCTGGTAATCGCCGTGGACAACGGAGAAGTCTATGTGGCGGGAACGGCCGGAAGCCTCCACCGGCCGGGTGTCTGGCACAATGCTGAATGGATTCCCCTGGATCAGCCGGAGGCGATCATCTCCGACTTGTTTGTCAAAGATGGCCACGTCTATCTGGCCGGGGCGTACGCCTTATCTGAGCGAGCTGGCGTCTGGATCGACTATGAACTGATGCCCATTGAAGACCCGGCCGCCCAACTCACCCACATCTTTGTCGAAAACGGGGTCATTTACCTGGCCGGTTTTTACGGCCCGCAAAGCGTGGCTGCCTACTGGGTCGATGGTCAGCGGTTTGACCTGCCTGAGAACACCGCTCTGATTGTTGATATGTTCGTCAAAGATGGAGATGTTTATCTGGCTGGGTCCCATGGCATGACTCACCAGGCCTGCATTTGGATCAACGGCCAGCGGTTCGATCTGGCCGACCCCAACTCCGAACTGGATCTCATTTTTGTGACCGACGCCTGACGTGCCGGTCAGGCCAGGGTTTGAAGACCATCTGCTGGCGTCTGCGGCTCGTACTGTTTGATCCACTCCTTAAAAAGGGCCCCATTGGGCATAATGGTGCTGGGCGAGAGGTTCGCTTCCAGAAGCTGCTCTTTTTTCCAGTTGCGAACACCCGTTAAATTGGCCCCCCGCAAATTGGTTCGATCGAGATTTACCCCACGAATATTTGCTTCGGCCAGGTTGGCTTCCTCTAAGTTGGCCTTTTTGAGATTCGCCCCGTACAGTTTGGCTCTCTGCAGGTCGGCGCGGATTAAAATCGCCCGTTCCAGGTTGGCTCGGGTGAGATTCGCTCCTGATAGAATGGCGATTTTCAGATTAGCGCCTGTCAAATCAGCCCCTCTTAAGAGAACGTGTGTCAAAACGGCCTGAGCCATTTGTGCCCCTCGAAGGATCGCCCCTTCGAGATTGGCCTCATCCAAAACCGCCTGTTCCAGGTTGGCTCCGCTTAGCTTGATACCCAATAAAGAGGCGTTGTGCAGCTGGGCTTTTTGCAGGTCGGCACCTTCCAGGTCGGCTCGTTCGAGGGTGGCATCACCTAAATCAGCCGCGGACAAATTCACCCCGCCCATCAAACCGATATTTAAATTGGCCCGTCGCAAAGACGCCCCATGGAAATTCGCGCG
>JAAUYD010089435.1_pt1 | contig 14959 bp, 13 predicted proteins | sample 7278101 | NCBI WGS metagenome assembly JAAUYD01 (sample SAMN14350128, study PRJNA611818) | marine sediment metagenome | isolation source: surface marine sediment (0.6m) | place: French Polynesia: Moorea | collected 2018-08
CTTTTGGGTACTTTTCTTTGGGCAAGCGAAGAAAAGTACCGCGGGCGCGCTCCGCCGAGCGTTTTCAAATAGGCTTGCGCGAAGCGTGAACTGCGCCAGAACAGCCAACAGGCCGAAACAACCACCCCGCCCGGCCGTCAGCCCTCACGCCACGTCCCGATCGCCAAAGCTCTCGGTCGTATAGCGATAGACCTCCATGTTGTCCGACCAGTGATTCGCGGCCAGGCCGGCCTTGCTCTTCAGGTGCATCAGGAAGTCGCGCGGGTCGGGCAGGCTGTCCCAGACCGATGGCAGAAAGGTGCCGCGGTTCGGGCCGTCCTGGACTATCAGGCCGTCCTCGCCCGGGCGCAGCTGCGCGAGCAGGTCGGCCTCGTCGCTGACGGCGATGCGCTGTGGCGGGGTCAGAACCGAGATGTGGATCGCGACGTTCGGCCACTCGGCCTCGCCGAGCGGCGCGAAGCGCGGATCGCGGAACGCCGCGGCGAACGCGTTCTCGGCGACATCGACGACCAGCGGCTGCACGGCCTCGAGATGACCGATGCAGCCGCGCAGCTCGCCGCGGATCTGCAGGGTCACGAAGCTCGCGCGCACTGCCTTGAGGTCGCGATGGTACTCCGATGGCGTGACCACCAGCGGCCGGCCGGTCGCCAGGCCGCTGTCGATCGAGCGCCGCGCGACGTCGAGCAGGGTCGCGCGCTGCGCCGGCGCGAGCCCGTCGCTGGCGTCAGTAGAAGGCATAGGCGCCGTAACCGACGACCCGCGAGCGGTCGCCCGCGGTATCGCCGGAGTTGCGCACGTCGAGGGTCTCGGCATGCCAGTCGTGGGCCCGCGCGGTGCGCAACAGGCCGCGGATCGGGAACACGCCGCAGGCGTCGTACGGGCCGATGACGTCGTCGTCGAGCGCCTCGATCAGCGCGCTGGTCGCGCGGTCACGGCGCCGGCAGTCGTCGTAGCCGAGGTAATGGCTGAGATCGGAGCTGACGACGATCAGCGTGTGGTCGTCGGCGCAGGCGTCGATCACGCGCTCGACATCGCCGGCGGCGGCCTCGCCGACGATCAGCGGTACCAGGTCGAACGTGCCGAGCACGCGCTGCAGGAACGGCAGCTGGACCTCGAGGGCGTGTTCCTCGGCGAACGCCGCGTCGAGGACGACGACGTTCGGCAGGCCGGCCAGCGCCAGCACGGTCGGCATGTCGACCGCGATCTCACCGAGCGGCGTCTCGAAGCGCTCGGCGCTGCTCAGCGCGATGCCGTGAAGCGGCACGCGGTGCGACGGTGCGAGCACCACGACACGGCGGATCGCGTCCGCCCAGGGTCGCAGCGTGGCGTAGGCGCTGGCGGCGATCGCCCCCGAGTAGCGGTAACCGGCGTGCGGTGCGATCAGCGCGTGCGGGCGCTGCCCGGCTGTGGCCACCGCTGCGTCGCGCATGTAGTCGTCTACGGTGTGCGCGAGCTCGTCCGCCGAACCCGGATAGAACAGCCCGGCGACGGCGGGGTGTTTGATGTGCGTCATAGCAGTATCCCTTGGCCGGTCTAATGATGGTAATGGATCAACCGGCGGCGAAAATCAAGCCAGGAGCTTGTCCGTGGTCAACGACACGGTACCTGGGCGCTATTGGCACCTGATGGACGATGGGCGCATCCAGTGCGATCTGTGCCCGCGTTACTGCCATCTGAAGGACGGCCAGCGCGGCCTGTGTTTCGTCCGCGCGCGCGACGGCGACGGCCTGGTGCTGACGACCTACGGGCGCTCGAGCGGTTTCTGCGTCGACCCGATCGAGAAGAAGCCGCTGAACCACTTCCTGCCTGGCACGCCGGTGTTCTCGTTCGGCACCGCCGGCTGCAACCTGGCGTGCAAGTTCTGCCAGAACTGGGACATCAGCAAGTCGCGCGAGATCGACACCCTCGCCGCCAGCGCATCGCCGGCGCAGATCGCTGCCAAGGCCGCGCAGCTCGGCTGTCGCAGCGTCGCCTACACCTACAACGATCCGGTGATCTTTCTCGAGTACGCGATCGATACCGCGCTCGCGTGCCGTGAGCGCGGCCTGAAGTCGGTCGCCGTCACCGCCGGCTACATCTGCGACTAGCCGCGCCGCGAGTTCTTCGCCCACATGGACGCCGCCAACGTCGACCTCAAGGCGTTCACCGAGGGCTTCTACCACAAGCTGACCGGCGGCCACCTGCAGCCGGTGCTCGACACGCTGCAATACATCCACGACGAGACCGACTGCTGGCTCGAGGTGACGACGCTGCTGATCCCGGGCCACAACGACAGCGACGCCGAACTCGAACGCCTCGCGGCGTGGTTCGTCGACCACCTCGGGGCCGACGTACCGCTGCACTTCTCGGCCTTTCATCCGGATTTCAAGATGACCGACGTGCCGTCGACGCCGGCGTCGACGCTGCAGCGCGCACGCCAGATCGCGCTGCAGGCCGGCCTGCACTACGTCTACGTCGGCAACGTGCACGACCGCGATGCCGACAGCACCTATTGCCCGGGGTGCGGCACGCGCGTCATCGAGCGCGATTGGTATCAGCTCGGCGACTGGCAGCTGCGTGCCGGGCATTGCACACAGTGCGGCCAACGGATCGCCGGCGTGTTCGACGACCGTCCCGGCGACTGGGGGCCGCGCCGACTGCCGGTGGCGATGGCAGCGGCCTGATCCGGCGCGCGCGGCCCGCGCGCGCCTGGCATCCGCATCGACCCGACCCGAAGGCGATGGCGATCGTGGCGCCGCTGCGGTCGCTGTCGGCGATGCGACCGGTCATTGGTATGGCCCGGTCAGGCCACGCTGGCGGCGCCTACACCGCGCGGCGCGACGGCTGCACGGCGATTGCACATGCCACGTGCCGGCTGGTGTAATGGTAACGAGAGGTGGCGCAGACCACCGGGAGGGCCAGAGTCATGAGTCTGAGCAAGCACGGCGTGGTCGTCACCTGCGAGCACTGTCGATTCGTTGCCGAGGATCGGCACGGCGGCTTCGAGGTCATCGTGCCGCTGCACGACACCCGGAGCGGTACCGCCGGCAGCGCGACGCTGCAATGTCGCGTCGAGCGCGAACGGCACGCGGTCGAACTCGCCCGCTGGGTGGACGCTGCCGGCCGGCCGGCACGGGTCCCGGACGACGCCGCGACCCGTGCCCGCGCCGCCCTGGCCTACGTCGCCGAACGCCGCGTCTGCGGCAACCGCGGGCTGTGTCCGCCGCAGGTCGTCGACGTCGTCGCGCGGCATTCCGGCGACTGACCGCCGCGGTACCGCGCGGCGCGGGCCGCGACGCGGCGTCGCCGCATCCGCCGCTCGGTCCACCGCACCGACGTCGCGATTGGTGCCAGTCGGTTCCAGCTGCCGCGCCTGCCGGGGCGCGTACCCGATCGCGTCGGTCCGATAGCGCGGGTCGAGCGCATTACCCGGTGCGCGGCCGCTGGCGCGCGGCGGCGTGGCCCGCGCTGTCGCAGAAACGGTGCACGGGGGTCCGTAGTGTCCCGAAATGGTGCGTCGCAGCAAACCTAAGTCATTGATTTGTAATGCCGCGGTCGGTGGTACGTTACGTGCATAGAAGCCCCGGTCTTTGGCGTATCGCGGCCCGGGACGATGTTCCGATTACCCTTTTCTGCGGATTCCGACGACTCCTGGGCGGGCCCGCTCGGGGCGACGCTGCGCGCGTGCCGGCCGGCCGAGCGGCGGCGGCGCCGGCTCACCGATTCGGCGCTGGTCGTGCTGGCATTGATGCAGGACCTGCAGCAGCATCGCGGCCTCAGCTGCGCGCTGCTGGGCGGCCAGCGCGGTTTCCGCGACGACTGCGCCGCGGTCGGCGAGAAGCTGCAGCGCTCGCTGGCCGCGGTCGCCGAACCCGGGCACGCCGGTCATGACCTGGCCGCGGCGGCCGCGTGGCAGCGCGTGCTCGGGAGCTGGGACTCGCTGCGCCACAGCTGGCGCGGGCTGGACTTCGACACCAATCTGGCAGTGCACAGCGCGCTGGTCCTCGACCTGGCCGGGATCCTGCGCGAGCTGGCCGAGACCCATCGCGACGCCCTCGCCGAGCGTTGCCGTGTCATCGCCGAGTGGCCGCAGATGGTCGAGCACCTCGGCATGTTGCGTGCCCTGGGCCTGCGCCTGATCGGCACCCCGGACGCGCGCGCCGACGCGCCGATCTGCGATGCCTTCCGGCGCCACCTGCACGAGGCGCGTTCGGCGCTCGCCGAGACCGCCGATCTGATCCAGGGCCTGCCGGTCCAGACGCTCAGCGAGCAGGCGATCGCACGCGCGGCGGCGCTGCGTGCGCAGCCGGCGCACGTCGACGCGCAGGACTACCACGCGGTGCTGACGCGGGGCATCGACGCCTGGTACGCGGAGATACGCACGCAGCTGCGCCGGCCCTGACACGCCGTCCCGGTCCGCGACCGGCCCCAACTGACACCGCGGGGCCTGCCGGGCCGCGCTGCATGCCCTCTCGGTGCCTCTCGGCAGGCCGGTGGTCGACTGCATCGTCCGGCCCGCGACCCCCTCGCTGTTGATCCGCCGCGCCGCGGCAGACCGACGACCGACAGGCAACACGACCATGTTGGCGGTCGATGGCGTCTTTGGCGATGCACCGGGTCGCGCCAGGCCCGTCCGGGTCCGTTGGTCGATCACCCGGTGCCCACGCGGCATCGCGTCCCCGTTTCGCTGTAACGCTTGTCGTCGGTGCCGGCGCCCGTTGCAGCAGCCGCCGGGCGGTGCCACTTTCACAGCCGATTCAGCCGCTTGGGTCGGGCGCGCGGCGCTGACGCAGGCCGCCGCAACGGCCGGGCGGGGCCCGCGCATGGACAAAAGCCAGACAGCGCGCCGGAAGCGCTGTCTATACTCGACAGCTCATGTCAACGAAGCGCGACGCTGCTGCGCCGGCACCGTCGGGCGCGTTCCGTGGAGGCGACCATGCCGCGACCGACGATCCCCACTGACACCGCGCGAGCGGCCCGGCGGCTGTGGCCTGCGCTTGCGCTCTGCGTCGGTTTTGCCGGCCCGGGCGCGGCGTTCGAGCATCACACCGCGCACGGCGGCCCGGTCAAGGGCCTCGCAACGTCGCCGGACGGGCGCTGGCTGGTCAGCACCAGCTTCGACTACACGGCCGTGCTGTGGTCGCTGGCCGACTTCAGCGAGCATGCCACGCTGCGCGGACACGACGCCGCGGTCAACGCCGCCGCGTTCTCGCCCGACGGGCGCTGGCTGGCGACCGCCGGCGACGACCGCGCGATCCGCATCTGGCGCACCGCCGCGCTGCGCGACACACCCGGCACGGCGCAACCGCTGGTCCTCGACGGACACACCGCCAAGGTCGTCGATCTCGCGTTCTCGGCCGACGGCCGCTGGCTGGCGTCGAGCAGCTGGGACCACCGCGTCGGCCTGTGGTCGGTGCCGGCGTTCGCACCGGTGGCCTTCCTGACGGGCCACAACGGCCCGGTCAACGCTGCGCGCTTCTCGCGCGACGGCCGCACGCTGTACAGTGCCGGCGGCGACGGCCAGGTGCGGCAGTGGGACGTCGCGTCGGCAGCCTACCTGCGCAGCCCGGTCGACGTCGGCTGGGGCATCAACGTGCTCGCCGTCGACGAGACCAGCGACCTGCTCGCCTACGGCACGTCGAGCGGGCTGATGCGCTCGACCTCGTTGCGCGGCGCCGGTCGCACGCACGACTACGCGCGTGACGGTGCACCGGTGCTCGCGGTGGCCTGGGACGCGGCCAACCGGCGCGTCGCGTTCGGCAATGCCGAGGGCCGGGTCGTGATCGCCGACCCCGAGAACGGCGACACGACGCGCGACTTCCGCGCCGCCAGCGGGCCGGTCTGGGGCCTGGCGCTGCTGCCCGAGCCGCGTGCGCTGGTGATCGCCGGGCTCGACGACCACATCACGCGCATCCCGCTCGACGACTTCGAGACGCCGGTCGTCGGCGACCGTGAACGCCGCTTCCACCCGCTCGGCGAGCTCGACAATGGCGCCCGCCAGTTCGCGCGCAAGTGCAGCGTCTGTCATTCGCTGGACGCCGACGGCAAACGCCGCGCCGGCCCGACACTGCATCGTGTGTTCGGGCGCCGGGCCGGAACTGTCGCCGGTTACGCCTATTCCGACGCGCTGATCGGTGCCGACATCGTCTGGAACGAAGACACCATCGACGCGCTGTTCACGGCCGGGCCCGACGTCGTCACGCCGGGTTCGAAGATGCCGCTGCAGCGCATTCCCGACTCGACCAACCGCCGTGACCTGATCGATTTCCTGAAGTCCGCGGCGGGCGCGGCCGGCAGCGTCGAGTAGGCGCGCCGGAGCCGACTGACGGCGCAGCGGCCGCGTCACCGCGTGCGCGCGCCTCAGACGGCGGGCTCAGGGCAAAGCACGGCATCATCGCCACGCGCGGCCCGCGCGCACGCCACCACGGCAGCGTCGAACCGGCGCGCTGCGCCGCCGACGCACTGGCGCCGATCACCCGGACGGTCAAGATCATCGACGCGGTCGATACCGAGGTCGCCGGCGCGACTTCGCCGCCGGGCGGCTTCGGCCGCGGCCATCAACGCGCCTGTCTTGGGCATCGACGACGGATCGTCGCGCGCCGCCGGGACCAGCGGGCGCACCGCGGGCGCCGGCTGCGCGGTCGCGGCGATGGCCGCCGCACCCAGCGGCCCGTTGCGCTGCTTCGAGGTCGCTCGGCGGGCCTCGTCGACGCGCCGCGTCGGGACCGCCTGCGTCCAGGACGGTCGCGACAATTATAATGGCGTGATTTCGGCGATCCGTGGTGCAGAAGGTGTTGTGACACCGAATTTCCCGTTTTGAGTGGCCAAACGACGGTAATAGTGGCGAAAAAACGGCTTCGCCGCGGCGTCGGCCGGAACTCGCCGTGGCTATTGGTCGTAGCGCGGTCCCGGGTTCGCGGCCGTCGCGCTGCCGACCGCTTCGCGCCGTCGGGATCCGATGCCGTTAAGCCAGTAGCCGCTTAGGCTTTGGGGCCCCAGTTGCAGGACCGGGCGCGGCCAAACCTGCGATTTGATGGCGACCCGCGTCAGCGCCGCAACGCAGCGGCCCACGCGACCGCCGGCGTGGTTCACGGGAACGTTAACGAGGCCTGCCTGTCACCGCCGCGGCCGCGGATCGTCACCTTGTAGCTCTCGTCGGCCGGATCTGCGTGCAGCTTGCGCGTGTAGGTCGCGCGACCGTTGGGCGGCAGCGTCTTCATCGTGAGCGTGCCGCCCGGCCACCAGAATTCGGCCTTGAGCTCTGCATTGTTCACCGCGACGCCGTTGCATTTGACATCGACCGTCGCGACCGGGCGCCACTGGTTGCCACCGACCGCGGTCTGGGTGCCGCCGGCGGTCATCGTGATGTCGGCGACGTCGCAATCGGTCACGGTCAGCGTGATCGTCGGCCGGCTCGATCCGCCGACCAGCGGACAGCCACCGAGCAGTGCGGCGGACACGACCATCACGGACAGGCGCGTTGCGCGTTCGGCGGCCGGCATCGCGCTCCTCCGCAGGCTGTGTCTCGGCAGTGTAGGCCGGCGCACGCCCACGTCGGCGGCGCGGACGACACGGCGGGGCGGTAGAATGCGCGCCTGCTACCGCCACAGGGACCTGCACAGGACGCCGACCGGACATGGCCGCCAAGACCTCGAGACTCCCGCCACGCCTGATCCTGATCGCCGCGGGCGTGCTGCTCGCCGTGCTGCTCGTGCACCTCGGCGGCGTCGCCGCGCTGCGCTACCTGGTCGAGCGTGAACTGCACCCGGCGCTGCCTCAGGGTACCTACATCGGTGACGTCCACCTGAACCTGTTCAGTGGCTCGCTGGAGATCGAGGGTTTCGAGCTGCGCGTCGCCGGTACGCGGCGCCTGCGCGCCGGCCACCTGGTCGTGCGGGTCAGCCCATGGCGACTGCTGACCGGTACGCTGCACGTGCGTGAAGCGGCGCTGCGGCAGGCCTATGTGCGCGTCGAGCGGCGGGCCGACGGCACTTTCGACCTCGGTCTGCCCGACTTCGGCGGCGCCGAACCGGCCGCCGCCGACGGCGCGGCGCCGCTCGCCGTGTCGCTCGCCGGCGCGACCGCCGAACGGGTCACAATCGACTACCACGACGGCGACCTAACGTCAGAGATTTATGTAAATTCATTGAAAGTGGGCGCTTACTCATCCAGCGCCGACTCGCAGCAGGTCGCGGTCGACTGGCGGCTGCATTGGGACGATCGCGAGGTCACCGGCGATGCGCAGGTCACGCTCGCCGACGGTCCGCCGGGGGTGCGCGGCACGCTGCGCACCGCATTGCTCGACCTGGCGCGCGCGCAGCGCCTCGCACGGCTGCCGGCCGGCGTCGACGGCGAGCTCGCCTACCAGGGCGGATTCGGCTGGTCCGGGGGCCGGTTGGCGCTCGCCGGTGACCTGCAGGCACCGCGCCTCGCGTACGCCGGTGACGGGGTCACGGCCGCGCTGTCGCAACTCGAACTGCCCGGGCTGCAGGTCGACGTGCTGACCACGCCGCAGCTCGAGCTGGCGGTGCGCCCCGGGGCGGACTCGCGCGTCGCCTCCTGGCAGGCCGGGTTCGGCGACCAGCGGCTCGGCGGCGACGGCTTGGCGCTCGGCGGCGTGCTGCGCTATGCCGAGCCCGGCGTCATCGACGTCGACGAACTGCGACTGCAGGCGGACTCGCTGGTCTGGGCCGACGCCGGGCGGCGCCTGCAGCTCGCCGGTCTCGCGATCGACGGCCGGGCCCGCCACGCACTCGACGGCGCCAGCCCGTATCCGGCGCTGAACGCGACGCTCGGCGCGGCGTCGATCGATTACGCCGACGACGCCGCGGCCGTGGCTGTCGCGCTCACCGACCTGCAGGTCGCCGACGTCGCGATCGCGGCGCCCGGCGATGCCGGCGGTCAGCGTCTCGACGGCCGCGTGACGCTGGCGCAGAGCACCGTTACACAGGGTGACACGGTACTCGGCTGGCAGGCCGTCGACGCGACGCTCGGTGGCGAGCTCGGCAACGCCGCGATCCAGCTCGGCAGCGACACCACCGTGTCGGGCCTCAGCGTCGCCAACCCGGTGTTCGAGCACGGTCCGCTGCGCATCGACCGGGTCGCGCTGCAGGGCGTCGAGGTTGGCGCTGCGGTCGCGTTCGCGGCGCTGCGCGTCGACGGGCTCGCGTTGCCGGGCGACCCGGATGAAACGTCGCTGCAGATCGGCGCGATCCGCGTCGCGGCCAGCCGATACGCGGCGGGGCAGGGGGTCGCCGTCGGCGAGATCACGGTCGACGGCCTGCAGGGCGCGGTGATCCGCGACAGCGCCGGGCAATGGCGCTACCCGATGGCCGCAGCTGCCGGCGCGCCGGCGCCGACGACAGGTACGGCGCCGGCGGACACTGACGCGGACACTGACGCGGGCGAGGGCGAGGGCGGCGAGTCGCTGGCCTGGCGCGTCGCCGGGCTGCGCATCGGCGGCGACAGCTACCTGACCGCCGCGGATGCGCTGAATCCCGACGTGCCGGCCCCGCGCTTCAAGATCGACAGGCTGCAGATCGGCGCGCTGGCCAGCGATGCCCCGGGGACGGCCACGCCGTTCGATGTCGTGCTGCGCCCCGACGCGTTCTCCGAGTTCGTGATCCGCGGCGAGGTGCGGCCGCTGGCCAGCGACCTGTTCCTCGATGCCGAGGGTCACCTGCACGGTTTCGCGATGCAGACCTTCAACGGCCTGATCGCCAACGACCTCGGTCACCGCTTCGTCAACGGCCAGCTCGACAACGATTTCCGCATCCGCATCGAGCGCAACCGCCTGGACATGACCAACGCGCTCGCGCTGGCCACGGTCGAGGCCGAGGAGATCGCCGGCAAGGAGGGCCCGCCGCTGGCCACGGCGATCGCGCTGCTCGAGGACCGCGACGGCAACATCAAGCTCGATGTGCCGGTCGCCGGCAATCTCGACGACCCGGAGTTCCGCGTCCTCGGCGCGCTCAACCCGATCATCATGAAGGCGGTCGCCGGCACCGCGGCGCTGGCGATCCAGCCGCTCGGCTCGGTATTGCTGGTCGGTGGCCTGCTCGCCGACCAGGCGCTCAAAGTGACGTTCCAGCCGGCGCTGTTCGATGCCGGCAGCACCGAGCTGAACGCCGGCGCGCGCAAGTACCTCGGCCAGCTCGCCGGCAAACTGCGCGAGAAGCCCAAGCTGCGCGTGCGCGTGTGCGGCGTCGTCGTCGCTGCCGAGCGCCGTCGCGACGACAAGGGCAAGGCCGTCGACAGGCCGGAAGACCTGCTCAAGGTCGCCCAGCTTCGCGCCGATGCCGCCAAGGCCTACCTCGCCAGCCAGGGCGCCGGCGGCCGCCAGCTGCGCCGCTGCCGCCCGTCGCTGGACGCCGGCGCCGACGCCAAGCCGCGCGTCGACATCAAGTTCTGAGCCGACCGCGCCGTCGCCGGCGCGACGCCGCTGACAGTGCGGCAGGCCGGGCGTGCGTTTCGTTCCTGAGCTGCACGCCCCGGCTAACTTTTGCCGACCCGCGACCGCTAAGCCCTGTATGCAGTCCGGCCGGTCGCGGAGATGTCGCGGCGTGCCGCCAACCCAGTACAGGAGTGGCCCCGCGATGGCGCAAATCGATGTCCCGCAGATCCTGCAGATCATGGTCAAGAACAACGCCGCCGACGTGTTCATGTACACCGGCGCGCGCATCTCGATGAAGACGCCGAAGGGGTTCGCCCAGCTCGGCGACCCGCTCGAGCCGGGCGACGCCGAACGGGCCGTGCGCGAGATCCTCAGCGACGAGAAGCTCAAGCAGTTCGAGGAGAACGGCGAGGTCGACTTCTCGCTGTCCTACGGCGGCATCGGCCGCTTCCGCGGCAACGCATTCCGCCAGCGCGGCGAGGCGGCACTGGTGCTGCGCCACATCAACACCGATGTGCCGACCATCGAGAGCCTGAACATGCCGCTGATCCTCAAGGACCTGGTGATGCAGCGCAACGGCCTGATTCTGGTCGTCGGTGCGACCGGGTCGGGCAAGTCGACGACGCTGGCGGCGATGATCGATCACCGCAACTCCAGCGCCGGCGGCCATATCCTGACGCTCGAGGACCCGATCGAGTTCATGCACCAGCACAAGAAATCGATCGTCGCGCAGCGCGAGGTCGGCGTCGACACCGCGTCGTTCAGCACCGGTATGAAGGCCGCGTTGCGCGAGGCGCCGGACGTGATCCTGATGGGCGAGGTGCGCGACCTCGAGACCATGGAATACGCGCTCAAGTTCTCCAACACCGGGCACCTCGCGCTGTCGACGCTGCACGCCAACAACGCGACGATGACAATGGAGCGGATCCTCGGCTTCTTCCCGAAGGAGGGCATCGAGGCGCAGGCCAAGCGCATCTCGCAGAACCTGCGCGCGATCATCTGCCAGCGCCTGGTACCGGGCATCAACGGCGGCAAGGTCGCCGCGGTCGAGGTCATGATCAACACCGGCTATATCGCCGACATGATCGCGAAGATGGAGATCGGCGGCATCAAGGACGCCATCGAGCGCGGCGGCCAGTACAAGATGCAGTCGTTCGACCAGCACCTGGTCACGCTGTACAAGCAGGGGCGGATCGCGGCCGCGACCGCGATCGAGTTCGCCGATTCGCAGAGCAACGTCAAGATCCAGATCAAGACCGGAGACGCCGGCAAGCGCCTGAGCAAGGAAGACTGGCAGAGCGGCCTGTCGCTCGAGCCGACCGATCAGGACGGCGACGCCGACGCCGTGGTCGCCGACTTCGGCCGTCCCTGAGCGCGTCACCGGGCGTCGCATCGCCGCGTGCCACGCCGCCGCCGCGTCGCGGCCGTGTTACATTGCGTGCCATCTCGATGGCCGACACGGCCGCATCCGGATACTCGCGATGTCTGCGACACCTCTGCGCCGCACCGCCGCGGCACTGGCACTGTTCGGCCTGGTCTCGCCGTCGACCGTCGTGGCCGCATCGCTGCAGGGCAGCGAATGGATACCGTTGCGTATCGGCGATGACGCGCTGCCGCCCGACACCGCGGCATTCGTGCAGTTCCACAGCAAGGGCCGGCTGTTGGGCCATGGCGGCTGCAACCGCCTGTTCGCCGACTACGACGCGCACGACGGGCGGATCTTCGTCGGCCCGGTCGCGGCGACGCGCATGGCCTGCACCGCCAGTGTGATGGCGCGTGAGGCGGCACTCGCCGGCGCACTCGAGAACGCGCGGACGTATCGACGCGACGGCATCCAGCTGGTGCTGTTCGACGCCGCTCAGGTGCCGATCCTGGAGCTGCGCCAGACCGACTGGGACCGAGGCCGCGGTCACCGTTCGCCGCGCCGCCGCGTGACTATACTTTGGCAGTCCTGCCGCCCGCCAAGGATCTGCCTATGCCGTCACGCAACCGCTCGCGTGCCACGCCCGACCACCCGCTGACCGCGGTCCAGGATGTCCCCGACCTGCGCGACTGGCCGTTCGAACCGTCGCTGCGCAAACTGCGTCGTTACGTCACGGCGCCGCGCGCGCTGCAGATCCTCGACCAACAACGCGAGGGCGCGTGCACCGGCTTCGGCCTCGCCGCGGTCGTCGATCTGCTGAACAAGCGCCGCGGCAGCAAGGTGCGGGTCAGCCCGCGCATGCTCTACGAGATGGCCAAGCTGCACGACGAGTGGCCCGGCGAGGACTACGCCGGCTCGAGCTGCCGCGGCGCGATAAAGGGCTGGTACAACATGGGCGTGTGCAGCGACGCCAAATGGCCGTATGTCGACGGCAAGCCGGGGTCGCTGACGGTCGCACGCGCCAAGGCCGCACGTGACAACACGATCGGCGCCTATTACCGGGTGCAGCCGGCGATCGCCGATTTCCATGCCGCGCTCAACGAGGCCGGCGCGATCTACTGCTCGGCGCAGACCCACAGCGGCTGGCTGCGGCCCAACGCGCGCAGCGGCGTGATCCCGTACCGCAAGACACCGCAGGGCGGGCACGCGTTCGCGATCGTCGGTTACAACAGCAAGGGCTTCTGGGTGCAGAACTCGTGGGGCCGGCGCTGGGGCAAGTCGGGACTCGGCCTGTGGTCGTACGAGGACTGGCTCGACAACCTGATGGACGCCTGGGTGTTCAGCCTGGCGCTGCCGACGCCGCAGATCTGGCACCTGCCGCAGACCAGCGAGCGCAACCGCAGTGGCGTGTCGCTGCGCGGCAGCCCGGCGCGCAGCGAGATCGCCGGGCATTTCATCCATGTCGACGACGGCCGTTTCCACACCCGCGGTCGCTACTGGAGCAACGCCGGCGACGTGCGCGAGACCGCACGCCTGGTCGCCGGCAGCGGCGCCAAGTACCGCCACCTGCTGCTGTACGCGCACGGTGGCCTGAACTCGCCGCGCGACTCGGCGCGGCGCATCGCGGCGATGAAGGAGACGTTCAAGGCCAACGGCATCTACCCGTATCACTTCATGTACGACACCGGCATCGTCGAGGAGCTCAAGGACGTCGTGCTGCGGCGTGGCGATGCCAGCGCGGCGCGTGCCGGTGGCCTGTCGGACTGGAGCGATCGTCTGCTGGAGTGGGGCACGCGTATCCCGGGCAGGGCGCTGTGGCGTGAGATGAAAGACGGTGCGCGCCTGCCGTTCCTGCCGCAACGCGCCGGCAGCGAGACGCTGGCGATCTGGCTGACCGAGATGGCGCGCCGCAACGCGGCGAAGCTCGATGTGCATATCTGCGGTCACAGCACCGGCGCCATCCTGCTCGCGCGCCTGCTCGAGACCATGGAAGACCTCGCACCGACGCTGCGCATCAAGAGCTGCACCCTGCTCGCACCGGCCGCGACCACGGACCTGTTCGAGAGCCACTATTACCCGTACCTGGTCGCGCCGCCCGGCACCTTCGGTATCGACGGCATGCAGGTGATCAACCTCGACGACCGCCTGGAACGCGATGACACGGTCGCCGGGATGTACCGCAAGTCCCTGCTCTACCTGGTCGCGAACGCGTTCGAGGAAGACCTGCCGCAGGACCTGCTCGGCCTGCACAAGGACGCCGACGCGCTGCAGGCGCGCGCCAAGATGGCGGCGGTCGCCGACCGCTTCACCTTGCATGTCGCCGACGGCCAGGTCAGCGACGTCACCGAGAGCACGACCCACAGCGGTTTCGACAACGACGTCAAGACCATGAACCACGTGCTGCGAACGATCCTCGGCGCCGCACCGGCACGACCGTTCGATCGCGACACGCTCGATTACTGAGGGGGCAAGGCCATGGCCGAATTCAGCGACGCCTACCGACTCACGTCGGCGCACGAGGGGGGTTACGTCAACGACCCGGTGGACCGCGGCGGCGAGACCTACCGCGGCATCGCGCGCGTGCACCACCCCGACTGGTCGGGCTGGAAGCGCGTCGATGCACAGCGCCGCAAGGCCGGCTTCCCGCGCGTGCTCGACCGCGACGCGGCGCTGCAGAAGGCGGTCAAGGCATTCTACAAGCGCGCCTACTGGGACCGCTTCGACGGCGACGGCATCCCCGACCAGGCGCTGGCCAATGAACTCTACGACACCGCCGTGAACATGGGCGTGCGCCGCGCGGTGCGGTTTCTGCAGTCGTCGCTGAACCTGCTCAATCGCAACCAGAAGGACTACCGCGACCTGGTCGTCGACGGCTGGTTCGGCGACAAGACCCTGGCGACGCTGCAGCTGCTGTTGCGCAAGGACCGCGGCAGTGAGCCGCTGGTCAAGATGATGAACATCCAGCAGGGCGCACGCTATGTCGAGATCATGAGTGGTGATGCGCGCCAGGAGCGTTTCGCGCGGGGGTGGATCAAGCGGGCCTGACGGTTCTTCCTGCGCCGAGGCTGTTGGGATCGTTTTGGTTCGCGCTGACGCGCGGGGTTTGTTTTGAATGCGCTCGGCGGAGCGCGCCCGCCCTTCTTTCTTTTGCTTGCCCAAAAGAAAGAAGGCAAAGAAAAGGGCACCCCGAAGGCTTGGTCGGCGCTGCGCGCCGACTGCCCTGC
>JAAUYD010200561.1_pt1 | contig 14959 bp, 11 predicted proteins | sample 7278101 | NCBI WGS metagenome assembly JAAUYD01 (sample SAMN14350128, study PRJNA611818) | marine sediment metagenome | isolation source: surface marine sediment (0.6m) | place: French Polynesia: Moorea | collected 2018-08
AAATTATTGAGAAGCAAGAGACCTCTATATCTGAAAAAATTAAAGAAATAATAAATCTAATTCCTCCCTCATGGCATTACCCAGAGATAACTTGTTCAAGAATCATCTTGGAAGACGAGAATTGGCAAACGGCTAATTTCAAAAAAACCAATTGGAAACAAAAAAGTGATATAAATGTCTTTGGAATAATTGAGGGAACTGTAGAGGTCTACTACTTAGAAAAAATGCCTGACATTGATGAAGGTCCTTTCCTAAAGGAAGAAAGGAGCCTAATTAATGCGATTGCAGAACGATTGGGACACATTGTTGAGAGTGATCGTATTAAAAGGGAAAAGGAAAAATTAATCACACAACTGAATCAGGCCCAAAAATTGGAATCCATCGGTAATTTGGCAGGCGGAATAGCGCACGATTTCAATAATATTCTTTCGTCTATCATTGGCTTTACCGAGTTAGCGCTTGATGATGTTAAAAAAGGTTCGGTAATCGAGGACAATCTCCAGGAAGTTTATAAGGCTGGGAAACGAGCAAAAGACCTTGTGGCTCAAATCTTGGCATTCGCCCGGCAATCTGAAGATGAACGAAAGCCCATTCAAGTTGATGTAATAATAAAAGAAGTTCTTCAATTCATCCGGTCATCAATTCCCACGAACATCGAGATTAAAAAAACGATTGAAAGCGAATCTATCATTTTGGGCAACCAAACCCAAGTTCATCAAATAATGATGAACTTATGTACGAACGCTGCCCATGCCATGGAAGATGATGGTGGCGTTCTTACAGTTCGTTTAAAAGATTGCGAGATTGACAGAAAGATTGGAAGAATAATTGAGTTGACACCGGGTAATTACATCGAGCTTACCGTATCAGACACTGGGGTTGGAATCCCACCTGATAATATTGATTCGATTTTCGAGCCTTATTTTACAACCAAGGAAAAAGGAGAAGGGACTGGTATGGGGCTCGCCATGGTCCATGGCATTATCGAGAGCTATGGTGGGAAGATTACTATAAAGAGTATTCTCGGTAAAGGAACTGCTTTCACAATCTACATTCCTGTGACCAGAAAGCCTAAAGGAAAACGTCAATATGAGCCTGAGCAACTACCAACGGGGACTGAGCGAATCCTGTTCGTTGATGACGAAGCCCCAATTGCTAAAATGGGAAGCCAGGGACTTAAACGCTTGGGGTACCAGGTAACCACCCGAACAAGTAGTTTAGAGGCCTTGGAACTGTTCAGATCAAAACCGAATGATTTTGATCTGGTGATCACGGATATGACCATGCCGAACATGACCGGTGATAAGTTGGCTATTGAGTTAATGAAAATCCAGCATGATATTCCGGTCATTATGTGTACAGGATACAGCAAGAAGATTTCAGATGAAATCGCATCTCAAATAGGCATTAAAGCCTTCGCATACAAACCGATCGTGAAAGCGGATCTGGCCAAAACAGTCAGAAAAGTATTGGATGAAGCCAAGGGCTAAAACTTGCCAATGTTTATCCCATGGTTGCGTTTTCGCCTTCCTGATATTTAACCATACCCCTTCATATCAAATTATTGTGGTTGCCGAATAAGATTAAAAAATATTTTTACCCTTAAATTCGGCTCATCCGTACCTGGACTTATCGTGGCCGGTGTCTTCAAAAACGACCCGCCCCGACTGCAGGACCATCTGAACCCTTTTGAGAGCGGTAATATCGGTCGTGGGATCGCCGTCAACAATCAAAAGATCGGCCTGTTTGCCAGGTCGAAGGGATCCAATGTGATCGGCCAATCCCATGGCCCGGGCGGCGGTCAAAGTCGCCGCTGTAATGGCCTGCATGTGAGACATGCCACCCGCCATCATTACTTCCAGTTCCTGCCACAGGCAGCCAAAACCGGTATGGGGCAGCCCGGCGTCGTTGCCGGCCACAACCGGAACCCCGGCAGATAAGAATCCATCCAACGCCTTCAGTTTCTCTGCGATGATCGCCGGAAGGTGCTGAAGGTGTTTTTGCTCCGATGGTTCCAATCCATAAACGGCTTTTTTATTTTTCAAATGATCATACGCATCCCGATAAAGCTGAATGGTCGGTGTGACATACACCCCTTGTTTTCCCATGCGTTCGGCTAGGGCTGGATCAAATCGAAGGGAACCATCCGGCTGTTCAAAGCAGGCATGTTCCATGTGGTCCACCCCGCTTGCCAGCGCATTTTCAATGCCCGGTGTCCCACGGCAGTGAATGGCCACTGGCCGTCCGGCCGAGTGGCCTGCTTTGACAGCTGTTTTTATCCGGTCCACGTCATAGGAAGCCCTGGCTGGATGGGTCCCCGGGGTGCCGCCCCCGGTACCGATCAATTTGATAAAATCGGCGCCGAAATTAATCGTTTTGCTTACATGATTAACGATATCTTTGATGCTGTCAGCAACACCACCTAAAAAATGGGCATGACCATCGGTAACAGTCAGGGGGGGGCCGCATAGAATTAGGCGGGGGCCATCTAAAATTTTTTCATCTATGGCCTGTCGCAATGAAAACAAGACCCCTTTTTGATCGCCGCAGTCTCTTACCGTGGTTACCCCGCTTTGCTGTTCGATGGTCATATTTCGGACAGCGGTCAGCAGGGCCAACTCATCGGTTTGCCTGAAATAAAAAGGTTTGCCGCCGGAGCGGGCGCAAAGATGGACATGGCTGTTGATCAAGCCCGGTAACAGGGTTTGATTCGGAAACGATAGCGTGACCGTATCCGGGGGCATGGGGGGCATACCTGCGAAATCCCCCCAGGATGAAATGGTATCATCATGGATTAAAATATAACCGTTTTTGATGATCCGGCCGTTTTCCACATCGATAATGGACTTGACTTTAAGAAGCGTCGGCATGGTTCGATAGCAGAATTTTTGATCCGATCAGCTCTCGTTTCGACTCAACCGCCCTTCCAGCCACTGAACGATAAAGGAGAGCGTCAAACACATGATAAGATACATGGCCGTAATGGTCAGCCATACTTCAATGGTTACATGGGTTGCAGCCATCACTTGCATACCCTGAAAGGTCAGCTCTTGAATGGAAATAACCGATACGATTGCCGAATACTTGATCGTATTGATAAATTCATTGGCAAGGGGCGGCAGGACGCGTTTGATTGCCTGGGGCATTATGATATCCCACATCTGTTGTCGCCACGACAGGCCGAGGGCATAGGCGGCTTCGGTTTGGCCCTTTTCAATCGACTGTATCCCGGCCCGGATAATTTCAGTAATGTAGGCGCCCTGAAACACAGCCACGGTTAGCACGCCGGAGATAAAAGCGGTAAAAAGATCCGGTGTGGCAAAAAAGAAACCGAGCACTTTTTGCGTCGCAGGGCTTCGACTGCGAATAAACTCTTCGATCCCCAGATAGGGCATGATCTGGGAGCTTACAAAAAAGTAAAAAATAAAAATCAATACCAGGGGGGGCACATTGCGAATCAATTCCACGTAGGTGCGCCCGATCAACCGGTTAAACAGACGCGGGGTGGTGCGAAGGATGCCGGTGATCGTCCCAAAGACCGCCGCAAGAAGGGTTGCCCAGACACTCAAGCGAATGGTGGTAAGTAGTCCCTGGATCAGCACATTGGCTTTCCAGCGTCCGGCCGTTTCGTCAAAATACCAGAGGTACTGTGGCACGATGCCCCAATTCCATTTATAATTCAATGTGATGGTCAGCCTGTAGACAATATAAACCGCCAATTTTACGAGCATGGCGGTGATAATCACATCTAAAGGGGTAATTCGTGTTTTACGCTGGAGCAAAACCGGCTTCCTAACAATTGCTCAAATTCAAGGGGTTTATTTTTAAAGAGCCGGCACATCATCGGCAATTTACGTGTGCCGGCCCAGGCACTTCTTTACTTTAGTCAATCGACTACTCCACCAAATCGGCCCAATCGCGCCCGCCAAACCAGTAGTAATGCTTTTCCTGAAGCCATCCGATATCCCGTTTGGTCTGAATCCAGGAGTTAAAAAACGCCAAGGTATCGAAATCACCTTTTCGCAGGGCAAAACCGATGGGTTCTTTGGTAAAATTATCCCGCATGGGTAAAAAAAGCGTATCGGCATACTTGGCCGCTTCAAATGCCGGTCGTGGCGACGATCCTACTACGGCATGCACATTGCCATTACGTAACTCCTGATAGCCCTGGGCTTCATCTTCAAAAAGACGCAATTTCGCCTTGGGCATATATTTTTTTGCCGCCATAACAGCCGTGGTCCCCAGCTTGGTGGCCAACTCAACATCCGGTTTGTTAAAATCTTCCAGTGAAGCGAAACCGGCCGCTTTCTCCTTGTGGGCTACCATTGACATCCCCGAGTAGTCGTAAGGAATAGTGAAATTCACCTTCAAGGCACGCTTGGTTCTAATTCCCATACCACCGATGATCACATCGAACTTACCGGTCAACAGAGCGGGAATAATACCGGCCCATTTGGTAGGCACAAACTCCACCTTCACCCCCATATCTTCCGCCAGTTGTTTGGCCACGTCGATCTCAAACCCGACAAGTTCTCCGGTTTTACTCTTCATGGCCCAGGGCACGAAAGTATCCATTCCCACTCGCAAAACCCCGCGTTTAAGGATCTGCTCCAAGGTACTCTCTTTGGTTAATTTCATTTGCAGATCACCGGCCACGGCAAATCCGGTCAATGAAAACACAAGCGTCATCATAAGTGCGGTCAATAACAATAATTTCTGCTTCATTTGTCTCCTCCTTACCAAGTACAGTTTGTGCCCCCTATCAGGGCTTCATTGGATTGTAATCAACCATTCTAATATGGTCATGCGATCTGAATTCGCAAGCGTCTCCTTCACATAATCTGGCCACGAATGTGGTCACAGTATTTGGCTGAGAAAAAGCCGGGTGCGCTCCTTAGCCGGTGCCGTAAAAAAATGTTCCGCCGTACCCACTTCGACGATTTTCCCGTCTTCCATGAAAATGACCCGATCGCTCACCTCCCTGGCAAAGCCCATTTCATGGGTGACACAAATCATGGTCATGCCCTCCCTGGCCAAATCTTTCATAACGTCTAAAACTTCGCCGATCATCTCGGGATCAAGTGCGCTAGTCGCTTCATCGAAAAGCATCACCTTGGGCATCATGGCCAGGGCCCGGGCGATAGCGACACGTTGCTGCTGGCCGCCGGAGAGTTGGCTCGGGTAATTGTTGGCTTTATCAGTTATCCCCACCTTCTTTAAAAGGTCCATCGACATGGCCTCCGCATCGGCCTTGGATTTTTTGCGAACCCGTCGCTGGGCCAGGTTTACATTTTCCAAAACGGTCATGTGGGGAAAGAGGTTAAATTGCTGGAAAACCATGCCAACTTCCTTGCGGATCTCCAGACGGTTTTTTTTATTATCATCCAAGGGAATGCCGTCGATGACGATGGAACCGCTGTCAATCTCTTCTAAACCGTTCAAACATCTCAAGAAAGTGGATTTGCCCGATCCGGAAGGTCCGATTAAAACCACCACTTCGCCCCGGTGGATTTTGGTGCTGAATTTTACCAGCGCTTTAACCTCACCGACAAATGTTTTGCTGATCTCTTCAACAAGAATGATATAATCTCCCACATCCTCTACGGGCATAACAGGTCCCCTTAACGCCTTTTCACCGGACCACCTTAAAACGGTGCTCCATGTAATTGACAATAACAGACAGGGTCACAGTAGCCACCAGGTACATACCGGCCACGGTAAACCACAATTCGAACGTTAAAAACGTCTCGGCAATGACCATCTGGGCCTGCATGGTGAGGTCGTAAATGGCGATGGTACTCACCAGGGCTGAATCTTTGATCAAAGAGATTGCCTGACTGGTCAAAGGTGGCAATATTCGACGAATGGCTTGGGGCAATATGACAGTGGTATAGGTGTCAAACGTGCTCAATCCCAGGCTATAGGCCGCTTCCCACTGTCCTTTTTTTATCGAGACAATCCCGGCCCGGAAAATTTCCGAGGCATAGGCGCCTTCAAACAGACTCAGTGCGAGAATAGCAGACACCATGCGGTTGATGCCCAGAACCGGCCCCAGCACGAAATAGAGAAAGAAGATTTGAATCAGTAACGGGGTGTTGCGAACCGCCTCTAAGTAGATTCTGGCGATAAATTGGGCCACGAAAGAATTGGAAAGCCGAAAAAGAGCCGTGGCCAAACCAATGGCAAATGCCAGCACCAGGCTGATACCGGAAATGCGAAACGTGACCATCAATCCTTCCCATAATGGACCAGCATGAAAACCGGTCTCGTCATGGGTAAAAATATATTTGGGGATCTGATACCACTGCCAGTTGTAACCCAGGTTTTCGGTTCCGGTGGAAAAAAACCAGACAATACCGATCATCAATAGGGCGAACTGTGCCACATCAAACAGTGGTGAACGAACCACCTTTCGCCATGACCGCACGTTTCGGGTTGATGATTTAGATGTCATTCACGATCCTTTTAGGCCGCTCTTGGAAATAGGATATTTGCCTCCATGCGCGCGTCTTTCGTTTTCTTAGAAAAACGGCTTTGCCGCTGACAATCAGATAGCTCCCGGGTTGTATATACAAGCGAGCCTTTGACTTTTCACCGCCACGGGTTGCCATCCCTTATAGTAGAGAAAAACCAGCATGAATCAGTAGGCCAGGATATCGCTGCCCGACTGGTCCTGTTGCGGGCTAAACCGATCTTCAAAGGCGAGATCTCCCCTGATGAAATACTCAACCCATGTCACCGCCTTTTCAAATGTATGGGTAGACCTTTGAATATGAAAGGCCGGATACCCTTTTTTAACGGCCAACAATTTCGCCACCTCGTCATTCAAGACAACCGCTTCCAGCCGCTGCCACACGTTTGTTAGCGGCAGATTATACTTAAACACCAGTATTTCATGAATCGATCCTTTTTCCAGATCTTCCCAAAGGATTTGACCACACAGGTCACTGCGCAGATAGCGAATTTCGTAACGAACCGGCTCGTCATTAAAATAGTGCAACCGCCTTGCAAGTATCACCTGATCCGGATCATCCAGCTTTTGCGCCACCGTAACTGGCGGTGTTATCGCTCGCAATTCCAGCACCTGCGAACGATGTTCCATATTCAGCTCCCTGGCATGTTTATGGGAGGGGCGAATACGAAAATAACCTTGAGAAAAAAACCGATCTTTAACGTACGTGCCCTTCCCCGGCACCCGCGTGGCGAACCCTTCTTTTTCGACTTCATTCAAGGCCTTACGGGCCGTCATGCGGCTGACATCAAACTTTCGGGCCAATTGGTTTTCCGAAGGAAGTTTATCGGTAAACCGACCCGACATGATGCCTTGCAACAAGAGTGTTTTGATATGGACATATTTTGGAGCACGTTGGGTTGCCATAGGTTACCATATCAAACCGGGTATCAGTTGTCGATACGGTGGATAACCGGCGTCCGGCGGTTTTTTTTCGGCAGATTAAAATTTTTATTCCCGCTTGTTCCAATGAGTTGTCCGTTTCCCACAGCAAACGAATACCCTCAGGTTCTGTCACCTTTTCACTTGACATTAACGGAAGGGCTGTTTTATGGGTGAGGTAGGGTTGTATATACATGTGTCCCCGTCTTTTTTCCGAGTTTAAACCAAAAAAATGAGGTCAACAATGAGCGCCAGCAGCGTTTCTTCGGATAACGTGCGTTTTTGTCTGGATGACACCCTTCCAAAGTCGCCTTCCTTTGCCGATGGCATTCGGCGCGCCCCTGACCGGGGGTACCGGTTGTCTCATGCCCAAACCGTCATGGCGCTTCAAAATGCCCTGCGATACATCCCGGTGAGCTTACATGACAAACTGGCGCCTGAATTTCTAAATGAACTGAAAAGCCGCGGACGCATATACGGCTATCGGTACAGGCCCCAAGGACCCATCAAGGCCGGCAGCATCGATGACTATTCTGGTGAGTGCATGGCCGGCAAAGCGTTTCAGGTGATGATCGATAACAACCTCAATTTCGAGGTAGCTCTCTATCCTTATGAATTGGTAACCTACGGAGAAACGGGAAGCGTTTGCCAAAACTGGATGCAATACCGCCTGATTAAGAAATATTTACAGGCGATGACAGAAAATCAAACCCTGGTGGTCGCTTCCGGGCATCCTCTGGGACTTTTTCCCTCACATCCGGATAATCCCCGGGTGATTATTACCAACGGTCCCCTGGTGGGAATGTACGATAATCCGAATGACTGGGAAACCGGTGTTCAAATGGGGGTTACCAGCTACGGTCAGATGACGGCGGGGGGATGGATGTATATCGGACCCCAGGGGATCGTCCATGGTACCTACAACACCTTATTAAATGCCGGTCGGATACGATACAACCTTCCGGACGATGCCGATATTCGTGGCCTGTTGTTTGTCTCCTCGGGTTTGGGGGGAATGAGTGGCGCCCAACCCAAGGCCGCCGATATTGCCGGTGCGGTCTCCATAACAGCGGAGGTGGATGAATCACGTATTCAAACCAGACATTCCCAAGCATGGGTTCAGCGGGTCTCTGACGACCGAAAAACCGTTTTTAAATGGGCCCAAGAAGCGGTCGCGGCCAAAACCCCCCTGTCTATCGCTTTTCATGGCAATATTGTCGATTTGTTGGAATACGCCATTTCGCACAATGTTAAAATCGATCTTTTATCGGATCAAACTTCCTGCCATGTGGCTTACGACGGCGGATATTGTCCCCAGGGCGTATCTTTCAAAGAACGCACCCGTTTGCTATCTGAAGATCGTAATACCTTTCGCCGACTGGTCAACCAAAGCCTGGCGCGCCATTTCGAAGCGATAAAAAAACTGGTGGAAAAGGGCGCCTACTTCTTCGACTACGGCAACGCCTTCATGAAAGCGGTATTGGATGCCGGTGTGACGACCATAGCCAATAACGGCCGGGATGAAACCGACGGCTTTATATTCCCTTCCTATGTGGAAGACATCATGGGTCCCCATATTTTCGATTACGGTTACGGTCCTTTTCGATGGGTCTGTTTGAGTGGTCGCGAAAGCGATCTGGTAAAAACCGACCAGGCGGCCATGGCCTGTATCGACCCCAAACGCCGTCCCCAAGACCGGGACAATTGGGCCTGGATCAGGGATGCCGGTGAAAATGATCTGGTGGTGGGAACCCAGGCCCGCATTCTCTATCAGGATGCCGTTGGAAGGACCAATATCGCCCTTCGATTCAATCAACTGGTTCGCGACGGAGACGTGGGACCCATAATGCTGGGACGCGATCACCACGATACGGGCGGCACGGATTCGCCCCTGAGGGAGACGGCCGATATCAAAGACGGTAGCAATATTACCGCTGATATGGCCCTGCAGTGCTTTGCCGGAAATGCGGCCCGCGGCATGTCCCTGGTGGCCCTCCACAATGGCGGGGGCGTGGGAATCGGTAAGGCGATTAACGGTGGCTTCGGTTTGGTATTAGATGGCAGCGAACAGACGGATCGTATTATTCGCTCCGCCATTTCCTGGGATGTGATGGGAGGGGTGGCCAGGCGCAATTGGGCCCGTAGCCCAAACGCCATGGCCGTAGCCGCCGAGTATAACCGAAACCATTTAAATAAAGGGCATATCACCCAGCCGTTTATAGCTGACAAAGAAAAGTTAGTGTCGTTGGTTTCAAAATCATACAAATAAGAAGAATTTGAGATAGTCCCATGGATAAAATATTTATAGATAAACCGGAGTTGACCATCGATGACGTGGTTCGCATCGCCCGTGATGACATTCCAGTGGATATTACACCGGATACAGTCAACCGAATCGGTAAGTCCCGGGCCCTGGTAGAAAAATGGGTGCACCAGGGGCACATCATCTACGGGGTGACCACCGGGTTTGGGGCGCTTAGTCACACCCGCATATCTGGTGATCAAACCCGCCTGCTCCAGCGAAATATTTTATTGAGCCATGCCGCCGGCCTGGGCGATCCGCTGCCCGAAGAAGTGGTACGGGCGGTCATGGCCGTGCGCCTTCACGATCTCTCTTTGGGACACGCGGGCGTCCGAATAGACACCTATCGGCAGCTGATGGACATGCTAAACGGTCGTGTTTTCCCGGTGGTTCCCGAGAAAGGATCCGTCGGCGCCAGCGGCGACCTGGCGCCTACTGCGCATCTCTGTTTGGTCATGATCGGGGAAGGCGAAGCCTTTTACGAGGGTCAACGGTTGCCAGGTAGAGAAGCTCTGGCCAAGGCCGGTATGCAACCCATCGAGTTGGAAGCGGGAGAAGGGTTGGCTTTAATAAACGGTACCCAGGTGATGGCCGGTTTGCAGACATTGGTAGTTCACGATGCCCATCGGCTGGCCAAAACCGCCGATGTAGCCTGCGCCATGACCCTGGAAGTTCTCATGGGAAGTGACGCCGAGTTTGATGCTAAAATTCATCAGGTTCGACCCCATCCCGGCCAGACCGAAGCTGCCGATAATATGCGACGCTTGACCCACAACAGCCCCATTATAAAATCCCACGAAGGATGTTCCAGGGTCCAGGATGCCTATACCCTGCGCTGTTCGCCACAGGTACACGGCGCCACCAGGGATGCCATTCGCCATGTGTCCAAGGTCGTTGGTATCGAAATAAACAGCACCACGACCAATCCGCTCATCTTTCCCAATGATGAAGATTTCAGACTGGGCGGCAATTTTCACGGCCAACCGCTTGCGCTGACCGCTGATTACCTCTCCATGGGGCTGGCGGAGCTGGCCAACATATCCGAAAGACGGGTTGAACGGCTGGTCAACCCTCAGTTGAGCGAACTCCCGGCCTTTCTCGTGGCGAAAGAGGGCTTAAACTCCGGGTTTATGATCGCCCAATACACTGCCGCCGCTTTGGTGTCCGAAAACAAGGTGTTGGCCCATCCTGCCAGTGTTGATTCGATTCCAACCTCCGCCAATAAAGAGGATCATGTCAGCATGGGAACCATTGCCGCGCGTCAGTGCCGCGATATTATGTTTAATACCGAGAGCGTTATTGCCGTGGAGCTGCTCTGCGCCGCCCAGGCGGTGGATCTTCTGAAAAAGCAAAAGGGGCTCTCTCCTGATGGGGGAACCCTGGCGGCCTGGCAATTTATCCGCGACCATATCGATTATTTAGAAAGCGATCGTCAGATCTCCAGAGACATCAACACCATGACAGCCCTCGTACGCAGTGGTGAGATTGTCTCACGGGTCGAAGACGTGGTAGGACCTTTAAAATAGCCGAATGCGGTTGGTTTGGTCCGTGTAGATCCAACAAGCAAATCGGAAGATATCCGATGAAATTAATATTTATTGAACAAGACAGGTGTTTGGCCTGCCGGAATTGTGAACGGGTCTGCTCTTTTCAGGAATCGGGCGGATTCAAGAGGGAAAACAGCAATATCTGGGTTCATAATGACCTAGAGAGAAGAACCATTTTCACCCTTACTTGCACCCAATGCGAAACGGCTGCCTGTTTGGAAGTTTGCCCCACCGCTGCCATTGGCCGTGATCCCGGTACAGGCGCAGTCGTTGTTGCTGAATCTGATTGCGTGGGCTGCAAAATGTGCGTCAATGCCTGCCCGTTTGGCTGCATTCACTTTGATCGCCTGAGCCGAGCCGCGGCCAAGTGCAACCTGTGTAATGGTGATCCCAAATGCGTTAAAAATTGCATGGCCGGAGCCTTGCATTGTGGCGATATCAATGAATTGGCCGACCGAAAACGACAGAAGCGATTAAAACCATGGTTAAAATAACACGATAAAAGGACGGCACCCGCGATGATCGTTAAAACCGCTGTTGAGACCGGCCTTGTCCCAACCCTTTGCAGAATGTGTGACACCCGATGTGCCATCAATGTCCATCTTCAAGATGGCATCTTAACGGATATCACCCCATTGGATGGCCACCCGGTGAATAGGGGTCGTATTTGCCCGCGCGGGGGAGCCGCTATCGATCTTTTTTATCACCGCGACCGTATTTTAAGTCCCTTAAAGCGGACTAAAGACGGCTCTTTTAAAAAAATCCCCTACGATCAGGCCTTGGATGAAATCAGCGCCAGAATGGCAGCATTAAAGGATCAACAGGGGGCCCACTCTTTAGGGGCCTGGAAAGGAGAAGGGCTTGGTTTTTTTCAACAGGAAGGATACGTCCGCCGGTTTATTCGGGCGTTTGGCTCCCCTAATTATTTCTCCAACGACTCCGCCTGCTACAACGGCCGCTATTTAGGGTACCACCTGGTATGCGGTTTTTGGAACGTCTACCCCGATTTCGACCAGGCCAAGCTCATTTTACTTTTCGGTTCCAACCCACCCATGTGCCACCCACCGTTTATGCACGAATTTGCCGATGCCCGTAAAAACGGCGCCAAACTGGTTGTCATCGATCCGCGCCTCAACCCGGTTGCCTGCTATGCCGATATTTTTGCCCAACCCTATCCCGGAACCGACGGTGCGCTGGGGTGGGGCTTGATTAATTATTTAATTCAAACCAAAAATTACGACGAAGACCTGGTGGATCGTCACGTCATAGGTTTTGATAAAATTTCCGCATATGCGGCCCGGTTCACCCCTGAACGGGTCGAAAAAGAAAGCGGCATCTATGCCGACGTGGTAGAAAAAATCGCTCAAATGATCATTAAGAATCGCCCGGATATCAGCATATTTCCAGGAGCCGGCCTGGAACATCATGAAAACGGCGTCAATGCCGTGCGTACTTTGGCGATCTTATCTTGTCTATCCGGGGCATTAGGGCGCTCGTGTGGTCTGTATCGTCCTGAAACCCTAAATATTCACCGGTTGGCCTTGGACAAAGAGCCAGCGCCTGCCGGTCCCGATCCTATCGGTGCTAGTAAATTTCCGGTGCTATACGACATTCGCAGAGAATGTCACACCATGACCGCCATGGATCATATGCTTGGTCTTGGGGACTATCCCTTAAAGGGACTAATCGTGAGCGGTGCCAACCCGGCCGTTACCAATCCCAATACAGCCAAGGTGGAGAAAGCATTGAGCATGCTTGATCTGCTGGTGGTCAATGATTTTTTCATGACCAAAACCGCGCGTCTGGCTCACTATATTCTTCCGGCGGCCTCTTTTTTGGAAAGAGAAGAGCTTCATCTTTTCCATAAATACCAACGCATCAACATCACAAGACGCGTGGCCACCGTTGACGGGGTAATGGAAGAGTACCGGGTATGGCGTGAACTTGCCTGGCGCCTGGGATTCGGAGAGAAATATTTTCCCTGGAAAGACGAAAGCGACGTCAATCAATGGTTGCTCAAACCAAACGGCCTTAACACGGCATTGCTCAAGAAACATCCTCGAGGACTACTGTACAAGCCATTGAATCATAATAAAGATATTGCCAAGAATCTGCCCACTCCAACGGGCAAGCTGGAATTTGCCTCGCCTTATCTCAAAAAACTTGGTCTGGATGAAATTCCCGTCTACACCGCACCTTATCACCGCCGCCATAACAACCCCCGCTTCCCGTTCGTATTAACCACCGGTGCTCGAAAGTCGTTGTTTTATCATTCCCGCCATCAAAATATTCCACGGTTTCGCAATATTCATCGCCAGGCCGAAATGGAAATCAATCCTGACGATGCCCGGCAGCTTGATATCAGCGATGGTGAAAATGTTCGGGTGGTATCAGAAAACGGAGATCTGATCATTCCGGTCTCGATCAAACACCCTTCGGAACTGATAAAAGGGGTGGTTGAGATTTATCACGGCTGGGAAGATTGGCGGGCCAACTATCTTACCTTTGACACTGTTAATGATCCGATCAGCGGGTTTCCGCTGTTAAAAGCGGTGCCAGTTAGAATCGAAAAGATCGCCGGTTCAATCCAATCGACTTAAACCCGGCCAACATTTTACCATTTGATTAAGGATCCACCCGGTATAAACGACAGGTGTTCAAATATACCTTTTCCGCCAAAACATCGGGGTCTTCGTCCCTTACCTCGGCCAGTTTCAACAGGACACTTTTAACGAACGCCGGTTCATTGCGGCGGGTTTTGTTTTTCTGCGGCGCCGGGGTAAGATAGGGTGCATCGGTTTCGATTAAAATTCGATCTTGGGGGATACCGCAAACCAATTCGCGTAAGCGTTTTCCCCGCTGTAAAATGGTCAGGATTCCCGTGATACCGATATGATATCCCAGGTCGAGATATTGCTCCATCTCTCCAAGGGAGCCACTGAAACAATGGACTACGCCGGTTCGATTTGCCCGTGAATGGCTTCGCAGCAGTTCCAGCAAACGCCCCCTGCTGTCGCGTTCATGGAAGATAACCGGCAACTTTAAGTTATCGGCCATTTCAAGCTGTTGTAAAAACCTCCTTTCCTGATCCTCGATGGGCGAAAACATGCGATTGAAATCAAGCCCGATTTCACCCCACGCCCGAACATTGGGATCGGCCGCCAAATCATACAACTGGCCAAGGTTTTTGACCGTTCCGCTTTTGGCATCGTGAGGATGAAGCCCCACGGCGGCGTAAACGGAGGTGTGTTTTCCGGCCAACGTCAGGGCTTTTTTTACGCTGGCAAGATTGACGCCGGCAATCATCATGGCCAAAACACCATTATCTCTTGCCCGCGTCAAAACTGCATCCATATCGCTATCGTAGACGGAGTCATCCAGGTGGCAATGGCTGTCAAATAATTTCATCTTGTCTCATTTCGAACAAAGGAGTATATTTATTCTTTTTTGGCAAAAGATATCACTCATTATAGGCCGTGACAACCGGGCCAATTGCCAAAAATCGATCCGCGCGGAAGGGAATTGGGGCGAAAACAAATGATAGGTTGCCGATGTCATCGGTCAAACCGTAAGTGGGGAGGCATATATGTTTAAAATCGTCAGACGCGAAGAGATGGCCGGTGGTACGGTGATCTTAAATGAAATCGAGGCACCTAAAATTGCCGGAAAGGAAAAACCCGGCCAGTTTGTATTATTGAAAGCGAATGAGAATGGTGA